>Ga0256832_1001349_pt1 | contig 16500 bp, 10 predicted proteins | sample 134614metaG_FD_190534 | JGI IMG/M metagenome (GOLD analysis project Ga0256832, IMG submission 190534) | Hydrothermal vent microbial communities from Lau Basin, Pacific Ocean - 134-614 | ecosystem: Environmental > Aquatic > Marine > Hydrothermal vents | place: Pacific Ocean: Lau Basin | collected...
TTTAACCCTTAACCCTTAACCCTTAACCCTTAACCCTTAACCGATACCACAAAGTTTTACTAATCACCCGACCGTTAAACCGGAATACCATTAAACCGATGTACCGAAACTTAAGTTTTTAATAAACCAATCTCAACCTTCCAGCTTAGGTTTTTTGCCCCGGCGTTGACTTTCGTGCTTTTCTACAAAATCGTCCACGATGCTTTGTCTTTCTAGTGGAGTCAAAGGGCTGTTTTCGGCATAAAAACCGGCATTTTCCCTTTGCCGCAAGGCTTCATATAACGAAATTGCGCAAGACACCGAAATATTAAGGCTTTGTACAAATCCATATTGCGGGATGAGAAAATTACCGTCACATAAGGCCAATGTCTCTTTCGTAATGCCGTCTCTTTCGTTGCCGAAGACTAAGGCCACTGACTCTGTTAAATCTAATTCATAAAGCGAGACGGCATCCGCTGCCATGTGGGTTGAGTAGATTTTGTCATATTTTTGCCGCAAGGCCGTAAAACAAGCGGCCCTATCTTGAAATAGATGTACATCCAACCACTTGCGAGACCCCGAAGAAGTACGCTTGCCTAAGACTATGTTTTTAAGTGGGATATTTTGGGTATTCAGCAGATAAACAGTTTGAATGCCTACGCTGTCACAGGTGCGCATGACGGCTCCGATATTGTGCGAATCATGGACATTTTCTAAAACAACGGTCAGATTAGGTTGTCGAAATCCGGCCACCTTTTCAATTAATGCTTTGCGTTTTTCTTCCATCTTATCCTATTGGGGCTTTCTTTAAGTAGATTGTAGAAGCAAAAGTACGATTTTTTTTGGTTCTGATGAAAACCGAATGGGATGAAGTCCCAAAAAATTAGCAATAGATTTTGTGGGGGATACAATTGACTTTTTTTTCACATAAGTGACTTTCATCACCCAAACGCTGTTTAAGTGTCGTTTTTCGGACATTTTAGAGTGGAAATTAGTATTTTTGGAGCTAATTTTAACACCGTTCCCAGATAAAAATAGACCATGAACAGAACATTTACCTTATCCCAACTCCTGATTCTGTTTTTTATAAGTACAGTCCTTTCGGCGCAGGAGGTTCGCTCCTTTGATGGCACAGGCAATAATCTAAGCCATCCTGAATGGGGGGCTTATGACACTCGTTTGTTGACACCTACGGGGCTAGACTATTCTGATAGCATTGCAGCACCGTCCGGTTCATCTCGACCATCACCTAGAAATATAAGCAATACGCTGTTTGCTCAAGATGGGCTGGACTTGTTTAGTCCACTCAATTTGAGTGATTATTGTTGGACATTTGGTCAACAGATTGATCACGATGTGATACTTGTAGGTGAGAATGGCGTCGAAGTCATGACTAGCGATGTACCCCAGTGCGATGAATACTTTGATCCCTTGTGTGCGGGCACTGCTAAGATTACCATCCACCGCACCAATTATGATTTGACAACCGGGGTCAGTCCATCTAATCCAAGACAATACAATAATGAAATCACTCATTGGCTGGATGCCTCCTTTCTGTACGGTTCTACCAAAGCACGCAATGACTGGTTGAGGACATTTGAAGGTGGACGTATGAAGTCTTCCGAAGGGGACTTGCTGCCATATAATACTTATTCGGGTGAGTTTAATTCGCCTATAGATTTGAATGCGCCGGCGATGGCTTTTGTTGCTCATACCCCCGGACCGCATAAGTTTTTCATAGCCGGTGATGTTCGTGCCAACGAAAATCTATTGTTGACGGCCATGCAAACACTTTGGCTGCGGGAACACAATCGCTTAGCCGATTCGATTGCTTTAGAATATCCGCAGTGGACGGATGAAAAAATATTTCAAAAAGCCCGCAGACTGGTTATTGGTTTGATGCAGCACATCACCTATGATGAGTGGTTACCCGAAGTGGGTATTTTTCTCCCAAAGTACCAAGGCTATGACCCCACGGTCAATCCCGGCATGTCAAATCTATTTTCGGTCGCTTCCTTTAGAATAGGCCATACGATTGTGGGTCAAGATTTTTGGCGATTAGACGAGAAGGGCGATACCATTCCGCAAGGAAATGTACGACTTAAAGATGCCTATTTTCAATCCAGCCGATGGATAACCGAAGCCGGTTTGGATCCGATTTTCAGAGGAATGGCTGCGCATCGGCAGCAAGCATTTGATGCCAAATTGGTGGATGACTTGCGTAATCGCTTGTTTGGAGACCCCGGGCAAGGCGGTTTGGACTTGGTTTCTGTAAATATCATGCGCGGCCGGGAGCGGGGTGTGCCGGATTTGAATACGGTACGTGCGGCTTATGGCCTTCCCAAATATACCCAATACAGCCAGATCACTAAAGACCCCCAAAAGCAAGCCAAAATAAAGGCTTTATACTGGAATATTGATGATATAGATCCTTGGGTCGGCATGTTGGTAGAAGACAGAATCCCTAATAAAATGATGGGCGAAACGATGTATGCGGCTCTCTACAAGCAATTTCAAAGGCTCAGAGACGGAGATCGTTTTTTCTATTTGAATGATCCGGAGCTTTCGCAAACAGAGATTAAGTGGATTAACAATACCATGCTTTCGGATTTGATTATGCGTAATTCCGGCGTCAAATTAATGCAAAGAGAATTGATTGTGGCCATGCCGCGCGAAGAGATTGTCAAAGAGAAAGTAGTCATGGCAGAAGACAAATTGTCTTCCTATACCCTACCCAATCCGATATCCAAAGATGAAGACTTACACGTTGTAATCGCTTCGCCTGAAGATACGGAAGCAACGATTACATTGGTAGATTTCACAGGCCGAGTACTCTCTAGCGAAACGATTTCTTTGCTCCAAGGTAAGAATGTACACAATTTTGATTTTGCTCAGTACCCCATCGGTTCGTATCTAGTTCGGATTACTACGGATAAGGAGCAGACTGTGGCCAAAGTAATTAAGGAATAACGGCCTTGTCTCGACCAACTGTCGGGATTAGTTCCATGACCTACAAGAGCGAAGGTGTACAGTAATTCGATTTTGGATGCTGCCGCCCGTGTCACCTTGCAACTAAAGTTGACAAGGCCATTAAGCGACGAGGCGCTACCGCCCGTGTTATCTTGCAACTAAAGTTGACAGGGCCGTTAAGCGGCGAGGCGCTGCCGCCCGTGTCACCTTGCAACTAAAGTTGACAAGGCCGTTAAGCGACGAGGCGCTGCCGCCCGTGTCACCTTGCAACTAAAGTTGGCAAGGCCGTTAAGCGGCATTAAGATGCTCATGAAAATGTTCTTTTCCCACAGGCATCCATTAATTCCGGAAAAAATTGATGATGCAAATCACGTAGTGCATCCCTATGAGTTTCATAAATATCCAAGGCGATGTCAAAATTTTTATCATACTTGGCTCTTCTAGCCAAACGGGCAAAAAGATTTAATCTACCCGCTGTGGTGAGATAGCCATTCATCCATTGACCCTCAATCATAGCGTGTACTTGTGGCCACACGGTAATGGGAATTGTCGGTTGGTGTGCTCTAATAAATTGATAGCATTCCTGCAAAAAGGGCTCTAAGGCTTGCGCCGAAAAATCATCCCAACGCTCAATCAGCAAAAAATCAAAATAAACATCCAGTACCACCGAAGCATATTTCCCGAAATCAGGATAGAGCAATCGCTTGCCCACCAAAACCAAAGGATGATTATCTGTAAAGTGGTCAATAAATCGGTGAAGTTCGACACCTTTCTTAACGGGTTCAGGCAAGAGGTCAGACTCGGATTTGGAGACAATATCGCCTAAGAAGTTGCCAAGATGGACATCATCATCCGCTTCGGCAGATAGGTAAAAATGGCTGAGATAATTCATCCGGCTGAAATATGAGAAGAGCCATCTAAATACATAGATGGCTCTTGAAACGTAACTATTTTAGTGAGGATAGGCAGATTCGAACTGCCGACCTCTTGCCTGTCAAGCAAGCGCTCTAAACCAACTGAGCTATACCCTCTTGCATTAGGAAGTGCAAAAGTAAGACAAATATTCCAAATTCACAAGAAAAAATGCACGCTTTTTTTAAAACTTCTGCTTCGTAGCTCTATAACCCGATGGTAAATCTTAGCAATAGCATTTCAAAAAATCTTAATCCGTAAAGAGTGCAGTCGGGTTTTGTACTAATTGACCCTTTTCGATTAATTTTAATGGGCGTAAGATTCTAGGAAAAAATGCGGCTAAAGCCGGCTTCCTACTTAGTTTTAGTCCGTCAGCTAAAGCAGACGGTAAAAGCTAAAGCAGACGGTAAAAGCTAAGAAAATGCAATTAAAAAGATACCCGGAATCCAAGTCTGCGCCTGTATTACCGTTGATTTTACTTTACCGTTGGTTTTACTTTACCGTTGGTTTTAACCAACGGACAGAAAACAAACCCCAAAGGGGCTTTAGCCCCATTGGATATTCCGGAAAAAGTCCAAACACCTTGACTTTAGCCTGCTTTTCTGGTAGTTTTAACGGACGAAGTAGAAGTAAAACTATCAGGGGCTTTAGCCCCATTAACTGAACAAAGTAAAAATAAAAAGTAACTATTTAGCCACCCGCTAATTTTTGCTAGAAAATGCCCTTTTTGCGCCTGTTTTTGCTAAGTCTCCTCCCCCCCCTACAGAGTACCAAATATTTATAGATTTCTATTTTTTTAATAAGAAAAGCAATATGCTATTTCTTATAAAAGTATAACAAAAGTTACAAAAAAAAATGCAAAAAAAGGTTATCTTTGCTTAGTTAGACCCCGAAGAAACAACTCATTTTACTATCAAAATTTGAAGAAATGCAAAGATTTCTACTAGCCACTTTCATGCTCTTTTCCCTATTTCAGCTTTTGGCGCAAGCCGATTTGCCCATCAATGCCCATTGTCCGTCAGATCAAATGCAAAAGGAATTGCTGCAAGATTCGGATTATGCAAAACGGAGTCAACTCATAGAACACCTTTACCGTCAGGCCTTGAAAAAAGCCAAAAATGGTACCGCTGAAGATATCCTGACCATTCCCGTCGTTATCCATGTCATGCACTACCCGGGCCAAATCGTAGGAACGGAAGAAAACATTTCCATGGATCAAATCATGACCGGCATCCAACATCTAAACGATGCCTTTGCCAATATCGGAGATTTTTCCGGCAACGGCCACGGAATCAATGCCGGTGACCCCCGGGTCAGTGTCAATACTGAAATCCAATTTTGCCTAGCCAGCCAAGACCCGGATGGCAACCCGACCGATGGAGTCAATCGAGTAGCCACTTCACTGACTGTCTTTAACAAGGACGAGGCGACCGGTGGCAGCTGTAATGGAAAAAAAGGCGGAGACCTAAAAGATCTTTCCCGATGGGATACCGACAAATACCTTAATATATGGTTAGTCAGGGAGATTTGCAGCAATGACGGATGTGAAGTTGCTGGATATGCCTTTTTTCCCGGTGCGCACGGACAGTGCTATGACGGGGCAGTTATTGAAGCTAGATATTTTGGGTCTTCTTCGGATAATTCCAAAGTCGCTGTTCATGAATTGGGACACTATTTGAATTTATACCATACTTTTGAAGGAGGCTGTACCAACTCCGATTGTACAAGCGAAGGCGACCGGGTATGTGACACCCCACCGGCAAGTGGCTCTAATTACAATGCTTGTGACACGCCGGGCAACACTTGTAATACGGATGCCAATAGCGGCCCGTTTAATTCAGATATGGATGACTTAATTGCCGACTATATGGCCTATAGCTATCAATCTTGCCAAAACACCTTTACAGACGACCAAAAAACTAGAATGCGCGCATCCCTAGAAGCTGTTGGTGCACCGAGGCATCAGTTATTGACTAGTGCAGGATGTAATAATACCGGCGCTAATGTGGTCTATTTTTATGATGATGGCGTACTTATTCAGGAATCTGCCGGCACGAGTGGCCCGGAAGCAGGAGATTGTCGATTGTATGTCGATTATTCAATTCCCGTAAGATTATATGCCGCTTCCGGCTCGGCGGTAACAGCCAACATCGCCGCTTATGACAATGGTGCCACCGGTGGTGTGGACTATGTATTGTTAGATAACTCCGTCACATTCAATCCGGGAGAAACAGCCAAGAACATCACCCTAAGAATCTATAACGACAATAACCCCGAGCCTACATTCGAAGGAATTACTCTTCAGATTACGTCCAATCAAGCCTCCTTCAATAATGTTATGGATGTCAAAATACAAAATGACGATAATTTGCCGGTGCCCGGACGTCCTGTAATCTATCAAACTGATTTTTCTACTTCCGGTAGCTGGACAATGAGCTCTTTTGGAGCTAACAACAGTGGCAATGTATGGGTCATCGGTGCCAATGGAGGTAACTGTTCGACCGGCAATAGTGCCTACATCTCCAATGATAATGGGACTACAGCCGCTTATAACAATGCGGCCGGCCGGCCCATCATGTTCTCCCCGGCCAACGCCCAAGGCTATTCAGACCTTCAGTTGGAATTTGACTATGTCGCCGGTGGAAATCCGGATAACGGAGGTATTATTTATCGTGAACCATCAGGTTCAAATAATAGTTTTTCCACAACTGAGAACTACAATGGTGTAAGTTGTGGAAGTGCTCAACATGTTACTTACAACTTACCGTCGAGCTTAGATGATAAAGTATTTGACTTCGGATTTGAATGGAATAGTGCCGGCAACGGGGCTACTCAACCCGGTTTTATCATAGACAATGTCAAGATTACTGCTGCTGCGACACCAATTGCGACAGTGCTCAATTCGTCCGGGACTGCTTATTTGGGGCCTAATTCTACGGCTGTTTTTTATTCGGCATCCGGTGAACTGCTTGCGCAAATAAATAACTTGACCAATTGGGATTATGGCTGTACGACCGTCGAAATAGATTATGCCGGAACGGGTGCGACCCAACTTTCAGGAGGCACCGCCTACTATACATCCAAAAACATCAAGATTACACCGACGAATAATAAAGAAGATGGAACTTACGATTTAAAACTATTTTTTACAGAGGCCGAGATTAGTGGTTGGGAGGAAGCTTCCGGTGATACTCGTGACCATTTGGCCATCATGAAATCACCTACCAGCATGGCTTCTGCCAATAATACCAATACGGATGCTTTCGCAACTACCGCTGCGGCTTGGGATTCAGACCATAGCTACACGGCTACTATAAACACCGGTTTTTCCGGTTTTGCGGTTGGTAATTTGGCGACGCCATTACCTTTGGACTTGGTTCAATTTTCAGCGCAAGCAGCCGGGCAAGAAGTGTCCTTAACTTGGCAGACCCTTTCGGAAAAAGAGTTTAGCCACTTTGAGATTGAGCGCTCTCAGGATGGCCGGCAATTTACTAAGTTGGAGACAGTTTTGGCGAAAGGCAAGCTGACCACCACAACATCCTATCGAAGCCTAGACAATCACCCTTTGGACGGGATTAATTATTATCGTCTGAAAATGGTTGATTTGGATGGTACCTACCATTTTTCCAAAGTAGTTAGTGTAGAGTTCATCCGCTCCGGCATTACGAATATTGTTCCTAATCCGGTGGGCACATCGGGCTTTACAGTCAATTACCAAAGCGGTCAAAATGCGGTTATCTCCCTAGAAATCGTGGATATGCTGGGGCGCACCAGATTTAAGACGCAAGAGCAAGTGCAAAAAGGTACCAACCCAATCAAAGTACCGGCAGCCTATTTGCCACAAGGCATGTATTATTTGTTATTAAAAAATGGGGAAGTTCGCCATACCCACCGGTTTTGGAAAAAATGATTACCGATAGAACAGTAGGGGCGAACCTTGTGTTCGCCCCAAGGCACGCCCCAAGGCACGCCCCAAGGCACGCCCCGTGTTCCCTCCCAAAGCGGAAAAAATCGTATCTTTGCCGCCGAGTTATGAGATATTTCCTGTAGCTTGCACAAAACACGATAAATTGAAAAAACGGAAGCTAGATATCATCTATGAAGATGAGGACATTATTATTCTGAATAAGCCGGCCTTAGTACTGACGGTTCCTGACCGGTACGCTGCTGAAAAGCCCAATCTCTTAGCCATGCTAAACCAAAAGTATGGCAAGGTCTTTATTGTACACCGTTTGGATAAGGAAACCAGTGGCATCATCATTTTTGCCAAAAATGCCGAAGCGCACCGGGCGCTTAGCATGGACTTTGAACACCGGAAGGTCACCAAAACCTATTTAGCACTTGTAGAAGGACGGATGGCCGAATCCCAAGGCGAAATAGACAAACCATTAGCCCCTTCTATGACCAAGTACAATAAAATGGTCGTCAACAAACGGGGCAAAAACTCGCGCACAACGTATCAAGTTTTGGAAACGTTTAAGTATTATACTTTTGTGGAAGCCAATATCCACTCCGGCCGGTTACATCAGATCCGGGTGCATTTTGCTTCTATAGGTTATCCGTTGGCCATAGATTTTTTGTATGGAAACCAAAGTGAATTTATGCTATCCTCCGTTAAGAAAAAGGGACTTAATCTCGGTAAATACCAAGAAGAAAAGCCCATCATGACACGGACGACACTCCATGCTTATTCTTTGACCATCCAACATCCGACAACCCAAGAGACGATGACTTTTAAAGCCGACTTGCCCAAAGATTTTAGAGCTGTGCTCAACCAATTGCGCAAGTGGAATAAATAAATCAACACCAAAAACATACAACGATGAAATATTCAGCCCTGATTTTCTTGGTAGTGGCTTGGGTGGCTTGCCAAAATGATGCCCAAAGCCCCAAGACTTCTAAAAAACCGGCCGTTCAAGCTCACAAAAAAGCCAATGGAGATTACTCCGAGATTATTCGTATTGAAGACAGCATTTTTGAAGATGATGTGGATACTTCTTTGATGGCGAAGATGCAATTTGAAGAGACCGTCTATGACTTTGGCGAAGTCAACGAAGGCGATATTGTGAAGCACACTTTTCGGTACAAAAATGTAGGTAAAAGACCCTTGCTACTCAAAGTAGCCCACTCAACTTGCGGGTGTACCGTACCCCATTACAATAGTGAAATACCGATTCCCCCCGGTGGGATGGACTCCATTGTGGTGGTCTTTAATACAACAAACAAAACAGAAAGACAAGAAAAACCAATTACAGTCATCGCAAATAGCCACCCAAACAAAGTTATTTTGTACCTTCGTGGTCTCGTAAAACAAAAAACTAAATAAAATGAATGCATTATTCATGGTTGCGATGTTCGCTGTTCTATACTTTTTTATGATCCGGCCTCAACAAATGCGCAACAAAGCACAAAAAGCTTTTGCGGAAAATCTCAAAAAGGGAGACCGGGTCGTAACCAGCAGTGGCCTCGTAGGGAAAGTGTCCAAAGTAGAAGACAACATCGTCACTCTACAGGTCGGACAAAAGGTTTTCTTGGAGTTTTTAAGAGGCACCATCTCGAAGGAGATGACAGAATTATTGCCTAAAATCGATTCCGGTGAAGTGGTAGATACCAATGTCGAAAAATAAGCCTACGCACACTTCTTTCTTCGTCCATGAAAGGGGCATCAAGTTGATTATCCTGCTCATTTCCTTTGTGTTTTGGCTGTTTGTCAAGCTCTCTAAAGAGTACCGGACATCCACAACTTTGCGTGTCAAATGGGTCATCCCGGATAGCTTGGCGCTTCGTTCGGCCCCTCCTGATGCACTTCATGTCACTTATCAAGGTGAGGGCTGGTCGTTGCTGCGCAGTTATGCCAAAACAAGCATCGAAGTCGCTCCCAAGCATCTCAATGCGGGTAATTTCCCTTTCGGAAGACGTGAATTGCTCCCCTACTTGGAAAATCGCTTCTCCAAGGGCATTGAAATTCTTGATTTTTCTCCGGATAACTTTATCTTGGAAGTCGATCGGCGACTCCAAAAAAGACTACCCGTCAAATTGAGAGTGGAGCCCCAATTCAAACCGGGTTATACCCAAAAAGGAGAGATTTTAGTCCGACCGGATTCGGTGGATATTGCAGGCCCGGAGGAAGAAGTCCGTCAATTGTCTTTTGTGGAAACAGAATTATGGCAACCCAAAGAACTAAGTGCAACCATCTCTAACCCAACGCTTCGACTCAACGACCACAATCACTCCTTGAGCATTCGCCCCAATACGGTGCAGGCTACCATCTCTGTCGAACAACTAACGGAAAAATCCTTTTTTGTGCCCATCGCTCTACTCAATACCAAAGATTCTATCCGGTTTTTCCCGACTAAGGTGAAAATCACTTTTTCGGTGGCGCTCAGTCAATTTGATCAGGTGCAGCCTTCAGATTTTGAATTGGCGGCAGACTTTGCGGAAATCCAACCGGGTAGCAATACCAACACGCTCCCCATCCAAATCAAAAAACAAGCTTCTACTATCTCCAACCTTAGATTCAAGCCCAATTCCATCGAGTTTTTTATCGAAAAGGAATGAGGCGTTGTAAAGATTTTGTAATCCTTAACCATTTACCAACCGGAATCCGTTAAAACCGGAATAGCGAAATTAGAGCAGATGAATTATCAAGAGACGATGGCCTATCTTTTCCGGCGGCTGCCCATGTTTCAAAGAGTCGGCCCGCAAGCCTTCAAAAAGGATTTGGGGAATATCTCCCAAATGATGGAATTCCTAGGCCATCCACATCAAAAATATCCTACCATTCATATTGCCGGCACCAATGGCAAAGGCTCCGTGACACACATTTTAGCCAATATGTTGATGACTCTAGGCTTGAAAGTCGGGCTCTACACTTCGCCCCATTACCGGGACTTCCGGGAACGTATCAAAATCAATGGCCAACTCATGCCCAAGCGTGCGGTCACTTCGTTTGTGCGCAAGCATCAACAAGCCATCCAAGCCATCCAAGCCTCCTTTTTTGAAGTCAGCGTGGCGATGGCCTTTGATTATTTCGCACAGGAAGACGTGGATGTGGCGATTATAGAAACCGGATTAGGCGGGCGCTTGGATTCGACCAATATCATACGTCCTATTTTGTCGGTGATTACCAATATTAGTTTGGATCATCAGTCCATGCTGGGGGACACGCTTGCGCAAATTGCCTACGAGAAAGCGGGCATTATCAAACAGGGTGTGCCCGTTATTTTAGGAGAACGGAATCCGGAGACTTTTCCTGTTTTTAAAAAGAAAGCTCAAGACTTGAATGCGCCACTCATCCTTGCGGAAAAAATGACCCAAATATCGGTTGAACGCAATGACATACAGGGAATTGAAGGTTCTTTTACCTATCAAAACAGCGTGTATCATCTTGACACCGATATCTCCGGCCCGTACCAAGTACAAAATCTTCAAACCGCCATCACCGCTTTTAAGCTACTCGGCAAAATGAAATTTATCCAAGGAAATCTACCCAAAGACGCCTTATCAAATATTCGACAACGGACACATTTTATCGGTCGATGGACTATCCTTTCGGAAAAGCCCTTAACCATCGCAGATAGCGCCCACAATCTAGCCGGTTTGACGCTTTTGGCGCAAGCTATCCAAAAAATTCCACATCACAAACTCTATATCGTCTTGGGTACGGTAAAGGACAAAGACCCTAGTTATTTGTTTGATATTTTGCCCAAAGAAGCCTTCTTTCATTTTGCGAAAGCGAATATCCCACGAGGTCTGGAGGCTGCTCAATTAAAAGAAATCGCCGAACGGAACGGAATTCAGGGGCAGGCTTATTCATCTGTTCCACGGGCACTGGCGGCGGCACGTAGGAAAGCGGATGAGAATGATTTGATTGTAGTGGGCGGTAGTATTTTTGTGGTGGGTGAAGTGGTACGGTGAGGTGGAATGGAGTGGTGAGTAGTGAGTGGTGAGTAGTGAGTGGTGAGTAGTGAGCGGTGAGTAGTGAGTAGTGAGTGGTGAGTGGTGAGTAGTGAGCGGTGAGTAGTGAGCGGTGAGTAGTGAGTAGTGAGTAGTGAGTAGTGAGTAGTGAGAGTTCCCAAGAAAAAAAATCTGCGCAAATCTGCGGGAATAAAATCAGCGGAATTCTATCCCACAAATAGAATACGTAAAAACCCGTAAATCGAAATCGGATAGTATCAAAGAGTGGTGTTTTTCATAGCTTTGCAGCTTGCATAACAATGAACTTTCAGTCTTCAACGCATACTCCCTGTAAATTTAATATTAAAGATGAAACACATTTTTGGCTTACTTTTCCTTTGTATTTATATTTCCGTAAATGCTCAAATCTCCTACACCGCCAATGACCAAGTAAATCCTTACACCGGAGTTTTCCGCCAGGGAATTAATTTTGACTACTATCCTCCCTATCAGGATATCGATTTGGCTAATATCGCCGCCGGAAATCCATTCTTAGGTTTGTCCGGTATTGGAGCAACAACTTCCCGCCCGGCCTTATTTGAGAGTTTTGTGGAAGCTTGGGGCTATGATTCCCGGGTATTTACGTTTCAGCACATGAAAAATCTAGGGATGACCGATATGACTTGTATTGTGGGTTTTCCTTCGGAAGCGCATCGAGACCACACGGTATATTGCTCGGATGGGATTACCGAATCTGCCTTGTTTGCGAATTTATACACTCCAATCTGGGACGGTGGCGCCAACGGCACTCCCTACAATGATAACAACTACTACGCAGCCTATTTGTACAAGGTGGTGTCGCTTTATAAAGATCATGTCAAATTTTGGGAGATTTGGAACGAACCCGGATTTGATTTGACTTGGAATACCGGTTGGCGTCCCGCCGGAGACCCTGCCGGTAATTGGTGGGATCAAAACCCGGATCCCTGCGATTATGTGCTGCACGCTCCGATTGAGCATTTTGTGCGGACGATGCGGATTAGTTATGAAGTGATCAAAACCGTTGACCCCGATGCTTATGTCGCCTTGGCGGGGGTTGGATTTGAGAGCTTTTTGGATGCCATACTCCGCAATACAGACAACCCTTTGGATGGGACGGTGACGGATGATTACCCCTTGACAGGAGGCGCCTATTTTGATGTAATGGGCTTCCATACCTATCCGGATATTGACGGAAGTTTGGGGCATTTTGACGCCAATCTGAATGATTGGGTTAGATATCGCCATTCGGATGCAGCCGCCAAGGGCATGACCGATAGAAAAGCCAGCTACCAAAATCTATTGGCTTCTTATGGCTATGACGGAGTGACTTACCCCAAAAAAGAGTGGATTGTCACTGAGCAGAATGTCCCGCGTGTTCCTTTTTCGGCAACGACTATGGCCAGCGAAGAATCCCAAGTTAATTATATCATGAAAGTGGTGGTTGACGCAATGCAAGATGATATCCGCCAAATACATCCTTACCAACTCGCAGACCGCCGAACCGTAGATCAAGCTTATGGAGAATATGATTTGATGGGGTTGTACTTAAATTTTACGGGGACAACACCTTACGATTCTTTGCATAAAACGATGGAAGGAATCGCCTACAAAACAACTTCCGATGCCCTTTTTGGTACCGGCTACGACTCCGTCAAAACAGCAGAAATGAACCTTCCGGACAGCCTAGGCGGTGGTGCCTTCATAGACCCCATCAATAATCGCTATGTGTATGCGCTTTGGGCCAAAACCACTATCGACATGAGTGAAGAAGCTACTGGCGTATATCATTTTCCTGCTAGTTTTGGATATGACAGTTTATTGGTTCGCCGTTGGGATAATTCGGAGACTTTGGATGACCAAAGAATTCCGGCAACAGAGATACAATTGACCGGAAGGCCTATCTTCTTGTTTGATGGAGAAGATGTAGATTTTGGGCTGCTGACTTTGCAATGCCCGGACAGTATGGAGGTGACGATACCCGGTGGAGACACGGTTGTAGAAGTGAATTGGGCGGATGCTACGGCCACCACGACTTGCCCGTCGGATTCTGCGACTCAGGTCGTATTGACTTCTGACTTGCCTTCCGGTTCGACCTTTAGCGTAGGGCCGCACATCGTTAGTTATGAGGCGACGGACTCTTGCGGCAATGATCAGATTTGTAGTTTTCAGGTGGTGGTCACTCCGGAAGACCCTAGTTCTATAGACATCACTTGTCCGGATGATTTAGTGGTGGTTGCTCCGGTAGGAGAAGACCGGGCCATTGTCGTCTGGGATGAAGCAACCGCTACTACGACCTGTTTGTCAGATGAAATCACCATCAAACAAGTAGGCGGGCAATATTCGGGTGCGACTTTTGTCATTGGCGGGCACACCATCGGTTACCGGGCGACAAATTTGTGTGGCGATACGACGACCTGTTCCTTTTTGGTGACGGTACAAGCAGCAGCCGGCAGTTGTCCTCCTTCAATTTTAGCATTTACGAAAGTAGGCGAACTCAATGGACATGGCTATTATCTATCCCAAAACCAAATGACCTGGGACGAGGCTCAAAGCTTGGCAACTTCTTCCGGCGGATATATCGTCTCCATCAACTCACAAACAGAAAATGACTTTGTCCAATCAAAAATCAACCAAGCCACCTTTATCGGCCTAAATGATGCCGCCAATGAAGGAGATGTGGTTTGGGACAACGGGGACGAGTTAGTCTTTACGGATTACAATACGATTTGTAGTTGGTGCAACGAGAATACAGATACTTTTGACTATGCAGCTATGGTGCCTTGGGATGGGAGTTGGATATTTGAAAGTCAATGGACTGATCGGGTATTTATGATGGAAATGAATTGTGGCGATCCGGGAGAAATCACCTTGAGTTGCCCAAATGATATTAATATCACCACAGCCGTCGGTGAAGAACAGGCCTTTTGGGACACTCCGGTACCTACGACTTCGTGCACAGTGAATGACAACATAGAGTTGACCCTTTTATCCGGGATGCCTTCCGGTTCTGCTTTCTCCTTGGGGACACATACCATTACCTATCAAGCGAGTGACGCCTGTGACAATATTGTTAGCTGCAATTTTGATGTGACCGTCCTCGCCGGCACAGCGGAATGCGACTCTATTTCCGGATATACCAAACTAGGCACTTGGAATGGACATGGCTACTATTTGTCCGATGGCTTGGCTACTTGGGAAGAAGCTAGTGTGTTGGCCGATGATGCCGGTGGGTATTTGGCCACCATGAATGACTCTACCGAAAATGAGTTTTTAAAGAGCGTCCTAGGTCAAAATATGGTCTTTATCGGATATTCTGATGCGGCAGATGAAGGCCAGCCCACTTGGATACATGGAGATAATAGCTCCATTGACTTTAGTTATAACAATTCGGATACCCACGATTATGCCGTGATGAATTTCTGGGCCGGCACTTGGGAAATGGTCAATTTTCAAGTCCGCAAAAAGTATATTGTAGAGATAGATTGTGGCAATACGGTTGTACCCGGATGTGGCGTCAAGTCCGGTTTTGCCAAGCTGGGTGAATTTAACGGAAGTGGCTACTACCTTTCCAATCAACAAAATACTTGGGAACAAGCAAAAGTTATCGCAGCCAACAATGGCGGTTATCTAGCCACCATGAACACTCAAGAAGAGAATGAATTTGTCCGCTCTAATTTAGATTTTGACATGCCTTTCATCGGCCTGAATGATGCCGCCAACGAAGGAGACTTGGTCTGGGACAATGGAGAGCCTTTGGACTTGGACTTAAGTTTTAACAATTCGGATTCGACCGATTATGCGGTGATGAATTTCTGGGCCGGTACTTGGGAAATGGTACAACCCGCCGTCCGCAAAAAATTCCTTATGGAGGTAGGATGTTCTGCTACGACAAGTTCTGTTTCGAGCCATTCATTGTATTTAACCCTAACACATAATCGGTTTGTAGCCCAATTAACATGGCAAACCAGCGACAATTCTACTACAAATTTCTATATCATTGAACGATCTACCGATGGACATTCATTTTTGCCCATTGGACAGCTAAAGAGTGATAAAGTCAAACGCTTGATGAGTACTTATGCATTTACGGATAATGAGCCCCTAGCCGGCGAGAATGTCTATCGCATTGTTGCGGTCTCCCTTTCGGGAAAAAAGAAAGTGTCCAATACGACTCGGGCTCACTTTACCCAAAGAGAGGACATCACGCTCTACCCTAACCCGGCTGACCGGTATGTCGAGTTGGATTTGCTTCCGTACAAAGGGGAAAATGTGACCGTCAGAATCACTAATCAATTTGGAGAAATAATCAAAAAACTTCGTTTGACGCAAGTAACAGCAGCTCCTGTGGTGGTTAGTTTGGATGGCTTTCGGAATGGTTATTATCAAGTACAACTGGCGACAGACAGCGGACGAAGTCAGACCTTACAATTGATAGTGGCCAAAGGGTATTGATTTTACGTAACTGTTTAGGTGCTCCTATTGTAGGGACGTGCGGCCGTGCATCCCTACGGCTGTACGTCCTTACGTGAGAAAATCTTTGCGGCATTTCCAACCGGAATTAAGATTGAAGATCGCAGAGACGTAGTGAAAAGGCACGCCTTTTCACATCAACAAAGTCAAGATTGAAGATTGCAGAGACGTAGTGAAAAGGCACGCCTTTTCACATCAACAAAGTCAAGATTGAAGATTGCAGAGACGTAG
>Ga0256832_1001350_pt1 | contig 16491 bp, 15 predicted proteins | sample 134614metaG_FD_190534 | JGI IMG/M metagenome (GOLD analysis project Ga0256832, IMG submission 190534) | Hydrothermal vent microbial communities from Lau Basin, Pacific Ocean - 134-614 | ecosystem: Environmental > Aquatic > Marine > Hydrothermal vents | place: Pacific Ocean: Lau Basin | collected...
CGATGCCATAATCAAGAGATTTCCGGATATCACAAGCCTCAATTATGTGATTAACCCAAAGGTAAATGATACAATGTGGGACTTAGAAGTTATCAATTACTTTGGCGAAAAAGATATCAAAGAAAAAATTGGTGATGTGGAATTTATTATCTCACCCAAATCTTTTTTTCAAACCAATACATTCCAATCAAAGGTACTTTATGATATAGCCATTGATTTTGCTGATTTCAGAGGAGATGAGAATGTCCTGGATTTATATACAGGTATCGGAAGTATAGCTCTATATATCGCAAAAAAAGTTAAATCAGTCTTGGGTATTGAATTGGTTCCCGAAGCAATTGAAGATGCCAAAATCAATGCAAAATTAAATGGTATTGAAAATGCTTCATTTTTAGTAGGAGATGTCAAAGATATACTAAATGATAAATTTGACAAGCCGGATATCATTATTGTTGACCCCCCAAGAGCAGGTTTGCACAAAGATGTAGTAGAGACAATGATGCGAATATCTCCCAAAAAAATAGTCTATATCAGTTGTAATCCATCGACACAAGCTAGAGATGTAGCACTGCTTAGTACCAAATACAATGTGATTAAATCACAAGCTGTAGATATGTTTCCCCACACCCATCATATCGAAAATGTGATGTTGCTTACGCTTGTAGAGGGATAGGCTATGCCACTTACTTTGCACACAAGTTGATTTATACAAAAAAAGAAATGCCCCACTCTCAAAAGGAAAGAAGTGGATATACTTGATTGTTATTAAAAGCTAAATTATTAGGTTTATCTTGTCATAAATAAATTAGTCTTATAGAATAAGAAGTGTTGCTTTTGCGGATTGCAGCTTCCTCCCTTGTAAGGGAGGATTGAGGTGGGTTCTAGATAATACAAAGAAATGGAAAAGTGAAATTCTTCTATAATATTTATATAATTCTAATATTTATTTAGTATATACATTAATAGCAGGTTTGCAATACTCTTTTTTCTTATGTGTTTTGTTGTCCATATAGACAGATAGATAGATTGTGGTATCGCTAATATTGGCTTTTGTTATTTTGATATGCTCTTGTAGCCTATATGCAAGATTGTAGCTATTTGTTGACAATACATCTCCGTTTTTTGTGCTTAGAATACAGTAAACTGATGTTTTTTCATTGATTTTCGGAGTAAATTCAAGTGAAATATCGATGTACATACTATCGTTACTAACCGGTATATCTTTGACAATATAACTGTATTCATCATTGAAAGTAGTACAAGTAGTATCTTTATATGAATAGATCGGTTTGTATCCGAAAAAATTCATATAATCTGTTTCGGGCAATAATTTATCCTTTAGCGTAACATAGTTATTAACATTATTAAAAACATCCAGCTTTTTCCCCAGTTTTCTTTTGGCTTTAGTATTCTTAATTTCATAGATTTTAAATCCCGGCTTTAATTTGAAAACATATTTTTCATTGGATAAGAAATAGCCTTTGTCATATAAATCGACAATTTCCCTATTGTCATTCATAAATGCATATACCCGGTCGTGTCTTACAGTTGAAGACGTATCGAGTTTATAGCCTAAAGATGTAGATATTTTCGGAATATCAATTTTATAGTTGCTATTCAGAAATGACAACATAGTTTCAAATACATCTAAATGGCTCGAAATACCGTGAAATGTTTTGTATGCTTTGAGCATAGGGGAATAAATAATCAAAGGTACATGATATTTTTTCACTCCGTCTTCAGGAGGAATTTCCGTCATTGGATGGTCACCGGTAATAATAAAAATAGTGTTTTTGTATTCATCTCGAGTTTTATATTTGTCCAAAAACATCCGGATAGCATCATTGGTGTACATCAATGAAAGGAGTTGTTTTTTATATACATCAAAAAATTCCAAAGTATTTTCATCCCTTATATATTTGGCATTATACTCAAAGCGCGAAATATATTTCTCTTTGTCATCAATATAAAAAGGAGAATGCATAGTACCGGTAAAATATACTTCAAGTCTTTTGTCTTCAGGCAATGTATCCATAGTTATCAAGGCTTGATTGAATAAATCTTTGTCTGTAAAACCCCAAAAATTCCTTTCTTTTCCTACTTTTACTTTTTTAAATTCAGAACTAAAATCGTTCTTATCAAAAATTCTGTCGATATTATCAAATTTAAAGTATTTGTCTTTGTCGTGAAACCAAGCGTCTTGACTGTCAAAATATATACTATAATAACCATTCTTTTTAAGTATATTGACTAATGAAAAATGATAGGGTAATTTATTGAGCAATGTAAAACCTCTTTCACCATATGGCAAACCTCCTGTTATAGAGGGGACAACTGCAAATGATCTTTCTCCTAATGTAAAAAAATTGTCCCAATAAAGACTCGATTTGCTGAGACTATCGATAAAAGGCATAAATTTAATCCCTTTGAAATCGTGAATAAACTCATCGCTCATACCCTCTACAATAATATAAACCAAATTGGGTTTTCTTTCACTTATTTCAAAATACTTACCCAAAACATCCGAGTTTTCAAATCTGTGCAATAAGGGATATTCAGTGGAGATATAATCTTTGCCGCCTAAAATATTTTGGAATTCCGATACATTTTTTTTATCAAATTTTATGAATTTTTGCGCCTCCTTATCAAATGCATAACCGATAGACCTCTTATAGAAATAATAAGATTTATTAATTGTAATATTGTTGAAATTAAAAACCCCAAACATCTCAAATATAGGAAATAATATAATAGTCGCAAGTAATACCAATTTTACTTTCTTTGCTTCCACTTCGGAAACCACTCTGTTTTTAATTGTTCGATAAGAAATAATCACAACGGCTGTAATAAATATCGATATCAATAATACATCCGAATAATTTGTATTGGATGTCTTGTATGAAAAAAGAGATTCCCTCAGCGAATGCGAATAAAGAAATATATCCAATGGTCTTAACTGATACAGAAAATACTTAAGTATGCTCAGATGCAAAGCGTCAAAAACAATAATACCGGATAGAAAAATAAAATTGGTGAACTTTGGGTATTTTCTATAGAACAATCTGTATGGAAAATACCACAAGAATAGAAAAAATCCTATAATTATAATATCAAGGAGAAATCCAATTATCTCAAAACCGATAATATTAAATAAAAATCCAAAATTATATACAATAAATATCAATTCTATCACTCTCAGTAAAAAAATAACCAAAAGTGTAACATAAATTATATTAATATAGTCCTTGATTAATTTCAACTAAAAAAATCACTTTGTTTACTATTTTTTCCCTAAAGCCGTCTTATACTTATTTAATGTATTGGACAATTCTGTAGTTCTGTATCCTACCCATCTATCCAGTTCTTTACCGTTTTCATCCAGCATTATGACCGTTGGGAATCCTCTTATGTGGTATTTTAATTTATGCTCATTATTGTATTTTGATTGAGCCGGATCGAGTTTGTGCTTACGCGGAAAATCAAACATTACTAAAACAAGATTATCCTTAGCAAAATTTAAAAATTCTTGTGATTCAAGAACATCATGATGCAATTTTTTACAAGGAGGACACCAATCCGAACCTGTAAATAAAGCAAAAACAGCCTTGTTTTCTTTTTTTGCAATCCCAAAACCCTCCTCTATATTTGTTATCCATTCATGATCAGTGCTTTTATTATTTACTTTACAAGAGGATATAACAAATATTCCAAATACGATTATCAATAACTTAGTTTTCATGTGGTAAATTATTTATTTATTTTATTATATAACGATTTTTTTTAATGCACAAAGATATAACATTAAAACAGTTTTCCAATAAAAACACTGTTAAAATAAAAAAGCCCTTAAATCAACGATTTAAAGGCTTGATGCTGTGGTCCCACAAGGACTTGAACCTTGGGCCACCTGATTATGAGTCAGGTGCTCTAACCAACTGAGCTATGGGACCAAATTATTATTTACATCATTCTGAAACTTCTTTCGGAACGTCAGATGCTCAACTCCCGCTGTACAGCGGGAAAATCAAAATGTCTTCACATCTTTTATAAAAGCGAGCGCAAAGTTACGCAAATACTTATTTAGTTTCAAATAATTTCAAATATTTTTTATTTTTATTGGCCAATTCCTGTTTTACCCTTGTATTTTTTCCCAAGCTTTTATGGCGATATGATCTGTGGCATCCTCGATGGAATAGCTGCCTGCCATAGCATCACTCACAAGTGACATATTGCTTTCCAATTTGAGTATATTCTGGATATTGAGCATCAGTCTCATTGTGTTTTTCATATCAGTAATTCCTTCTGTCCTTGGAGCTATATTTATAGAATCAACTCCTGCAATAGCTCCGCACATAGATAGAATTGTTGCCATTATAAGATCATTATTTTCATCATCGGTATAAGAATCGTGATTAATTCCCAATATTATTTTAGCAGAAAAATCTTTTGTTGCAAATGATTTCAAATAGTTTTTCCAAAGTATTTTGAATGCTCTCAATGTGGAAATATCAGTAAGAATAGTTCCATTCATGAAAAAATGAAATTTTAATTTACCCAAAAGCCATTCAAGCTGAGTATCGTCTATTTTTGTTTTTTTAATAAATGCCGTAAGAGTATTAAAGGATTCAGCCAAATAATTGACAGGAGAATTGGATAATTCTCTTTCCGTCTTAAAGTAAAATTGAATATTAGGGAAATGAATCTTGCTATATTCTTCCAATTCCAAGATTGAACCGGGTCTGTTAATAGGCAATCTCAACACTATATCAAGTTTTTCGATATCGATTTCTCTTTCTTCAAAATAGTCTTTGAGGTATTCCAAAAACAGAATTTGATCAACACCATACCTTGTATTAAATATCAGTTCTTTATTATCTATATCAACGCTTTCAAATAAGCTATTGATATCGATTTGACTATGATTGATATTGATTATTGCAGATTCAAGACCGAATTTCAAGTGAGTTTTAAAATACTCATTGAAATCATCATTATCGATTAGACTATAATCCAAACCTGTTTTCCAATCGTTGTCACCCGGAGCAATAGCGGAATAGTCATCAGTGATATCATCTTTGTGAGCAAAAGGTTTACCTTTCACTTCATCATCTATTTTCCATTCAAAATCATCAATAGAGCCTTTTTTTAGTGATTTTTTTATAATTTCAAGCCAATCAGCTTTGCTATATTCTTCAAAATCATAAGTAAATTTTCCCATGGTTAATTGGTTTTAAGTCGAAAAATAAATATCAATAGTCAATTCTAATTCTGCAATCTACGGCAAATAATCCGGCTCCGGTAGCAATTAAGGGATTAATATCAATTTCCGAAATTTGCTTATAGTTATGGAGCAATTTATCCAAATTCAATATATTATTTGAAAATTCTTTCAAATCAATTCCTTTACTGCCTCTTGTACCTTTGAGTATCTTATAAGTTTTTAATGATTTTATAAGATAGTCGATTTCATCAGGGCTAACCGGAGATAAAACCGATTTTATATCTTTGATTGTTTCGAGATATATACCTCCCATTCCCATCATTATAATATGCCCCAAATCATCTTCTCTTTTTGCTCCAATATATAATTCCATACCTTTGAGCATCGGTTGAATCATGACTGAGGTTGCATCTTTTATTTTTATCAAGCGGTTGAATTCTTCATGAGCTTTAACAAAGGAATTGATATTCAAAACGACACCTCCGATATCGCTTTTATGAACCGGTCCTACCACTTTCATCACGATTGGAAAATCTGTTTCAGTAATTATTTTTTCCAATTCATTTTCGCTTTTAGCTATATATTCAGGAACTTGATTTATCCCCGCAAAGTTTAAAAATTTAGTTACTTCCTCAGGATTGAGGTAGCGATTTTTTGCATTGTTTACAATACTTACCAAAACCTTGTTGGTTTCCTTTTTTTTGTAATCAATCAGGGGAAATAACGGAGTTTTATTATATATTTTTGATATTGCATTGGCCAAAATCGATTCATCGGGAAAGAAGATTTTACCTTTCTTGACAAATTCTTCCATCGCTTTTTCAGTATTGACCGGAGAGGGTAAAACAGGATAAACCGGTTTTGATGAAGTATCTATTTTTTGGGACAACAGATTATAAACATCTGTGACATCAAACAAACCGGGACTACCGAAAATCACAATCATTTCATCTATTTCTTCAAAGTCATTATTGCAATAGTCAATGATTGTTCCAAGTTGCTCGGCTGTACCTGTTGCCAAAAAATCAATCGGATTGGAGACTGACGAGCCTGTATATAGTTGGGCTAATAATTCTTCTGCTTTTTTACCTTTTATTTCGGGTACTGTCATACCACCTTTTTCCAATGCATCTGCACACATCACTCCTGCGCCACCTGCATGAGTAATAATAGCCACATTTTTACCCATGGGCTTTCCGTAAAACAACACAGCTGCAACATAAAGCATTTCTTCTCTACTATAACACTGTATAATCCCCGCCTTTTTAAAAAGTGTTTCAACAACAATTTCAGGACTTGCCATAGCACCTGTATGAGATGATGCAGCACGACCCCCTGCATCGGTTAGACCTGCTTTCACAGCAACGATATTACAGCCTTTTTCGATTAGACTACGACTGTGTTTTAGCAATTTTCCGGGATTGCTCAATTGTTCGATATAGAGCATTATCAGATTGGAACTTTCTCCTTTTTTATAACTATTATCAAAAAACTCCAGTATATCTTCCACTTGAATCTGTATAGCATTCCCTACAGAATATACGCTTGAAAATTGCATTCCCATTTTTATTCCGGCTTCCATTACAAACACGGCTGTAGATCCGGAACTTGATATAAAATCAACGCCTTTGGGATTATAATCGGGTATTGGGGTGGTAAAAGCTCCCTTGTAATATCCGTTTATTATACCTATACAATTAGGTCCCAGAATACTTATGCCGGCATTATTCGCAAAATCAACAAGTTTATTTTCTATTTTTTTTCCCTCCTCATTTAATTCTCCAAATCCTGCCGATAAGATAATAAAAGAATCAGTCCCTTTTTTGGATAAACCTACGACCGTGTCATAACAAAACCTGGCAGGAATAGCGAGAATAGCAAGATCAATCTCAGGCAATGAGTCTATATCAGTATAAGATTTTATACCTTGTACAGTATCTGATTTGGGATTTAAAACATATAGATTCTGAAACCCACCATTGATTAAGTTCTCCAGAACTTTACCTCCGGGTTTGTTTGTATTATCAGAGCCGCCAACAACTACAATACTTTGGGGTTTTATTAGTAGTGGGTTTACCATATACCGAAAATAGTTAATTGAATCGGCTAAAGTACTAAAATAAACATGTTAAAACAAGAATTGAAACCACTAAATGAACAATTAAAAATAAAAACTGTTAGACTTTAAATAAGATAATTATTTATTTCCTTAAAAATCATTAAATCACGTAAATCAATATTGGTAATATGAAAAAAATTATTCTGCCTCTAATCGTATTATTGACAATTTTTGCTTCATGCAAAAACGATACAAGTAAAAAAGTGGATACTCAAAAATCAACTACAGAAGAAGTCAAAGTTGAGAAAAAAGCTGTTGATAGTCCTGATTATATTCAAAAAGGCGTCAAAATAGCTAAAAGTACCGGTAAAACTCTAAAAGGAAAATTAAAAGCTGCTATTCACGAAGGTGGATTGGTTAATGGTATAAAAGTGTGCAATGCAGCAGCTAAAAAATTAATGGATTCAATGTCCGTTGTTCATAATGTAAAAATAAAAAGAACAAGTTTGAAACTAAGAAATCTGAAAAACGATGCTCCTAATCAAGAGGAAATAGCTATTCTTTCACAATATCACAAACAAATTGCAAAAGGAGAGAAGATAAAACCAATGGTGAGAAAAACAAAAGATGAAATTCATTTTTTTGCTCCTATCTTCATCGATAAAGTCTGTTTAAATTGTCACGGTGTTATTGGGCAAGACATAAAACCTGAGACATACAAGGAAATCAAAAAGTTTTATCCAAAAGACGAGGCTATTAATTATAAGGAAGGTGATTTGAGAGCGATTTGGTCAATAGTGATGAAGAAGTAGTTAGTGCGAACGAAGAAAACAAGCATTCTCTTGGGATTCCCGCAGAGTATCACGGAGGTCACGCAAAGGGACGCTAAGGCAAAATTATTTAACTTTATGCCTTGGCGATACTTAGCGAAACCTTAGCGTCCACAGCGGAAAATTAATAAAATAGCTACGGCTATTAACGAGAACCTCCGTCTTATCTATATATTTATTTCTTGTGCAGCGATTATGCTTTCTGCAACTATTTGGGATGCGTATTTTTCTTTTTTAAGTATGCCTTTGAGCTTTTGATAGTCTGTAAGCATATCTTTTCGTTTATTGGGATCAAACAAAAGGTTCAGTTCTTTTTCCAGCAAATCCGGGTTAAAATCGTGTTGCAATAATTCGGTTACTACTTTTCTATTGAAAATCAGATTTATTAGAGAAACAAATTTAAGGTCTTTTACAAGGTTTTTGACTATCAAATAACTCAAATAGTTTACTTTATAGACAACAACTTGAGGTAATTCAAATAAGGCTGCTTCCAGAGTTGAAGTTCCTGATTTTATGATACCTGCGTCAGAGACATTGAATATTTTATATGAATCATCAAAGATAATCTTCACATTGTCCAGAGACTCCAATTCTTCAAAATGGGAAGTATCTAAGCCGGTTCGAGCTGCTACCAGAAAGTATTTGTCTAGATTGTTTTTGATTACGGGAATAACGGATTTTATATTTCTTTTGATTTCGGATTCCCTACTTCCGGGTAGGAATGCGACAATTTTTTTATTTACAGGGATATTGTGATTTACCAAAAAATCATCTTCCATCTCAAATCTGTCTATTTCTTGGATCAAAGGATTTCCCACATATTCCACATCTAATCCGTTTTGTCTAAAAAACTCTTGCTCAAAAGGGAGGATTACAAAAAGTTTATCTATGAATTTTTTCATCTTCACAATTCGTTTTTTCCCCCAAGCCCAGACTTGAGGTGCCACGTAAAAGTAAACTATGATTCCTTTTGATTTAGCCCATTCTGCCATACGCAAATTAAATCCCGGGTAGTCTATAAGAATAATTGCAGTCGGGTTGAATTCTACGATTTCCCGTTTAGCGATTCTGAAATTTTCATTTATCGTTCCCAGATGTTTTATTATTTCAATAAATCCAACCAGAGACAATTTGTCGAGCCCTCTGCTTATCTTTACGCCGGCATTTTGCATTAATTCACCACCAAAACCCCTGAATTCAATATTCGAATCCAATTCTTTCATAGCATTTACCAGATTAGCAGCATGCATATCGCCCGAGACCTCGCCTGCTATGATGTAGTATTTATTAAAGTGCATTAAAACAAAAATTTGTAATAATAAATTACCCAGATCACAACTGCAACTATGGTCATCATCAGTACTCCAGTCATCGCTCTTTCAGCTTTTTTGACCTTGAAATACTGAAAAGGAATCAGATTAAACATTATTCCTATAACCCAAATTGTACGGCTTTGTGCCGGAGAAAACTGTCCCATATAGGATTGGACTATGCCCATTTTTGCCAATTGCTCAAAAACCATCAACGTGACAGCATAACCGACTATAGGTACTGCTATTCCCAAAAGGATTCCAATCCATATGCTTTTATTGAAGTTTTCCATAGTAAATTATTTGTTTTTCAAGCCAAAGGCCTTGTTTTTCATGTTTTTTAAAAACGGTGATGCAAAAATAAAATCATCGATAAATTTATTATTGCTCTTAATAATTTTGTCTTTGTCACCTGTCCATACAACTTTACCTTGATCAAGCAATAAAATATTCTCACCGATTTCCATTACTGAATTCATATCATGAGTATTGATAATGGTGGTCATCTCTTTCTCATCAGTAATATCCTTAATCAAATCGTCTATAATCAATGCTGTTTTTGGGTCAAGACCGGAATTGGGTTCATCGCAAAAAAGATATTCCGGTTCCATCACAATCGCCCTGGCAATACCCACTCTTTTTTGCATTCCTCCGCTTATTTCAGAAGGGTATTTATTGTTGACTCCCTCCAATTCCACTCTGTCCAAAACTGAATTCACTTGTTTTAGTTTCTCTTTCTCCGACATATCTGTAAACATATCAAGAGGAAATTTCACATTGGCTTCAATGCTCATAGAATCGAACAATGCATTGCCCTGAAAAAGCATGCCCACTTTGTTTCTCAATTTCCTGACTTCTTTGATTGTCAAATTATAAAAATTGATATCATCATACCAAACTTCACCTTTTGTCGGAGCAATAAGCCCAACCAAGGCTTTTAGCAATACAGTTTTGCCCGCACCACTTCGCCCGATAATCAAATTGGTTTTGCTTTTTTCAAAAACAAAGTCAATACCTTTCAAAACTTCTTTATCACCAAAGGATTTATGTATATTTTTTGCTACTATCATCTATAATTTCGTTTATCCCATCATCAATTGAGCAATCAAATAATCAAATACCAAAATAAAAATATCGCTATATACAACTGCTTTTGTCCCTGATTTACCCAGCTCGATACTTCCTCCTTTTACAAAATATCCGTGATATGCTGAAACTGTAACTATTATAAAACTAAAGAAAAAAGATTTTATAATCATAATAATAACCGTATATGAATCATAGAAAGAAGTCAACCCTTTAATGAAATCCGAAGGGATAAAATCACCAAATGTCACAGCAGCTAAAAACCCGCTAAAAATACTTAAAGCTGCGGCTAAAATTATAAGCATTGGGATAGAGAACATTGCAGCAACAATTTTGGGAAGGACTAAATACGCTTGTGTGTTTACACCCATTATCTCCATTGCATCAATAATCTCTTTTTGCCTCATACCACCTATTTCCGCTGCAATACTCGAACCTATTTTCCCCGCCAAAACAAGACTGGTAATCGTTGGAGCTAATTCCACAATCTCCATTTCCCTAAGCGCATAACCGATATAATATACCGGTATAAGGCTATCACCAAATTGATATGATAATTGGACGGCAGTCACAGCACCGATAAATACAGATATTATGAATACTATTTTGAGAGAGCCAAAACCAATTTCATCAATTTGCCTAATCGTCTCTTTATAGTACATCTTGAATTTTTCAGGTCTGGAAAAGACCTTTCTAAGCCATAAAACATATTCTCCTAAATGATAAAACTGTCTTTTAATCATCGACACTTGTTTTTTGAAAACTCAAAATTACATTAATTTATAAAGAGTTCTATAATTATAACAGATAAAAATGGAAAAACCTAATATGCTCCGACCATTCCTCCATCAACAAGTATGCTTTGACCGGTGATATAAGTATTTGCTTCAGAACATAAAAAAACAGCTAATTTAGCTATTTCTTCAGTTTTACCATAACGCCTCAATGGTATGGATTCAGCACTTCGTTTTTGAATTACTTCAACCGGGACATTGAGTTCTTTTGCTCTGACAGAATCGAGATAATCTACTCGCTGAGTAGCTGTTTTTCCTGCTCCGACCACATTTACAAGGATATTATCTTCTGCTAATTCGCGGCTCAAGGTCTTGCTCAGACCAACTATTCCCGTACGAAAAGTATTGGAGAGAATCAGATTGTCAATAGCCCGTCTTATGGATATGGAAGTATTGTTGACAATTTTGCCGCCTCCTGCTTTTTTCATTATTGGGATAACCAATCGAATTGAACGGATATAGCTCAATAAAGTAAGTTCAAAAGCATTTGTCCAGTCTTCATCAGTTAATTCATTAAATTTTGCAGCAATTGGACCACCTGTATTATTGAATAAAGCATAGACATAGCCATAAGAATCTATGGTATTTTGAACAAGCAGCTCTATATCCTTTTTTTTTGTAATATCACCGACAGTATATTTTACTACAGTACCGGTTTGCTCCAAAATCAATTTCCGGGCTGTTTCCAATCTTTCTTTTGACCTACCAAAAAGCATTACTTTAGCTTTTTCTCTTGCAAATTCCAATGCTACTCCCAGCCCGATACCGGAAGAAGAAGCCATCACAATAACCGGTTTGTTTTCTAGTTTTAAATCCATATATTATATCTAATTTATTCAAGATTCTAAAGCTTCGTTATACAGCAAAAGTACAGAATGTTTTCATAATAAAATAGCTCTTTATGGAAACGGTGTTTCAATCATTTAATTCATAATTTGTACTTCTTCCACCTGATTCTTCTTGTCTTAATATACCTTTTTCTATTAAGTCTTTTACATCACGTAAAGCTGTATCCTGTGAACATTTTGTGATTTTCGCCCATTTTGATGTTTTTAGTTTTCCTTCAAATCCATCAAAAAGTTTATTTAACATTAAGCGTTGTCGGCTGTTTAACTCTGTATTTTTATGTTTGTCCCAAAAATCAGCTTTGTATAGTACTTTTTCAATGGTTTTTTCTGAATCTTTTAATGCACGATATAGACAATTTAAAAACCAAATTATCCATTCTGTTATATCTCCATCATTGTGTTGAACTTTTTGTAAAGTATCGTAATATACTTTTCTTTCCAATAATATTTGGTTTGATAAACTGTAAAATCGTAAGGGACTACTATCGGAACGGGCTAATAATAAATCGGATATCGCCCTAGCGATACGACCATTACCATCATCAAAAGGATGTATTATAATAAACCATAGATGAGCAACAGCAGACTTAATAACCAGATCAATTTTTGTATTGTTATTAAACCAATCTAAAAATCTGTCCATTTCAAATTTAACTTGTTTTACAGGCACAGCTTGATAATGTACTACTTCTTTTCCCATTGCACCTGAAACAATCTGCATTTCATCTTTTCGATAGCTAGCCACATCAATTTTATACAAACCACTTCTACCTATCGGAAAAAGAGCTCCGTGCCAACCAAATAACCTTTCATCATCAAGAGGTTTTTTATAGTTTTGAGTAGCATCAAGCAACATTTCAACAACCCCTTCAACATTTCTGTCAGGATAAACCATTCCTGCATACTCAATTCCTAATTTTCTTGCAATTGAAGAGCGAACCTGCTCGTAGTTTAAAATTTCACCTTCTATTTCTGATGATTTAACTACATCAAGTGTCAAAGTTGATAACATTGTTTCTTCTTTAAAAGAAAAACCAAGCGAACTTATTTGTCCAAATATTTTACCCTGTAAATGTCTAAGCTTGCCCAGTATAATTTGGATTTCCTTTTCATTCCAAGTAAAATCAGGCCAACTTTTATATTGATAAATGTATTTTGCCATACTATTTCTCTATTATACTGCAAATATACATATTATTCTCCGTATAAATAAGGAGATTAGGGCTTTTATTCTCCACACTTTTCATTTTTTTTACCTACTCCATTAGATACCTTACTGCAGGTTCATCATTTTGTATCTTAAAAAATGATTTTCCTAATAAGCTTTCTATCATTGCCCATATCAATTCGTCGGTTTCTTGATATTGATCTTCCAAGTCCAACGGATCACCGTATTCCGAAACTATCTCTCCATTCATATCCATAATTTTTCGCCTCAATTCATTATTCTCATAATAATTGAGATAAAATGCCATAGATGATTCAGATATAACAAATGATAAGACATTAGCATCCTCCATCTTATATTCATCCTGAATAGTCTCCATATCAACAAAAATCAATGTTGCTGTTTTTGAAAAATAAATATCACATATCCCGTCTTCTTTCCAATTTTCCATAGCTTCTTCAAAGTATATATCTTCTTCTTTTTGAAGATTCCAGTCAAAGCTATTTTCTATTTTTTCAATCTTACCTTCCAAATTTTTATCTATCACTATGCCTGATATATTAAATCCCATATCTTTTTATTTTTTAATTACATACTTTTCAACTCCTCTATTATACTTTTTAGAGCCGGAGTATAAGCCCCATAAATATTATCATAAGTTTCATACTCACTCAATAACTTTTCACTATAATCTTCCCAATTTGCATCACCTACCAATCGTTTTATTACCAAATGTTTAATATCAGCAGGTCTATTAAATAATTTATGTAATTTACCATAATCATCTTCGATTTTAATCGTGTCTCTATATACATCTTCAATTGTCCGGTATCTTTCAAAAAAAGGAAATCCGTTTTCTTTTATCACTTTATCGAAATATTTTGCTCCTTCCTTTATTGATTCCATATCCGGAAAATAAATATATTTATGACCAGGGTTGAAAAAATCTTTTTCAAGTGTATAAAGCAAAATTGTCGATAAATTATTATTTTTATAATGTCTCTTCAATATCTTATCTACTTCAGGAAATGATTTACGTATTGTAATGCTTGGCATCATTCCTCTTTTATCCCAATCATCATATTCGTTAAATGTAAACGCTTCCTTTATTCCATTTTTATACTTTTTTTCAATAATATAAACATCACGCTTAACTGATGCTTTATAGCCTTCATACCCCAGTTCTTCACAGAGAGTATTTATTAAAAGTTTTTTATTTAACATTTTTGGAAACATAGTTCATCTTTTTTTTGCAAATATAAAAATGGAATATTTACTCATATACAAAGTTATCAATTAATTAAGGATTTTGCAATACATTTAGGTGGATTTTATTTCCTGTTGCTTTTCATTAGTTAAATGTTATATTTTGCACAAAGTTAGTGAAACCGGTTGAGCCAAGAGGTCGGAGACACTTTGGCTCAGTGTTGGGAAGCGTGGTTGAGCCAAGAGGTCGAAGACGCTTTGGCTCAGTGTTGGGAAGTGTGGTTGAGCCAAGAGGTCGGAGACGCTTTGGCTCAGTGTTGGGAAGTGTGGTTGAGCCAAGAGGTCGGAGACACTTTGGCTCAGAATAGGATATTCTTTTTAGCAAGAGCCTCAGTTGCAGTGAGACTGCCCTCTCAACGATACGGTAAGCAAACAGGTTTTTTATTAAGGGACAATTTTGCAATAATCAATTTGAGTATTAGCTCCATCACAAGGATAAGGATAGTCTCCTTTTGGTTTTACAACTTGAATACCATTTCCATTTGCATAAGGATCGTCATTTCCATTTTCTAATGCAATTTTTCGTATTTTTTCAGTTTGAGATACAAAAGTATAATCCAAAAGTGCATCCAAAGGTTTAAGGATACCTTGCATTTTACTATATCCGGGATTACCGGTGGGATAAGAATGTTCAGCATTCTCATATATTTGATAATCTTTTTTATCATTGGAAATTGACTCCAGAAGGTAAAACTCTGTTAATGGAATCCTTGCATCTGTTCCATCTGTGGAATTATTTCCTCCAATACCAAATTTAATAAAGACAACATTTGTATTTGAAGGTAGATTTTTCATATCAAATTCACTCATATCAAATGCGAACCATGGATCAAGAGTCATGATAAATCTGCCATTATTCCCATATTGTTTTTCTTTTGAGTAATAATCAATTATTCTGAATACTATTCCACCTCCTGCAGAATGTCCAATTACACCAATTTTTAAAGTATCGATGTAATCCAATAGATTTTCTTTAACAAAATTGGAGGATAATAATTTATTATATCCATTTATTGAATATGAGGCATTAGTTTTAGCGCCTTCGTATGTATATACGACCGTGTATCCATGACTCACAATGAAGTTGATAAGCGTTTCATATTTTGAAGCTGTTTGTGGTTCACTATACCATCCTGAAGCTATAAACACGAGAGGAGATTTATTATCCATTGTCGATAAATCACCGGGATAAAATATTGTTGAATAAGCATAATCAGCTTCAGTGAAATTTAATACTTCATGCTTTCCTACTTCACCATAATTTTTATCTTTTTCAATAATTTTATCTTTTTCACAACTGAATAAAAATATTGATAAATATAATAAAACTAAAAGAAAGAACTTGTTCATTGCTTTAGATTTGATTAATAATACTATTTAACTAAGTCACTAATTTATTGATAAATTATATGTTATCTGAACCCATCCCCGACCCTTCCCTTAGCAAGGGAAGGGAGACGAAAACGCTCTTAATGCCTTATTTCCCAGGGCTTTTGATTCTTCAATGCATTATTTGCGCAGTTCACTAGCTATTTAGCTTTACTTTAATAATATCTATAAATTTAGATATTAATTTAGAATATAAAAACAGGAGTTGATAAGATTTTATTATAAAAATCTGATAAAATATACTTTAAAAAATCAAAACTAGATTATTATTACAATATATCATTTGCTTTTAATAAATTTACATATTAATCAATATTTGCACGGTTTGAAAGCACTAAGATTGTTTTTTATATTACTTATTTTTATAGATGCTTTTGTCAGCAATTCCCAAGAGAAAACTTTTAGTCATTATGGATTGGAAGAAGGTATTTCTCAGGGTGCAGTACGAACTATTACAAAAGACGTTGATGGTTTTATATGGTTTGGGACTCAAGATGGTTTGAACAGATTTGATGGAAAT
>Ga0256832_1001351_pt1 | contig 16484 bp, 15 predicted proteins | sample 134614metaG_FD_190534 | JGI IMG/M metagenome (GOLD analysis project Ga0256832, IMG submission 190534) | Hydrothermal vent microbial communities from Lau Basin, Pacific Ocean - 134-614 | ecosystem: Environmental > Aquatic > Marine > Hydrothermal vents | place: Pacific Ocean: Lau Basin | collected...
AAAAATCGTATCTTTGCAAAACTTTGGAGGGCCGGAAGAAGTTATGAATGCGGGTTTGCCGGAAATCTCCCGAACTGAAAATTTTGCGAACGCATGTACGACAAGAATCCCACATTGGAGCCTTTGGAGCGCCGCATAGACGAAACGCGGCAGGGAGAAGTCTATCTCAAAGACGGAGAACAGACCGGTGGGAAATTTTTCTACATCGAAAGCTATGGCTGTCAGATGAATTTCAGCGACAGCGAGATCGTAGCATCCGTCCTGGCCGGGGAGGGGTATGCGCCTACACGGGATTTGGCGAAAGCCGAATTGATCTTCATCAACACCTGCTCCATTCGCGAAAAGGCGGAGGAGACGGTGCGCAAGCGCCTGAGGATTTTTGATAAAGTGAAGCAGCAGCGGCCCGGCGTGCTTGTGGGCGTCTTGGGCTGCATGGCTGAGCGGCTGAAAAAGAAATTTCTCGAAGAGGAAAAACTCGTGGACATCGTGGTCGGCCCCGATGCTTATCGCGACTTGCCCAAGTTGGTGGCACAGGCAGCCGAAGGGCATCGCGCCATCAACGTCTTTCTCTCACGGGAGGAAACCTATGCCGACATCAGCCCCCTGCGCCTGGACCAAAACGGAGTCTCGGCCTTCATCTCCATCATGCGCGGCTGCGACAACATGTGTTCTTTCTGCGTGGTGCCCTTTACGCGGGGGCGCGAGCGCTCGCGCGACCCCTTCACCGTGGTGGCCGAAGCGGCAGACCTCTTTGAGCGCGGCTATCGCGAAGTAACCCTGCTGGGGCAAAATGTGGACTCCTTCCGCTGGCAAAATCCCGAGACGGGGGAGGTGGTCAACTTCGCCCGCCTGCTGGCTATGGTGGCGGAGGTGCATCCGGATTTGCGCGTGCGCTTTTCGACTTCGCATCCCAAAGACATGACGGATGAGGTGCTCGAGACCATGGCGAAGTACGAAAACATCTGCAAGTACATCCATCTGCCCGTGCAGTCGGGCAACAGCCGCATCCTCAAACTGATGAATCGCACCTACGACCGCGAATGGTATATGCAACGAATCGAGGCCATACGCCGCATCGTGCCGGATTGCGCCATCTCTACCGACATCATCTGCGGCTTTTGTACGGAAACGGAAGAAGAACACCGCGACACCCTCAGCATCATGCGTTGGGCAAACTTTAGCATGGCCTATATGTTCTATTATTCAGAGCGGCCGGGTACTTTGGCTGCCCGAAAATTAGAAGACGATGTGCCGCTCGAAGTCAAAAAGCGCCGCCTGCAGGAAGTCATTGCCCTGCAAAATGAGATTTCTCTGGCGCACAACCAGGCTGAAATCGGCAAAGTCTTCAAGGTGCTCATCGAAGGAAACTCCAAACGCTCGGATGCCGAGTTTAAAGGCCGGAATTCTCAAAACAAGATGATCGTCTTCCCCAAGGCACCGGGCTTTCAAACGGGCGACTACGTGCAGGTGAAAGTCCATGAAGCAAGCAGCGCCACGTTGAGAGGTGAGATCATTTCCTGAGCCGAAACACAATATGAACGAACTCCAAACCATAAAAAGACGATTCGGCATTGTAGGGCATTCGCCTCTGTTGGATCGTGCCCTTAGCCGTGCCGTGCGTGTGGCTCCTACAGATCTGACCGTCTTGATCATAGGCGAAAGCGGCGTAGGCAAGGAGGCTTTTTCCAAAATCATACATGCCCTCAGCCCCCGCAAACACAACCCCTTTATCGCCGTCAACTGCGGGGCCATACCGGAGGGTACCATCAACTCGGAGCTCTTCGGGCACGAAAAGGGCGCTTTTACCGGAGCAACCCACGAGCGCAAAGGCTATTTCGAAACGGTGGACGGCGGCACCATCTTCCTCGACGAAATCGGGGAAATGCCTCTCGATACGCAGACCTACCTGCTGCGCGTGCTGGAGTCGGGCGAGTTTATGCGCGTGGGGTCGTCGAAGGTGCTTAAAACCAATGTGCGCGTCATCGCAGCCACCAATGTGGACCTGGAAGAGCGCGTGGCAGAAGGGAAATTCCGCGAAGACCTCTACTACCGCCTCAGCACCGTGCCTATCGAAGTGCCGCCCCTGCGCGAGCGCAAGGAAGACATTCTGCTGCTGTTTCGGAAGTTCGCCCTGGATTTTGCCAACAAGTATCACATGGAGCCCATCCGCCTGACGGAGGATGCGGCCAATTTGCTGCTTTCCTACCACTGGCCCGGCAATGTGCGGGAGCTGAAAAATGTGGTCGGACAACTGTCCGTCCTTGCTGAAGAGCGGGATATCAATGCCGAGCAGGTACTCAGCATCATGCCCAAATTGCGTCAGGGAAGATTGCCGGTTTCGGCTTCCCCCCTGAGCCTGAGCGGAACGGGAAGAGATGATTTTTCCGAAAGGGAAATCCTCTACAAACTGCTCTTCGAGATGAAGCACGACCTCAATGAACTCAAACGCATGTTGCTCGAAATGGTGCAGCTCAACAAATTGCAACTGCCCCCCGGCCTGGCTGCCGAACTGGGCATCTCCGGCGAGCAAATGATGGGCGCAGATGCACACGGCATATCCGTGCGCGACCCCCATGCGGCAGACATCCCCGTAGTGTCCGCATCCGGCTCACCCATCATCGTGCATGCTCCGGAAGAAGCCAGGGAAGCCGAAGTCAGGGAAATGGAGGAACAGACCCTTTCCCTGGAAAACATGGAGCGCGAACTCATTCAAAAAGCCCTGAAAAAACATCGCGGCCGCCGCAGGGATGCAGCCCGCGAACTGGGCATCTCCGAGCGCACCCTCTACCGCAAAATCAAACAATACGAGTTGGAATAGGCCAAACCCTTCCCGCCCATGCAGAAAAAACAAGCCTCGGAACTTCACCGCCTGACTCCCGAAGCCTTTAAACAACAGCCCAAAACGCCCATCGTACTCGTGCTGGATAACATCCGATCCGGCCTCAACACGGGCTCGGCTTTTCGCACGGCCGATGCCTTTGCCCTGCAGGAAATTTACCTCTGCGGCATCACTGCCCAACCCCCGCATCGCGAAATTCTCAAAACAGCCATCGGCGCTACCGAGAGCGTCAAATGGTCTTATTTTGCCCGTACAGAAGAGGCCATAGATGCCTTGCGGCAAAAAAAATATGCAGTCTGGGCCGTAGAGCAAGCCAAAAATTCCGTACTTTTACAAGACTTTCAACCGCCTGCAGAGCAGCCCCTCGCTCTGATCTTTGGCAATGAAGTACAGGGCGTGAGCGAGTCCGTCATGCAACTCGTGGATGGCGCCATCGAAATACCACAGTACGGCACCAAGCATTCGCTCAATGTGTCGGTATGCCTCGGCATAGTCGTGTGGGATGTATTCACTAAAAGGAGCGATTCGTCGCCCGTCTAAAATTGAATAGCTATGATCGGTAAACTCATTAAATGGGGACTCATCCTCGTCGTGGGGATTCTCATCTACAACTATTTTTTCGGCACGCCCGAAGAAAAAGAAACCTCCAAAAAAATCTTCAGCGAAACCAAAGAACTGGTCTCCTCCGTAACCAACCTGCTCAAATCCGAAAAAGAAAAATTCGATGCCGGCAAGTACGACCAGGCCCTGGACAAAATCGGCAGCATCTATGACAAACTCAAAGACGTGGCCTCAAACCTCAATCCCGAAGACCTGGATCGCCTCAAAGAACTGGAACAACAACGCGAAGAGCTGCAAAAACTGGTGGACGATATGTCTCAACAAGACAGCACCACAAAAGAAGAGACCGCTAAGGTGCAAAACGAACTGGAGGAGCTTTTGAAAGAAACCCGGGATTTGCTCTCCAACGTCAACAAATAGTCGGCTATAGGCTTTTGTTTCCCTTTTATGTGCGACCTTTGGGCCGTACTTTTTAACCGCTTTTCGGGCTATGGCCAATTGGTTTATCAGGCAGGCACGGGTTGTTGACCCCCGTTCAAACTACCACGGGCAGGTGGTGGACTTACTCCTCCGCGATGGCATCATCGAAGACATAGGCACTTTGAAGCCTCCGCCCGATGCTCAACTCATCGAGGGCCAATCTCTTTGCGTCTCCCCGGGCTGGATGGATGTGGGCGCCCAATGCGGCGACCCGGGCTTTGAGTGGCGCGAAGATATCGAAAGCCTTGCCCGCGCTGCTGCTGCCGGAGGCTATACCGCCGTAGCCGTTTTGCCCAACACCAAACCCTGTCTGCATTCCAAGGCAGAGATCATGTACGTGCGCGATAAGGCCGCAAACTGCGCTGTGGAGGTGCTGCCCTTTGGCGCCGTCTCTCTGGATGCTGAAGGCAGGGACATCACCGAGTTTATAGATATGCACCACGCCGGGGCTGTGGGCTTCACCGATGGCAGTCATGCCATTCAGCACAGCGGCTTGATGCGCCTGGCGCTCTTGTACGTGAAGGCCTTTGACGGCCTGATTCTCAACCGCCCCTTCGACCGCTCTTTGGCGCCCGATGGCCAGATTCACGAGAGCGCTTTAAGCGCTGCCCTGGGCCTTCCCGGCATCCCGCCCCTTGCCGAGGAACTCATGTTGCAGCGCGACCTCTACCTGGCCGACTACACCGGCAGCCGCCTGCACATCAGCGATCTGAGCACGGCGGGCGGCGTTGAGCTGGTGCGCAGAGCCAAGGCCCGCGGCTTGCGCGTAACGGCTTCGGTAACGGCCATGCACCTCTGCTTTTCGGAAGAGGCCGTCAGCGAGTTTGACCCCCTCTTCAAGCTGTCGCCGCCCCTGCGTTCCGAAGAGGATCGCCAGGCCCTCATCGCGGGTGTCTTGGATGGCACCATTGACTTCATCTCCTCCCAACACACCCCCCTCGAAGAAGAGGCCAAAAAGCGCGCTTTCTCAGAAGCCGCTTTTGGCGTGGCGGGCATCGAGACGACTTTTGCAGTCTTGAATACCTGTTTGTCTTTTGGCCTTTCGGCAAATAAGACAGCTGAGCCTTTTGGCCTTTCGGCAAATGCTGAACAGGACAAGGCTGCTGTGCTTGTGGAACAACTCGCCTTCGGTCCCCGCCGCGTGCTCGGTCTGCCCGTTCCACATTTGGCGAAAGCCGAACCTGCAAACATCACGGTCTTTGACCCTGAAGAAGAATGGATACCCGCCCAAACCCGCCCCTGGCAGTCGAAATCGCGCAACAACCCCTTTATAGGGCAAACATTGAAGGGCCGCGCAAGGGGCTTTTTCTTTCCGGGCGCAGAGGTCGTGAAATGAGAATATGCTGCGAAAAAGAGTTTTTTAGTAACTTTGGGCAATATGGCCCGGCAAATCGGGCCGTGGTTCAGAATTTGTTCACCCTTAAAATCAGCATCATGAATCAGAAAAACCATGCTTTAGTTTACGGGCTTATCGGTGGCCTTTTGAGTGTAGCCGCCTCTCTCGTTTTAGATTTGACCGGATTGGTAGATGCAGCGGCCGGCAAAGGAACCTGGCTGAGTTCTGTGGTTTCTATTGCCATTTTTGTTTGGGCCTTATTTACGGCCATTCGCAAGCAGCGCGAAGATTTGGGAGGAACCATTTCTTTTGGAGGCGCTTTTAAAGTGGCCTTTGTGGCTTCTGTGATTATTGCACTGATAGGAGCTGCTTATATGCTGTTGTATGCAAACTTTATTAACCCCGACTTCATTGAGGAGGCTAAGCAGGCAGCTATGGAGCAAATGGCTGCCCAGGGACAGAGCGATGAACAGATTGAACAGGCTATGGAAATGACAGGAAAGTTCATGACACCTGTTATGATGGCTGTGATGGGCTTTATCGGCAGTCTGATCATGGGCGTTATCATATCGCTCATAGGCGCAGCCATTTTGAAGAAAGAAGCCCAGACGTCTTTGGATGCATGAGGAATAAGAACGTTCAGTACGGACTTATGGCGGGAGCCGGCGTCATAGCCTGGTTCCTGCTTTTTTATTGGATAGACAAGCCGCTGATGCTGTCGCCCTATGTGTACTATGCCTCTTTTGTGTTGTACCTTTGGGCGATGTATAAAGCGATGGTGGTGATTTGCAGGCAGGAGGAAGAGCCCGATTTTAAGGCGGTTTTGCGCTCGGGCTTTGTGGTGTATCTGGTGGCCAATCTGCTGTACTACCTCTTTTACTACTTCATTCATCAGCAGGACGCCCACCTGGCCGAACTTCAAAAGGAGGCCATGCGCGAATGGCTGCCCCGCATCACGCCCCGCGATAAATTACAGAAGGCTTTGGAAGCGCTGGAGAGCAGTGATTTTTCGGTGAAGCCGGCGGATGCGCTTTTCAGCTATGCCCGCAGCGCCATCGGAGGCTTCGTCCTCGCTGCCGGCCTGGCCTGGATTGCACTGCGAACGGTTAAGTTGGATGATGTGTAAAAATTGCTTTGGATTCCTTTGCATTTTTCTGGCCTGCCCGCCCATCTCCGATCCCCGAGCCTGCCTGCTGCAGGCAAGCTGGAGCCAATGCGGAAGATCGGGGAGCGGATTTTGAAGATTCGCTTATCCTATGGGGCCGGCTCGGGAGGCAGCCAATAGGGACGTGATAGAACGCGGATGACGCGGATTGTGCGGGTTTCCGCGGGTTTTAAGGACGGTTCAATTGTCAGATGGTGTCATTTATTTTTATGTAACTTTGAAATCGGGCCTGAGTTGGGAAAAAATAAAAGATGCATTGGATGTTTGCTCAACTCTGGGCGTATTGTCACCTCAAAACTTAATGAACCATTGAGAAATAAGAACTTATGAATATCTCTGTTATCGTACCTGCATACAACGAAGAGGAGTCTTTGCCTGAATTGGAGGCCTGGATACGCCGCGTCATGGAAGAGGGGGATTTCGATTATGAGATCATTTTTATAGACGACGGCAGCACGGATAAGACCTGGAGTGTCATACGGAATTTGGCGAAAGCCAATCCTAAGGTCAGGGGTTTTAAGTTTCGTCGCAATTACGGGAAGTCGGCTGCTTTGCATACGGGTTTTCAGGCTGCGCAGGGGCGGGTCGTCATCACCATGGATGCCGATTTGCAGGACAGCCCTGACGAAATTCCCGAGCTGTATCGCCTGATTGCGGAGGAGGGTTACGACCTGATTTCCGGCTGGAAGAAAAAGCGGCACGACCCGCTCGGAAAGACTTTGCCTTCGCGTTTTTTCAATGCGGTTACGCGCTTCATCAGCGGCATTCCTCTACACGATTTCAACTGTGGGCTGAAGGCCTATCGCGCGGAAGTCGTCAAGAGCATAGAGGTGTATGGCGAGATGCATCGCTATATTCCGCTGCTGGCCAGGTGGGCGGGCTTTACGCGCATTGGGGAGAAAGTGGTGCAGCACCGGCCCCGCAAGTATGGGGTGAGCAAATTTGGCGTGGAGCGCTTTATCAAGGGTTTTCTGGATTTGATGAGCATTACTTTTATCGGGAAGTTCGGCAAGCGGCCCATGCATTTTTTTGGCGCTTTGGGCGTGCTTTTCTTTGTGCTGGGCTTTTGTGTGTTGCTTTGGCTGAGCATCTCCAAATTTTTCTTCGGCGGCTACGGCATGACTTCGCGCCCGCTGTTTTTCTTTGGTATTCTCTCTTTGATCGTGGGTACACAGCTCTTCGTTACCGGCTTCCTGGCCGAATTGATGACGCGGCAGGCGCCTAATAGGAATAAGTATCTTATTGAAGAAGAAGTATCTAATAGACCAAAGTAAGCGTCCCTTTGAGTACGACTTCTTTACCGCGCGGTTCGAGGTAGTGTACGGTAACGAGATAGACTCCCGGCGGTGCGGGTCGCTTGTTGGGCAGGCGGCCGTTCCAGGCTTGGAAGGGGTCGTTGGTTTCGAAGAGGAGGGCTCCGTAGCGGTCCCATATTTGGAAGGTGAATTCGCGGGCGCCATCCATGATGCCATTGCCCCTGAAGCCGTCGTTGATGCCATCGCCGTTGGGGGTGAAGGCATTGGGGAGGAAGTAGCGCACCTGGGGCTCCACATCCACGATTTTTGTAAGCGTATCTTCGCAGCCGCTGGGGTGGGTAACGATTTGCGTAACCACTTGCAGGCCTGTATCGGGAAATTCAAAGGAGGGATTTTGGAGGGCGGATTCGCCCAGGCCGTTGAAATCCCAATACCAGCTCACGGCTCCCTGCGATTGATCGGTGAACTGCACCAGCGGCTCAAAATTGCTGGGATTTTTTGGCGTGAAATCAAAACCTGCGACGGGAGAAGGGAGGGCTTGGATGAGATCGGGGAAGAGGCTGTCTTTGTAACAGCCCGCCGGCGAAAGTACGGAGACGAAGACGGTGTGGGTGCCTGCCGTTTCGTAGGTGTGGGAGGGAGACAGTTCCTCGCTGCTCTGGCCGTCGCCGAAGTCCCAAAAAATTTCGTAGGCGTCGTTGATGGGCGGCGCGAGGTTGTCGAAGGTTAGGCTTACCGGTATGCAGCCGGTGAGGGGGTCTAAGCCTTCGATGATGTTTTCGGGCAGGGGGTAGTATTGCAGTGTTTTGGTGCGGGTGTCTTCACAGAGGTTGGTGTCTTGTACGGTCAGGGAGACGGGGATGCTGCCTGCATCGAGATAAGTGTGAGAGGGGTTTTGCAGTTCGGAGTTTTCGCCATCGCCGAAGTCCCAATTCCAGGCCTGGAGGCTGCCCGGGCCTGCCTGAGATACAGATAGGTCGGTGAAGTTTACGGGTCCGGCCAGGCAGGTGTCGTAGTCGAAGGAAAAATCTGCTTCTATGGCGGGGAAGATGCCTACTTCGAGCTCGGCCGTGTCGCTGCAGTTGGTGCCGGGATTGAGGATGAGTGTGCCGTTGAAGATGCCCTCTTCGGGAAATACGAGGGTGGGTTCCCACTCATTGGAAGTGAGCTGGTCGCCATTGCCGAGGTCGAAGTTCCACACTGTTTCGTTGATGTAGCTGGTCTGGTAGCTTTGGTTGTCGAATTCTACGGTATGGGTGCCACAGGCACGCAGCACGAAAGTGCCGTCGGGCGTGATGTCGTCGCTGGCAATTTGAGCGACGATGGTAGGTTGGCAATTGGCGACGTTGAACTGGAAGTCGCGCCGCGTTACGCTGAGCAGTTCGCCGTTGCGGTATTCTTTTATACAGACGCCAACGACGAATTGCCCGAGGGACTCCGGAGTGCCGGTGATGAGGCCTGTATTGGGGTCTATGCTCATGGGCGGGGAGGTGCCTAAGGGGTTGAAGTAGGTGTAATTGTCTTCAAAGGGTACCTCATCGTAGGGCGGCGGAGCATCCGGATTGGGAGCTACGCCGTAAATTTCCTGTGGATTGTTTTGGTCGGGGCCTCCGCCTGAGTAGGGTTCGCAAAAGGAGTATTGCAACTCGTCGCCATCGGGGTCTGTGGCGGAGAAGTAGAAGTCTATGGGTTCGCCCTTGCAGATGACGATGGGGGGGAAGGTGTTGAAGATGGGGCTGTTGTTACAGACTTGCTGGGCTTTGGGCGTCAGCTCCATGTAGTAGGTGGCTCCGGTATTTCCGGGATTTATGATGTTGGAGATGGTGTTGTTGCGGCAGCAGCGTTGATAGACGATGTGGTAGGAATCTCCGGTATAGGGCAGGTTGGCGGTGAAGGTATAGACGCCTTCTTCTACGCAGACGCCGGGAGGCGCGATGAGGCAGGGATTGCTCAGGTCGGGAGGAATGGAAGTGATGGTTGGTGCTCCCGGGTTTATGGTTGTGAAAGGTATCTCGTTGTCGCCCTGATAGATGGTGATGGTGGCGTTGAAGGGAGCGCCTATGACTCCGTCAAAGGGCGCTCCGCCGCCGGCGCAGTCGCGGTAAATGGTCATGTAAAAGCGGTAATTGTCATCACCGAGACATTCATAATTGATCTCTCCGCCGATGATATGGGCAGCATGAAGGTTTGTGCTCAGGCTAAGGAGTAAGAGAAAGTAAAGGAGCTTTTGAAGCGGGGCGAGTGTGCCGGGAGTGTTGATATATCTCGGTTTTATCGGTCTTTTCATGGAATTGATGCTTGTCGCTTTAAGGGTGAGGGCTTTGTCGTTTTGAGTTTTGCGCTGCCAATATAACGAAAAAATAAAGAGTTATTGAGGTTCGGTCGGATACACAATAAACCCAATTGTTAATCAGTTCTTAACGGGCGGATGGGCACCGGTGTTTTATCCGGCTGTGCATAGCACGCTATTTAGTGAAGAAAAGCTCCAAAAACTGCAGGTCAATTTTTAGGCAAGGCGATGATGCAAGGGAGGAAACCTCCTTGCATCTTTGCCCTAATGCAATGACGTTATGAGGCAAAATTACCCATTGGAGCGGGGCCTGCGGGCCCTCAAAAAGGGAGGTGTTATTCTCTATCCTACGGATACGATTTGGTCGTTGGGCTGTGATGCTTTGGATGAGGCGGCTATTGCGCGTTTGCGCGAGATCAGGCAGTTGAGCGAAGAGGAGCCTTTGACGGTTTTGGTAAGTGATATGAGGATGTTGCTGAGTTATATCGGGGAGATACACCCCCGTTTAGAGACTTTGCTGATTTATCATCGCCGCCCGCTGACTATTTTGTACGAAGGCGTCAGGAATTTACCGGAGACCCTGTTGAGCTCCGACGGGCAGTTGCCCATCCGCGTAACGGTCAGTCCCTTTTGCAAGGAGTTGATTGGGCATTATGGCCGGCCATTGATAGCCTCGGCAGCCTGTCAGGCAGGCGGTCAGATACCCTCTACTTTTGGGGAGATTCGCTCGGATATTATTCAGGCTGCCGATTACGTCTTTACACCTGAGTTGGAGGAGGGAGATGGCATGCCTTCGGTGCTGGCCCGCCTGTCGGAGAAGGCCGAGTTGATTTTTTTGAGGTCGTAGGTGGGTTTATTCCTGCAAAGCCCTATAAGCAGCTTCTACATCTTTGTCTTCCTGATTGATGACCTGGTAGTAAAAGGCTTCTCCAAAGAGGTGGCGTCCGATTTGGGCTTTGAGGAAGTTGCGCAGGTAGGGCCTGAGGCGTTGGGCCTCGGCGGTTGACATTTGCACTTTTTTCTGTTTGGCGAAAGCCAGAAAATCTTCCATCATCTGATCAGTGACGACTTTTTTCCGGAGGAAAACTTCCGGCTCGTCAGGCAGTGTATCCGGATTTTCCGATTCAAAGAAGTGAATAACAAAAGGCGTGATGAGGCTTTTCAGGCGGCTGAGTTTGTCATCGAAATAGATGCTGTCGAGGGGCACAAAGATATCGGGGGTGATGCCTCCGCCGCCATAGACTTCGCGGCCTTTGGTGGTGTAGTAGCGGATGCTGTCTTGGAGGTGGATGCTGTCGGCGTGGAAGAGTTCTCCGTTTTCGTGTCGTTTGGCGAGTTCGCTTTTGTAGTCTTCGAGGTTTTCGTAGGGTTTTTGTATGGAGCGGCCCGAGGGGGTGTAGTAATGAGCCACTGTGAGGCGCAGGGCCGAGCTGTCGGAGAGCGTATATTGCTCTTGCACGAGGCCTTTGCCGAAGGAGCGCCGGCCGAGGATGAGGGCTCTGTCCTGGTCTTGCAGGGCGCCGGCCACGATTTCGCTGGCGGAGGCTGAGCCTTCATCTATGAGGACGGCGATTTTTTCTAAGGGGAAGAGGGCATAGCCCTTGGTTTTGTACTCGCGTCGGGGCGATTTGGAGCCTTCGGTGTAGAGGAGCAGTACGTCTTTTTCAGAGAAAAACTGGTTGAGCATTTTGATGGCTTCGGGCAGGTAGCCGCCCGGGTTGCCGCGCAGGTCGAGGATGAGGTTTTTGAGGCCTGCTTTGTTGCTGAGGCTGTCGAGGGCCTGCATGAATTCCTCGTAGGCATTGGAGCTAAAGCGATTGAGCTTGATGTAGCCGGTGATGGAGTCCAGCATATAAGCTGCATCTACGGAGTGCAGAGGTATCTGATCGCGTTGGAGGGGGAAGTGCAGCAGGGAATCTATGCCGTGGCGGGCTATGCCTACGACTACTTCGCTGCCTTTGGGGCCTTTGAGCAGGCCGACGACATCGGCAGAGTTGAGCCCCTGGCCGGCGATGAGGCTGTCGTCCACGGTGATGATTTTATCGCCCGGGAGGATGCCGGCCCGGCTGGCGGGGCTGCCCGAGAGCGGGCTGATGATGACTACGGTATCGTCTATGAGTTGGAATTCCACGCCTATGCCTTCGAAGGCTCCCGACATTTGTTCTTCGATGTTTTTGAGTTCTTCGCGGGGGATGTAAATGCTGTGTGGGTCTAATTGCTCCAACATGCTGCGGATGGCTGCCTCTTCGAGTTCGCGGCGGTTGATGGTGTCCATGTAGCGGCCCTGGATGTATCCGAGGACTTCTTCCAGTTTGCCCGGGCGGATGTGGTGGAAAGCCGTAGCGTTACCGGTATGGCGTTGTTCTAAGCGCATGCCTATGTACATGCCGCCTGCCAGTATGCCAAACAGGAGCAGGGGCATCAGCCACTTTTTATCTTGAGGAGCAGATTGGTTCATGAATAGCAGTTTGGGGATTGCAAATGGCCTATTCAAAAACGGCCCGGCCGTCGAGGAGCTTTCCCTTTTTGCCGACGCGGTAGCGCCCGCGTTCGTCTTTGACGACGGTGCTGAGCTCGGTTTGGGGGTCGTGTTCGAAATAGAGCATCCAGCCTTTTTCTGCAGCCTGGTCGAGCAGCTCATTTTTTTCTTTGAGCGTAACGAGCGGCCGGATGTCGTAGGCCATGATATAGGGCAGGCCGAAATGCAGCCCGGAGGGCATGAGGTCTGCGCAATAGACCATGCGCCCCTGGGGCGTATCTATGTGCAGGGCCATCATGGCTTCGGTATGTCCGTAGGAGAATTGCACTTTGAGGCCCGGGAGCCAGTCGGTGAGTCCGTCTTTGTTTTCTTCGATGAATTGCAGCACGCCTGCTTCCATGAGGGGCACGAAATTTTCTTTGAGGAAGGAGGCTTTTTCGCGGGCATTAGGGGTATAAGCCCAGTCGTAATGGCGTTTGTTGCTCCAGTAAACGGCTTTGGGGAAGGCGGGCACGAGCTCCCCTTCCCGGGTGCGTTTGACGGCGCCGCCCACGTGGTCGAAGTGGAAATGGGTGATGAAGACATCGGTGATGTCTTCGGCCTTGTAGCCCTGTTTTTGGAGGGCTTTTTCCAGGTCGGTATGTTCGGGATGGAAGAAGGAGCGGAATTTGGCGTCTTGTTTGTCGCCTATGCCGGTATCCACGAGGATTTTGCGCTCGCCGGTGTCTATGAGCAGGCAACGCAGGGCCCAGAGGCAGAGGTTGTTTTCGTCGGCGGGGTTGAGGCGGTTCCAGAGGGTTTTGGGGACTACGCCGAACATGGCTCCGCCATCGAGTTTGAAGGTGCCGGCTTCTATGGTGATGAGTTTCATATTTTTGATCTTAGTGCGAGCATTTGCAGGGCGGTGGTGGCGGCTTCGACACCTTTGTTGCCGTAGCGGCCACCGGCGCGGTCTTTGGCCTGTTGCAGGCTGTCGGGTGTAAGCAGGCCAAAGATACAGGGGATTTCGTATTCCAGCGAAAGCTGCATGAGGGCTTCGCTGACGGCGCGGTTGATGTACTCGTTGTGTGAAGTTTCGCCTTTGATCACACAGCCGAGGCTGATGAGGGCATGGGGGGTGTATTTTCTAAACAGCCATGCCGTTGCGAGGGGCAGTTCGAAAGCTCCGGGTACGCGGGCGATGTGGATGTTTTCGGGCTGTGCTCCCTGTTGGAGAAGGGTTTCGTAGCAGCCTTCAAAGAGGGCATGGGTGATTTCGGCATTCCATTCGGCAACGGCAATGCCAAAGCTGAATGGGGAGGCATCAGGCAGTTGGGCGGGGTCGTAGTTCGAGAGGTTTTTGAGTGCTGACGCCATGAGTGTGTGTTGTTTTTTTGGCTTTCGCCAAATGGCACCCATTTGGCGAAAGCCGTAAAAAGACTCAGTCCGGGTCAACCGGCAGAGGCCAGGCGTTCTGCACGCATGATGTACTTGTCAATATCGCGGCCGGGGACCGAGTCGGGATATTTTTCCTTCAACTCTCGATAGGTTTTGAGGGCATCCTCGTAGCGGCCGAGGTTTTCGTACAACATGCCGAGGCGTTGCATGTAGATGGGCGTAACGGCCTCGTTGTCGCCGGCTTTGACGGCTTTGCGGTAGTACTTGAGGGCCTTATCCATTTCGTTTTTTTCGGAATAGGCATCGCCGAGCAGTCCGTTTTTGACGATGGGCATGACCTTGCCATCGGCTTTGAAGTCTTTGAGATAGGAGATGGCTGCATCGAATTGGCCCAGTTTCATGTGGCTGATGGCGGCGTACAGGTCGGCGGCGTTTTCGGCCGAAGTGCCCTTGTATTCCTTGGCGATGTCGTAGAAGCCCGGATAGCCGCCGCCCGGATTGGTGAGGGCGAGGTCGAAGGAATCTTTCAGGAATTGGGCTTCGGCCTTCCACATTTGCCGGACGGCTTCCTGTTCTTTGGGAGCGATGATAAAGTTTTTCCAGGCGAGGTAACCGCCTACCAAAAGGACGAGGGCCGTAACGCCTCCGAGTATCCACTTCTGGTATTTTTCGAGGACTTCACCGGTTTCTTCGACCACTTCCACCAGGTCCACCAGTACTTCTTCGTTTTTCTTTTTGCTTCTGATTTTCCTCTTTGCCATGTCTGTTTGAGTTAATGTTGTAGGGTGTAAACGGCCCGTGCCGTTCAAAGCAGGCGCAAAAATAGAAAAAAATTTGGTTTTGCCGTGCTTTTTGCGGCCGGCCGTTTATTGGAGGAAGGGGTAGTTGTCTTCGACGTACTCGTCTATGAAGAGTTCTTCCGGTGGCGGCAGGGGAGATTGGGAGGCGAAGGCTACGGCTTCTTCAATTTCTGTTTTGACCTGCTCTTTGAAGGCCTTGATATCTGCTTCGGTGGCGAAGCCGTATTGCAGCAGTTTGGCTTCGGTGGTTTTGAGGGGGTCTATGGCGCGGTATTTTTCCACTTCTTCCTTGCTGCGGTATTTGCCGGGGTCGGATATGGAGTGGCCTTTATAGCGGTAGGTTTCGATTTCGAGGAAACAGGGCCCTTTGCCGCTGCGGATGTATTTGGCTGCTTCAGTAACAGCTTCGTGTACCGATTCGGGCTGCATGCCATCTACTTTTTTGGCGGGCATGCCGTAGGCCAGGCCGAAGTGGTGCAGGTCGGTGAGTTTGCTGACGCGCTCCACGGCTGTGCCCATGGCGTAGTGGTTGTTTTCGACGATGTAGAGGACGGGGAGTTCCCATTTGGAGGCCATGTTGAAGGCTTCGTGCAGGATGCCCTGGCGGGCTGCGCCATCGCCGAACATGGTTACGCAGAGGTTGTCGGTGCCCTTGTACTTTTCAGCCAGGGCGATGCCCGTGCCTACACCGATTTGTCCGCCGACGATGCCGTCGCCGCCGAAGTAGCGATGTTTCTTTGAGAAAAAGTGCATGGAGCCGCCTTTTCCCTTGTTGACGCCGTCTATGCGGCCAAACAACTCGGCCATGGCGGCTTTGAGGCTTACGCCCCGCGCAATGGCGTTGCCGTGCTGCCGATAGGCCGTAATGAGCGCATCTTCTTTGCGGATGGCCGATTCAATGCCCGCAGCCACGGCCTCCTGGCCGATGTACAAGTGCAAAAAGCCGCGGATGTTTTTGCCGTATTCTCTCTGTGCCCGCTCCTCAAAGCGGCGAATGCGCAGCATGAGCATGTACCAGTAGAGGTATTGCTCTTTGCTGTATGGGGCTTTGGTCTTCTTCTTTGCCATGGTGTTTTATGTGGTTTGGGGGCAAAGGTAGGGAAAATGGATGTATCGGACGCGCGCTAAAGCACGCGGTACTGATTGGCGGGCTGAAGCCCGCCCAACGAAGCACGCTACACTAGCTTCGGCATGGGTGTCAGCGGGCTAACGGCCACTGAGCGTGCAGTCGGGCTAAAGCCCGCCCCGCTTTGTTGATAAACACAACAATAAACCAACAATACACGACACACCAGCTTCCGGCTTCCCCGGTTTCACCGCTTTCACCAAATTCACCAATTCACAAGTTGCAAAATTCAAAGAAAGATTGTAATTTTGTGTTGGGTTGCCAGGCAGTTGCTCGAAGTTTTTCGCTTTTGTACGAAGCGGCTATGCATGGGATGCTCCATTTGAGAAGCAGCAATCAACTGTCACGGGAGATAGGCGTCTGGTAGATGCTGAAAAAGCGAGTTTTTGATGCGGGGGGGAGATAGCGATGTTTGACAATGTTTACTGAATAATGAAAGCGCGAGTTTTAATGATCTTGTTTTTGAGCTTTGGAAGTTGCAAGGATGTGGCTATTGATAAAACTAAGCAAGTGCAAATTAAAGCTGATTCAACTGAATTGGAAATTGAACCTCCCCAACAAGAAGCTGAAAACCTGAAGTTGACTTCTTTTCTTGAAAATCCAATTGACTTGCAAGAATTTAAGAAAAGGAAGGGGAGGGATGAAAAAAGTTATGTTACTACAGGTGTGGATCGTGGAACGGATTATTACTTTAACCCCAAGTTTAGCGATTCTGTTTTTTATGGTTATCATTTTATCACAGAGGATGTCGGGCAAGATAGGTTTACCGAAATCA
>Ga0256832_1001352_pt1 | contig 16477 bp, 14 predicted proteins | sample 134614metaG_FD_190534 | JGI IMG/M metagenome (GOLD analysis project Ga0256832, IMG submission 190534) | Hydrothermal vent microbial communities from Lau Basin, Pacific Ocean - 134-614 | ecosystem: Environmental > Aquatic > Marine > Hydrothermal vents | place: Pacific Ocean: Lau Basin | collected...
GATCGCCGATGCGGGGCATCGGGTTGTAAGCAGTCTCTTGAACTTCCATTTTCTCTCTGTTTTTGGTTATTGAATCATTTGCGATGCAAAGGTGTCGCGCCTATGGGTATAAATCAAATTGATTTTCTTTATGACGATATAGGGTATTTCTATTTTATTTTGAGTCGAGCCGGTATGAGTAATTTGTGGCGGGACAAGCATAGAAATGCGACAGAGACGCAATGACTTGCGTCTCTGTCGCATTTTCAATTCACTTCGTGGTCCGGCCCCGTTGCCGGGAGTATCAATTATTGTGTGACGATGATTTTCTGAGACGCCAGGCGTTGATTGTGATCGTCGAGCAAGGTGATGAGATAGATGCCACGGTGTGGGATATGGATTTGACTGGCGTTCCGTGCATGTAGGATTTGTCTGCCCAGCATATCCGTGACCAATACGTGGTGCGTGGCCCCATCCGCGAAACGAATATCTCCGGTAGTCGGGTTGGGATAAAACCAAGATGTAGTCTCGTCATCCCAAACGACCGCTACGATGCGGGAATAGGAAATATGTTGGTCAAAATCCACCTGAGCGAGGCGATAAGTGTTGATGCCGCGTAAAGGATGCTTGTCCAATATTCCATACTTTTTTTGGCCCGCAGGTACATGCGTTAAATCTTGCCAGTGTCCATCCGTTTCCAGGCGTTGGACGACGAAGCGCTCAGCATTGATTTCGACGGAAGTCTCCCAGTGCAGGCGGATGCCTTCTGCTACCCGGGTGGCGCTAAAAGGCACGACGTATTGCACGGGCATAGGCATTTGCGCTGACAGGTGGTACAGCCCGCCCTTGGCGGCGGCCAGCGGTGCATCGAAAGAAATGGTGGCGGCCGTTTCGGTGAATGTGATATTGGCACCGGAGACCTCGTCCGTTATACTGTTCACTTGGTAGCCGATGTCTGCCTTGTCCACCGTCACGGTGATGTTCTGGTCGTTGTAGTAATCTTTATTTACGACAATGACGTACTTATCATCGCTATCGGAGGTGACGTCGTCGTGGAGCTTGACTTCGCCGGAGGAGGCGCTGATATTGGCACCTTCGACTACATCCAATTTGAGCAAAATGGGACTGATAGCGTTGACTTCCGAATTGATAGCGGCGGCTTCCTGTAGGCGAACTGTGGACTGGCCGGATGCGTCCAAAAGGCCGAGCAGGACGGGATATTCCGTTTCGTACAGAAAATACCAAATACCCTTGGCGCCGTGCATCAGCGACATCCATATTTGCAAGCGCAATTCCTTGGGATAGACCTGTCGCCAGAAGGCCCAGGACGCATCGGGGTCGTCGGCGTTATATTGGACGGCATCGCCGAAAGCCTGGATGATGATCCACATGGGGCGGTCATTTTTGGGATTGCTTTGCTCTTGGCGTATTTGCTCGAGATACTCGGAATAAGTGGGCGTAGCCGGCCCGATGGACGAGGGATCATTCGGATCGCCGTAGCTTGAGAAGTACGCCGGCATGTAGTCCACCAGGCTGCCCGGCGAGGTAGAGTCGGAGAAAGGGTAAATATCCGCCATCAGCACGTCGAGGCCTTCACCGTTTCCGTTGTCGTTGTTGGCGCCGAGATAGCCGTCAATTTCACTCATGTACAGCACGTCGTTCCAGGCTGAGAGTATGGGGTGGTTGCCGCCGGAGAGCACCAGCAAAGAGTCGTAAGCTTGGCCCATTTTGTGGAAATCAATCCAGCCGGGAAGGGGCTCGTCATACAGATAATAGCCCAGCGTCGCCGGATGCTGACGCAAATAGACGATGGAGTCATTGATGATGGCATCATGTATTGCCTGACCGGATGGCGGGTCGTCAATGCTGTTTTCCAGTACGCCGTGCAGGTTTTGGGCCGAGGCGATAATTTTGATGCCATAGGCCTGGGCGGTGTCCATGATAGAGTGCAGGGTCGGCCCGATCGGATCCAACGACATAAACGCGGCATTGAAACCGTTTTCGCTCAGGCCTTTGAACAATTGGGAGTGGTAAGACGGTGCCTGGGACGGCATGACCAATACACCGCTGCTGTCCACGAACAGGTACTCATTGACGGGGCGAAAATCCCCCTTCACGGACCAGACGCCGATGGGAAAAAAAGACGGGTCATAGTTCTGCCCGGCAAGGCGAACCAGAAATGCCAGTTGCAGGCACAGTAGGAGCACAGTCTTTGTGTGAATCATAACGTTTGGTTTTTGTTTCTTTGTAACTGTTTAGGTGCTCCTGTTTTTAGGGATAAAATAGGCATTTTTGTGTATGCCGAAGGTAAAATTTTCGATGTGTAGCACCGCTACATGAGAAAATTTTACCAATGGCAGACGCAAAAAGGGCATTTTAGCGCAAAAACAGCGGGTACCTAAACAGTTACGTTTCTTTTTTGGTACTGAAAGAACAAGGGTGCCGCAAGTGCACCCCTGTTCTTTTGGTCTTGTGATATGGCCTCCCCGTTTATGCGAAGGCTTCTTCAGGCACCGGCTCCGGTACGGGGACGCCATTGACCACCTCTTTGTCGGCAGCGATCTCGTCAAAGATGACCTGGATGTCCTCCATGTTGTGGTGCAGGAGCGTCTCCTTGGGCAGGCCCGTATTGCGACTTCCTTTCTTGATGAAGTAAAGGAGTAGGATAATCAGGCCCTGGAGCCATATAAACATAATAAACTTTTGCATAGCCGGATTGTCCGACAGCAGGGAGTACCATTCCTTGGCTTCGCCCAGCGCACCGCCTTCACCGAATATCATGGTCGCTTTCAGGAAGTGCTTGTGCGCTTCGGGAAACAGCGTGTAAGGCAGGTAGCCGACGGCAAAGCCGATAAAACCGACGAGCGTATTCAAATAACCCATGCCAATGCGCATATAGGAGCGGATCTCACAACCGATCAACGTGACGGCTCCAAAACCCAGTGACAAGCCGCCCAGCAGACTACCGGCCGTCAGGCCTTTTTTCAGGCCCGGGCCCAATGCCGGAGATACACCGGTCAGGGTCCAGACGATGAGCAAAAACGCGGTCAGCACCACCCAGCTGGTAGCTACTCCGATGATGGGATTGTAGCTGCGCATCAGCGTGCGCGTGATGCGCGGTACACCCATTTTAGCATATTTGTGGTCGTCTTTGGTCATTGAATCACCTACTTCCACGGATACCAAAGCACATTCCGTCCCAAAGCCACTCTTGGCGAGTGCAATACCCGCTGTAATACCGGCCAGTAAGGTGCCGGTGACAAACAACCATCCCTTGTCGGCAGGTGAATTGATAAAGGCGGTAATCTTACCGCTCTCAGGATGCACGGTGTGCATAAATTCGGGATTGGTCAGGGCCCCCCAAATGGCTGTCAATGCGAATACAACGGCAAACGTCAGTCCTATCCAATAAAACGGGTTCTTCTTCCAGGTGTACCCCTTTTTGTAGGTGGCTTGTTCGCCCGGGTCTGCATTTTTGACATAGCTCAGGGTCTCCTGATGCTTGAAGTAGTTGGCCAAACCGAGCTTGTCCATGACATAAAAGCCCAGTGCGCCGCCGATTGCCATAAAGATAATAGAGCCGGTGGAGCGGATGCCCATCACGGGCACACCACCCATCAAGTGGGTCAGCGTACAGCCACCGGCCAAGCGGGTGCCGTAGCTAAAGAAAGCCCCCCCGATGAAGGACACCAGCAGGGCCTTTTTGGAATAGTAGGCCCAGGAGCGAGATTCCCGTTCCATAATGGTCACCAGCAAGCCGCCTATAATCATCCCGACAATGGGCCAGCCGATGCCCGGTGTAAAGACACCGCCACCCGGAATCCACTCGCCATTGACCAACTGGTAATCTCCGTACAACTCCGTCCGGAAACCAAACAAGTGGTTGATCATAACCTCCAATCCCCGGAACATCCGCCCCAGGTCAGTGGTCACACTGATCGGAAATAGCCCGGGCACCTTCCCAACGGATACCCTAAAATACCAAACTGTCAATACAAAGATGATCTGCGCAATCCCAAATGCAATGCCCGCGTAATAGTACGGCCATTGGTACCGTATCAGCCGTCTTAGAAAAGACTCGTTCTTTTTCTCCATGTTTTCTTGTTTTGTGGGCAAATCCGCAGACTGTTCGGGAAAATTGGCGCTAAGTTCGTACGTACTTAATCAATAAATTTGTGATGCGTATCACGAATCAACTAAATTGGGCCTTCTACTTTTGTGGTGACTTTTTCCCAAATTTGCTGCCATGAAAAAGCTGATATATTCTTTCCTCGCCATTGATATCGTGATCTTTGCCCTGCTGGCCATGAACGGCGGGCTCAAGCCACCCAAATATGACTTGAAGCCGGCACAATTCCAGCAGGCCATCCAAAGCGGTAATGTCCAGTTTGTGGATGTACGTACCCCTTCTGAGTATGAGCAGGCGCGCATAAAAGGCGCTGAATTGATTGATTGGAAATCCCCGGACTTTAAGGAAAAGATTCAACACCTGGACAAGAACAAGCCCGTTTACATCTATTGCCGTACGGGTATGCGTGCTGCACGCGCGCAGCGCTATATGCGCAAGCACGGTTTCAAAGAAGTCTATAACCTGGTCGGCGGCATCAAAGGATGGTATCGTGCCGGCTTGCCTGTGGAGACCAAACCGGGTTACAGTCTTGCCGATGATCACGCGGAGGGCTGCTGAGCGGGCAGCGTGGCCGTCTCTTCACTTCCCGATATCAAGTCCCGGTGATAGAGTTCCGTCCCATTGGCGGTCCGCCGGATTTGGGAAAGGCTGGTCGTGCAGACCACGTTGCGCCGGTTCATCACAAAACCGAAGTCGGCCCGTTGTTCCCCGCCGTGGATATGGAAGTCCAAAATAGCTCCTTCACCGGGGTCGGCATGTGTTTTTAGCCAATCGCGAAACCACTTCTTTCTCTTGGCACGCATGGCACGGTCAAACAAGGTGGCAGATGAGAAAATCTCCGGTCTCTCCAGCTGCCGTAAAAAGCGTATCTCTCCCGTCCATTTAAACTCAAAATAGCCTTCCCGGGGGCGCAGCCCGATCAGTGTAAACGGCTCGATGCCGTCAAAGTCATAGTCTTTGGCAAACGCTTCAAATGAATCCCATTCAAAGCTTTCCAAAACCACTAAACCGCGGCTCTTCCGGTAGGGTGGCCGGGATTTGTGTTTGACAAAGCCACCGTTGAGCAGACAGGCGGCGCGGCCTTGGTCGTCCATGGCGATCCAGCTCCCGCCGGCTTCAGGGTCTTGTGGATAGACAAGCGTATAGGTCTCCATCTCCCGGCGAATGAGAGTATCTGCGTGGCGCGCCGGCGCCACATCGCGATTGGAGGTCAGGATATACTGGTCCTTCCCTTTCGGGAAAAAAGTCACCGTACACATGCACAACTCTTTTGTCCCGCAAAGCGGGGCTTTTATCTGAAACTGATATCAGGCGCTTTTGTTGATGCCATTGCACCGCTGGGTCCACTCTAAAAAACGTAGCATTGAAAACTTGACCAAATTTTCTTCTACTTGGATTTTTGAATAATTGAGGAATCGAAGAATCGAAGAATCGAAGAACCGCTATACCGCTATACCGTTTATAAGCACGGCCAGGGCATAATCGGCCTTTTTTTCGCGAATCAGTTGTTTGGCGTAGCGGTGCAAGGCAGCTTCGGGATTGGCTGCCGCGGCACAGGCCCGGACCTTGGGATCCTGCCGGGCGGCTTCCACCAATTCCGCTTTGGGCAGGGCCGGCAGAGCGGCCAATTCGGCGATCTCACTGCCGGTCAGGACCGGGCTTTGAGCCACGTCTTTGGGTAGGCCGTCGAAGCCCAGGCCAAGTACATGGATGGGTTGATAGATAGACATAATGGCGTCTCCCAACACGCGCACATAATTGGTGCGGCCCAGGCGGCCCATAATGTCCAGTTTGTGCGGATTGATGCGCATGCCGTCCAATATCTCATCGTCAATGTGGATGCGTAGCACGTCGCAGAATATCAGATTGCCGGCACCGCCCCGGTCGCCCAGGGACAGGATGCGGGAAACCCTGCATTCCATGTTGACGGGTGATTCCTGCACCCGTGGTGGCCGCACCAGGTCGGATGGCACGGGGGTCAATCCCGCTTTGTCAAACTCACTGATTCCTGCCGGATAGTCAATACTGGTCAGTGTCATCTGCCGGGCGATATCATAGGTCACCACATTGATGACGGCCTCGCGCGTGGCTTCGATATTGGCGAGCGTATGCTTGGTCGTATTGTCCTTGATGCGGCGGTTGGCGGAAAAGACAACGATCGGCGGGTTGGAACTGAAGGCGTTGAAAAAACTGAATGGTGCCAGATTGGGGCGTCCCGCTTCATCTACCGTACTGACGAAGGCAATGGGACGGGGCGATACGGCCGCCAACATAAACTGGTGCAAGTCTTTGGTCGAGGTCTTTTTCGGGTCAACGATCATGTCTTTTTACCGGTAAAGTTAGCCGTTTTCATCCCCAAAGCGATATTGTTTTGGAAAATGGCTTTGTTGTACTAGAAAAATTTGTCAGATATCTAAACAATTTAGCCCCAAAAAGCAGCGCAGGGCAAAGGGCAAAGGAAAGCAAAGCAAGGCAATGCAGAGCAATGTAGGGACAAGGCCGGGCAATGCAAGGCAAGAAAACTATTGCCGTCGGCTTTAGCCGACGGACTGAAGCAAAAAGGTTATAGGGGCTTCAGCCTCCAATTCTCGGCGCATTTTCGGGCTAAATCCGTTTTTGGCTTTGCTCCCCGCACTTACTTGCGTTGCTTGGTTTGGGCCTTGCCCCTTTTTGCATTGGTTAATGCAGGATGGCGCTTTTGCCGTGCCCTTTGGGGGCGGTTCAAGGGAAAAAATATATTGGGGCTTTTGCCCCAAAAAGCAGCGCAGGGCAAAGGAAAGCAAAGCAAGGCAAGAGCTGCTTTCCTGCAACAAAACCTTGGAAAATGGTAGAAGGGTGCGCACCCTCCGGGCGCGCGTGTTCCGGCATAGGCGAAATTTGCCCGTCCGTTCGTCAGTGCTCCAAAGTCGGAGCGGCTAGGGCCCAGAGCGGGTCATCCGTGGGGATGGGCGCTTGCAGGAGGGGATAGCCGGGTATGGTGAGCGTATGGGCCAGCAGGTGGATGCTTCGGTCGCGATTGCCGCGCTTGGCGCCGTACTTCCAATCGCCTTTGACCGGGCAGCCGATGGCGCCAAACTGGGCGCGGATCTGATGATGTCTGCCGCTCAGCAGGTGTATCCGGAGGAGCATGTAGTGGTCAAATTCTTTCAGGACCTCGTATTCCAATTTGCTGATCTTGCCGTCATCCCGCACAAAACTTTTATTGACAGCGCCGTCTCTGACGAGGCGATGCGTCAGCCTTCCGCGCGGGGAGAGTGCGCAATTTTTTTCTACAAATGCCAGGTATGTTTTTTGCCATTTCCCTTGTTGCAGCTGGGCGGACAGGCGTCCGGCCACTGCCCCTGATCGCGCGAAGGCGATGAGTCCGGCGGCAGGCCGGTCCAAGTGGTGCAGCACAAATAGCGGGGCACCGGTGGTTTGTTCCAGATGCGCTTGTAGACTTGGGTCGCCGGACTTATCCGGGCGGGTAGGCATACCGAAAGGCTTGACGGCGACGAGAAGGTCTTCGTCTTCCCACAGGATGGTGACTTTATTCGACTTCTTCATAGTCCACATAATCACCGTCGCTGCCCGGGTCCTTTTTTTTCAGGATGCGCGGGCGCTTTTTGTCTCCTTGGTAGCCCTCTTTGGCGGGGAGGAAGACCATCCGGTACAGGAGGGTGAACAGGAGAATATAGAGCAGCAGTTTTATCATCGGCTGTGGTTTTCATCGGCCAATTTAAGGAAAAAACCGGCGCCGCTATACTGTCATCCCGTGCCGTTGGCGCCGGCACCGCCGCTCACCGGTCGCGCCAACGGCGCGAAAACTATTGTCCCTTATTTGTCTGCCGGCGGTTGATGACCTTGGGGTCGAGTCGCAAGGCCAAATTTTTGTAATAAGCCGCCTTCTCTGCATTGTTTGAAAGCGAGTAGGCGAGGCTGATATTGAGCGCCAGATCGGCATTGTCGGGCATCTTTTTCAGCGCGCGCTCCATATACGGTATGCCGAGGTCGGGCCGTCCGCCGGCGGCGTAGGCCACGCCGAGTAGGCGGAGGGTTTCGGGGTCTTCCGGCTTGAGCTTTTCGGCTTCTTTCAGGTAGGCCAGGGCCTTGTTGGGTTCGTTCTTTTTCTGGCCGTAATACAGGCCGGCCTGGCGGTATGCCAAGTGCAGATTGTTTAGGGCGTCGCGCCATCCGGGTTTGGTTCGAAGGGCTTGCTTGTAGGCATCAATGGCCTGCTCGTATTGTTCGAGATGAAGCAGGGCGTTGCCGCGGAGCAGCCAGGCATTGCTGTAATTCGGATGCTCTTTCAGGGCCACATCGAGATGGCGGAGGGCTTGTTGAGCCTTTGCGCGCCGGGCTGTGGCATCGGACAGGTGGGCCGCCTGTGCCAGGAGGACACCGGCAGCTGCATTGCGGATTTTGGCGCTGCGGCGGGAGATTTTTACGTCCGTCAAGAATAGGGTTTCGTCATTTTTCCAAGCCGGATTGCGCGTGACGGTTTTGATGCCGAAGGCCAGGACGATGATCGCGGTGAGCGCCAAGGCGATTTTTTGCTTCTGTGTGCCGAAAAACCGGTCGGCCAGGCCCGCCATCACCAGCGCAAAGCCGAAAGATGGCATAAACAAAAAGCGCTCGGCCATGAAAGTCCCCACGGGAAAGAACAGGTTGGATACGATGGACAGGGAGGCAAAATAGCTGAAGATACCCAGGCTGATAAGCGGTTTTTGGCGCAGGTTTCTGATGCCCCACAGGATCAAGCCCAAGTTGAGCAGGATGCCCAGCCAGACGATGCCATCGCCAAAGGTCTTCATAGAAATGTGGTGCGGATAGTAATCCGATGTCAGCGGATGAGGAAATACCAGCAGCCGGATATAGTCGGCCAGCGTGTAAAAAATCGTGGCCAATTTTTCGGTGGGCGAGAAGGGGACGTACCGGCCGTTGACGATTTTCAGGAAAGGATTGTTCATCAATTCCATCACCGGCCCGTTGTCTGTGCCGGCCAAGACTTGCGCGCGTTTGAGCAGGAAGGGCAGGACACCAAGGATAAGCGGTACGGAGTACTGTAGCCATTTTTTTACGTTGAAATTGCTGCGATACCGCTGCCCGAAGAGCCAAAAGGCAGCGGGAATAATGGCTACAAAGGTGATGGTGTTTTCTTTGGCAAAAATGGTGACACCCAAGAGGGCCGCCGCGAGCCAAAGTTTGCCGTAGTGACTTTTGCGATACGCTTTGAGTGCGATGGTCAGTGCCGCCAGGCTGCCGGCGAGCGCCAGAATTTCATCGGCGCCTTTGATATTGGCCACTACTTCGGTGTGTACCGGATGGGCTGTGAATAGCAGAGCGCCGAGCCAGGAGGCAAACTTCGATTGAGATTCGGCCCAATATGCTGTGATGGTACGCAGTGCCCGGTAAACCAGCATACAGGTCAGGATATACAACAGGACATTGACCAGGTGAAATACAAAGGGATTGTCCCCGAAGAGCTGCCACTCCAGGGTAAAGAGTATCAGCGACAGGGGCCGGTAGCGTCCGCCATGGACCAGCGCCGCTTTGCCTTCTTCCTTGAAAAACCCATAGAACGTATCCTTGGACCAAATCCCCGGGATGCCTTTGACGCCTTTTGTGGTGTACATGTTTTCGGTAATGACGATGGCGTCATCCTGGGCATACCGGTGCCCCAGCGTATTGGCGTAAAGCAATAAAGCGAGCAAACCGATGGTGAGCAGATGGAAGCGGGTATTTTGCCAGATGCCGGACGCCCCGGTCTGCGGCCGGGCCGGTTGGGTGGATGAGACGGCCGGTTGCTGCTTCTTGTTTTTCCCCTTCTTTGCCATACAAGCGATTTGCCGTAAAGATACGCAAGTCGCGCCTTCTGCGTGAAGAGGATGGCTATAGTTGGCCAAAGCACTTGTACGCACGCCCGTGCGTACAAGTGCTTTGGCCCGGGTAAAAAAACGGCGGCCCGGTAAGGAGCCGCCGTTTGACGTTATGATGCGATCTTGATTATTTGTAACTGTTTAAGTACCCGCTGTTTTTGCGCTAAAAACAGGAGCACCAAAACAGTTAGGATTATTTCAGCTTGAAACTGGTGCGTCCGGTGACATAACCTTTGTTGAAGATCTCAACTTCGTAAACACCCTTCATGAATTCCTGGCCCGGATTCCAGCCGATGCAGATATCACTGAGCGGCTTGTTGTCGTATTGGACTTCCACTTTTTTGGTGTAGCGGATCTCATCTCCGTTATCACTGGAAGTCAGGGTGCCGGAGCCGAGACTTTCGATGGCCATGGTTTCGCCCATTGGGTTGATGATGCGGACGTAAAACACCTCTTTGCCCCCATCTGCTACGCGGTTGGCATCGGCGGTGAAGCAGATGTTGATTTTGTCCACACTGCGCGCATAGCGCTTTTTGACTTCTTTGCCGGATTTGCGAATCTTGACAGGGCGGACATCAATGTTGATGGCCTTGATGGCGGAGGCAGCGGTGACCTTTTTGTTGAGCACTTCGTTGGTGGATTCCAACTTTTGTTTTTGGGTCTCCAGCTCCTGTTTGGCCTGGGCGAGGGCTTCTTTTTCGGCAGAGGTCTTTTCAAGGTTTTCGGTGAGCATGGCCTTTTCCTTGGTCAGGCCTTCGTTGGCGGAGACCAATTGGGCATTTTGCTCTTTGAGCTGTTGGATTTCCTGGATGTATTGGGCGATTTGCGCGTTCATATTGGCGATTTCTTCTCTCGCTTTTTTCAAATCGCGGCTGTTGCGAATCAAACGGGCAATCTTGCGTTTTTGTGCGGCCAGCTTTTCCTTTTGCTCGTCAATCTTGGCGTTCAATTCGGCATTGGTGGTGCGCATTTCGTCCAGTTGGGCATTGGCCTCGTTGAAGCTCGCCTCCAGCTCTTCATAAGCAGCTTGTTTGGCGGCATTTTCCTCTTCGATTGCCATTTTCTCACTCTTGAGCGTCCGTTGGCTGTTGTACAAATAACCACTCAAACCCAAGAGCGCCAAAATCATGATGATAGCAGCTGTCATCAGGCCGCTATTAGACTTTGAAGTTGCATTCATTGTGTTGTTTTTTGTTGGTGTACCGCACGGCATGTCGTCGTAGGGCGGGACCGCCGGTACAGAAAGCGTGTTTCAAAAAGTGCGGCGGCAGTTTTGCTTTCAAACTCACCCTTGCCGCTCGTCCCGTGCGCTATTGAAACGGAAAAAGCCGGAAATCCCCTAACTGTGGAGGCATATTTCCTTACCTTTGCTTCGTCCGCCTTGTACTGTGATAACGCCCGAAAGCGCAAAGGTAGGTCTTTTTCATAATGCGTAACATGCTATGGCACAAAACGATAATCTCTCCAATACATTGTTTTTGGACATAGAGACGGTGAGTGCTGTCTCCAGCTACGAAAATCTAAACCCGCGGCTCCAAAAACTGTGGAAAAAGAAGGCCGCTAATATCCTGCGCCAGCCAGTGGATGAGCTGGATGAGGAGACCGTCGCCAATGCCTACCGGGACCGGGCGGCCATCTATGCCGAGTTTGGCCGGATCGTCTGCATTTCCGTGGGATTTGTCTTCCGGGACAAGGATACGAATGCACTCAACTTGCGCCTTCTGTCTTTTGCCAACCGCGATGAAAAAGAGCTACTAAAAAGTTTTAGTGAATTATTGGATAAACGCTATAACAACCCGCTAAAGCATCGCATCTGCGGGCACAATATCAAAGAATTTGACATCCCCTACATTTGCCGCCGGATGCTGGTGCGTAGCTTGCGCTTGCCAAAATTATTGGACTTGTCCGGCAAAAAGCCCTGGGAGACGGCGCATCTCATTGATACGCTGACGATGTGGAAATTCGGCGATTACAAGCACTATACTTCGCTGGACTTGCTGACGGCTGTATTTGATATTCCCTCGCCCAAAGATGATATTGATGGCAGCCAGGTGGGGCGGGTCTTTTATGATGAGGCGCAAGATGAAGGATTGAAGCGAATTGCCGGATATTGTGAAAAAGACGTCGAGGCGACGGCACGCTTGTATATGCGCATGTCGCTCATAGAAGAAGAAATCACAAAAAGTGAGTCCAAAACCACATGGAAGACCTGAAAGATATTTTTTCTCCGGCGCCTGCCGAGGTGCCGGCGGACAAGTACGAAGCCGGTAGTGTACACTGGCAAAGCCCCTCTAATATCGCCATCATCAAGTATTGGGGCAAGCGCCCGGTGCAGCTGCCCCAAAACCCCTCGTTGAGCCTGACGCTCACCAATGCCCGGACAGAGACCCGGCTGTCCTATGAGCCCAAGGACAGTGACGGTATGGAGCTGGAATTCTTTTTTGACGGGGAGCCGGCACCGCGGTTTCGCGAGCGCGTCCTGCACTATCTCGAGTCTGTCAAGACGTATTTGCCCTTCCTGGAGCGCTTCAGGCTCACCGTACAGACGGTCAATTCGTTTCCGCATTCGGCGGGTATCGCGTCCTCGGCATCGGCGATGAGCGCGTTGGCACTGTGCCTGTGCAGTATGGAAGACAAGCTGTTTGGCAGCTTGTCTGATGACAGCTTGTTTGACAAGAAGGCATCCTTTTTGGCACGGCTGGGTTCGGGTAGTGCGGCGCGCTCCATATTCGGATATGCAGCACTATGGGGGCAGGCCTCCCGGGTGCCGGAATCGTCGGATCTTTTTGCGGTTTCTTTGGAGGACAGATTGCACCCCGTGTTTAAGAACTTCCACGATGATATTCTGATCGTCAGTGCGGATGAAAAACCGGTCTCGTCCCGGGCCGGCCATCAACTCATGGATACCAATCCGTATGCACCGGCCCGCTATGCACGGGCGAAACAGCGCCTGGATAAATTGCTGGATGCACTGTCTGCGGGCGATGTGGCGCGCTTTGGCCAAATCGCCGAGCAAGAGGCCCTGGAACTGCACGGTCTGATGATGACGTCCGAACCGCCTTATTTACTGATGCAACCGGAGACGGTGGCTATCATAGAGAGATTGCGTCGCTATCGCGAACGCGAGGATATTCCCGTTTTCTTTACCCTGGATGCGGGACCCAATGTGCACCTGCTTTATCCCGAAGAGGTCATCGCCGATGTGCGCGGCTTTTTGCAGGAAGAGCTCGCACCGTATTTGCTCAATAATACTTTTATCCCTGACTTTGTGGGTGAGGGGCCGGAAGAGGTTTGAATGCTCAGCGGCAGATAAACGGCTTGGCAAACCGGGGGGTTATCTGGCACGGATTGCATCCAACAGCAGGCCGCCGATATAGTTGGCAGAAAAGATTGTGAGAAAGATGGCTGCTCCCGGAAATAAGGCGAGCCACCAGGCGTGTGTGTCCAGACGGGCGGCGGTGAGCATCTTGCCCCAGGTGACGGTGTCCGGGGGCAACCCCAAACCCAAAAAGGAGAGTGTGGCCTCGGTCAATACCGCCCGCCCCAGGCCGGTCATGGTGACGATCATGGCGGGCCCCGCGGCCATGGGCAGGGCATAGCGCAGGAAGATAATCCGGTCGGGAATGTTCTCCATCTTGGCAACCCGGATATATTCTCGTTGGCGAATCTTTATCATCTCACTGCGGAGGTAGCGTGCAATACCCGGCCCCGATGCCAATCCAATAATTAATGCCACGGAGTGTACGGAGGGCGGTAAAATGGCACTTAATACCAGAACCCATAGCAGGGCAGGCACCGTCGTGAATATTTCGATGATGCGCAAACTCCAGGCATCTAGCGGCACGGAGACTTTTGGATAGCGGCGGAGTGATTGTATCACATAATAGGTGGCAATAAGAATGACGACAGGCAGGACTATTGGAAGAGTGAATTGTGCAATGGAGGACCGGTCCGGAGCCACATAGTATGAGGCGGCATACGCGGACCAGGCAGCGGCGCTGATCCCCAACAGGCCCGCTACAAGGCCCGGCCGGCTCGTCTTGTAATCCCGATCGCCAAAGTATCCGGCCGTGCCCCCGACGAGCAACCCAAACAATAGGGCCAGGCTCATCCCGGCGATACTCACCCAGGCGCTCACTCGCGCGCCCGCGATCAGACCGGCCAGTACATCCCGCCCCGTCTTATCAGTCCCCAACCAGTGACGGAAATGCACCGATGGCACTTCTTGCCGGTCAAATGGAGAACGGAAATTGGCATTGTGTATGTCAATCGTGTGCGCACTGTACGGAATGGGAGGATATATTTTGGCCGTAATGCCGGGAGCACTCCAATCTGTCGTGGCATTGAAAAAGGGTTGGTATATCCCGGCATTCGACAGTATCTGCTCAATGACCGGAAAGTGTATCTTACCGTGGTACCGGCAGAAAAGCGGCAGCTCATTGGCGATAAAATCTCCAAGTACCGCCAGGAATAATACCATCCACAGCCAGGCACGCGCCCACCGGAAAATTCCGCGCCGGTGAAGCCGGCGCAAAATCTTTCTCCAAAAAACGCTCTTTTTATTTTGTCCGGCCAATAGCTGGTGATTTTTCGTATAAGCTTACTCGCGGATCAGCCTTCATATACAGCAAGTCCACGAGCAGCAGATTGACTACGGTGAGCAGTGCCGTAACCATCAGTACCGCCATGATGACGTACTTGTCTTTGTCATAGATGGCTTGCAGCAAAAGGCGGCCCATCCCCGGTATACTGAAAATGTGCTCCACAACCACGGAGCCGGCAAACAGCCCCGGCAGTACGGTCCCGAAAATAGTAAGAACAGGGAACAGCGCATTCCGCATGGCGTGCCGGTTGAGTACCCGGCGGATGCTCAGTCCTTTGAGCAAGGCGACTTTGATGTAGTCCTTGCTCATTTCGCTGTTGATGGCTCTTCTGACTTGCAGGGCAATAAACGATGCGGCAGGGAGCGATAACGTCAGAACCGGCAAGATGAGATGTGCGAGCCGGATTTGGATTTTTTGGTAAAGCGGGGCACGGGCAGACCAGGTGCCTAGTCCGGAAGCGGGAAAAAGATTGGTCCAGGCGCCGTAGTCAGGCGAGGTGAAAAACATGATCAGCATGGTGGCGAGCCAAAAGGACGGAATGGCCAGCCAGAGATAAGTCAGTAATTCAAATCGGTTGGTGGGGCGCCGGGCATCTCTACGGGCTAGCCATTTGCCCCAGAAAATACCCGCCACTATGGATAGCAACAAGGCGGGGATATTGATCCAAAGTGTGGCCAGAAAGTGCTTCTTTACCTTGTGCCACACCGGCTTTTGGTCCACCAACGAAATGCCGGCATTGCCTCGCACAAAGCTGGACAACCAGTAGTGGAATTGGTTGTCCCATCCATGAATGGTGATTTTAGGCAGCCATAGGTCGGCGCGTCGTCCCTGTTTCATCTGCTCCCAGTCGGCCCACAACCGGTCGGATACGGCGCGCAGAGCCGTATCCGACCGGCCTTTCTGCTGCAGCTGTATCAGTAGGGCTTCCAATTGTTGCCGGTCTGTGGTCAATGCCAATTGGTTGGCCAGTTGCATGTGACGTGTGCGGCCGGGAGCATCTGCATTTGATGCCAGCAGTTGTTGGCGCCAGCGGCGCACATCCGTCAGGAAGCGACTGACCGCCTGCCAGTTTCCGAAACTCCGGATGAGCTGTTTGGCGTGTTGACGCCTGGTGTACGGTAAGATTTTATATAGTGTATCGGGATAGGCGCGCGGAGCAATGGAGAAGTAAAACAAAGGCTTGTCATATCCCAACAGTGCGGCTGTTTGACGATATTGCGCTTCCCGGATTTTGATTTCTTCGCGAGAACCGGTGCTTTCGAGGCTGTACTCACCGGTCACCTGGCTTACCGGATCTCCGGGGATATGATGCACCAAAAAGAAGGTGATGAGTGCCACAGCGATCAGCACGAGTACGCCTGACAGCAGTCTTTTCAGGATATAACCAATCATTGTGACTCTTTTCGCAGTCTGAATGCATTTTCAAAATAACCGGGGCGCAAGTTGGAAATCAGCGGTATCCAGCGGTGATTTACGATAATAGTTTTTACCGGCGAAAACAAGAACAAAGCGGGTTGTTCTTCAAATAATATTTCCTGAAAGCGGTAGTACAGCGCCTTTCGTGCAGTCGAGTCCCGTGTGGTTTGTAATGAGTTGATAATGGCGTCCGCTTCCGCATTGGCAAAGCCGAGAAAATTGTGTCCCCCCGGTCCTGCATTGTCGGAATGCCAGGTAGAATAGGGGATATATTCACCTGGTGGTGTAGAGAAGCGGATGAGCGTGATCTCAAAGCGCCGGGACTTGAGTCCTTGCAGAATTTGCTTCCAGGTATAGGGCTTGATCCGGATGTCAAATCCCACTTTGCGCGCATCGTCCTTGACGAGGATGGCCACCGTATTGCTGAAGCTGATGGTATTGGGTATGGCCAGTTCAAGCCTGAGCGGTACTTCCTGGCCGTTTATGTTTTT
>Ga0256832_1001353_pt1 | contig 16469 bp, 12 predicted proteins | sample 134614metaG_FD_190534 | JGI IMG/M metagenome (GOLD analysis project Ga0256832, IMG submission 190534) | Hydrothermal vent microbial communities from Lau Basin, Pacific Ocean - 134-614 | ecosystem: Environmental > Aquatic > Marine > Hydrothermal vents | place: Pacific Ocean: Lau Basin | collected...
AATACCCTTAAGACTATTTAATTATCATTAAAAAAATTATAGCAAAATACAGGATGACATATGACCATAAAAGCAAAATTGTTGTTAATAGCAGGAATTATAGCGCTTTCCCTGTTGTTATCTGTTTTTTCTATGAACTGGTCTATTTCAACCTTAAATAGCCTGGCAGACACCCAAACTTTAAACCACCAGTTAAAATCTGACATGTTGATGCTCAGACGAAATGAAAAAGATTTTTTGCTGCGTAATAATCTGAAATACCTTAATAAGTTTGAAAAAAATTATGCCTTGATGCAAAACCATATCAAGCAACTTGGGCAATTGCTGACAGATAACAATATACCGATTGAAAATTTCAAGGCTCTAAGTGAAATTATTGAAAATTATCAGTCACAGTTTCACAAACTGGTAGAAATTAGTCAAAAAATTGGTCTGAACCATAAATCAGGTTTTAGAGGTATATTAAGAAATTCAGTTCACAAGGCTGAGAATACCTTTAAAGAAATTAATAATTATCAGCTTTATAGTGATATGCTGATGTTAAGACGTAATGAGAAAGATTTTATTATCCGCAAAGATAAAAAATATGTGGATAAGTTTACCAAAAATTACCAGGTACTTATTAATGACCTTGAAGAAGCTGCTCTGGATGAGCAATTAAAACAAAAGACCTTAAGTAATCTTGAAAACTATAAAAGCAATTTTTTAAACCTTGTATCCTCAATGGATCAGAAAGGACTGGATCCAAAATCTGGTATCCTCGGCAATATGCGTACAACTATACACAAAAGTGAAACACTATTAACAACTTTTAATCAAAGTATTCACGATGGTATTCTGAAGACTGAAAAAAAAATCCAGGTAAGCAATATTATTGCTACTTTAATTATTGCCATGTTGGTTATTGGTTTAACCCTGTATTTATCCCGAACCATTACCCGATCTTTAAACAATTTTATTAGCACATTGCAAAACCTGTATGAAACAGGAAATTTAACCTTAAGAGCTGAAACTTCCGGTAAGGATGAAATAGCCCAGGTAGGTAATATGCTCAATAGAATGATGTCTCAGTTTCAGTCAATTATTCAACAACTCCACACAGCCTCCAGTGAACTTCATCAGACATCCCAGCAGTTTATGACTCTTCGGGAAGACACTTTCATAAGCGTTGGTAATCAACAGGTTGAAACAGAAAAGGTTAGTCAAGCTATCACAGATATGAGTATTTCTGCAAAACACATTGCCGAAAATACAACCCTAACAGCAGAGGCGGCAAAGGAAGGTAATAAAGTCAGTAATGAGGGTAAACTCATTGTTGATAATACCATTAAATCCAGTCAGGAGCTGGAATCGATTATCAAAAATGCCAGTAATGTCATTCAGCAACTGGGTGAAGACAGCAAAAGTATCGGTAGTATTCTTGATGTTATTCGGGGCATAGCAGAACAAACCAATCTGCTCGCACTTAATGCTGCCATTGAAGCGGCCCGAGCCGGTGAACAGGGGCGCGGATTTGCTGTCGTAGCTGATGAAGTACGCACACTGGCACAGAAAACCCAGGATTCCATCAGTGAAATTGAATCCATGATCAGTATTCTGCAATCCGGTTCAGACAATGCCATTGAGGCTATAAGCAGAGGCAAAACCAGCGTGGACAATAATGTTGAACAGATCAACAAAGCGGGTGAAACGCTAAACTTAATTGTTTCTGAACTGGACATTATCGCCAAGATGAGTCTGGAAAATGCCAGTGCCACAGATGAGCAAAGCATTCAGGCAGAAGAGGTCAACAAAAATGTCACCACTATTAAAACGCTGGGTAAAGAGATTCTAAATAATATTGAGCAACTTAAAACAGCCAGTGATCAAATGAATAGCTTATCTCAGAATATGGAAGGAATTGTTAAGAATTTTTCAGTTTAAAATAGACTATCAACTTTTACCTACAGCAATAAAGTCAATTATTGATTAAAATGACACAGAATTAGTCACTTTTTTAATTGATTTTACGTTTAAGGTTAAAGTACAGCATGAACACCCCCCAGGCCCATGGCGGTCAACTGGTTAATCTCCTGGTAGACAGCCAGGCAGCAGAAGAATTAAAAAACCATTCTCAGGACTATCCTGCCATTACTCTGACTCAGAGGCAATTATGCGATCTGGAATTACTGGTTAATGGCGCTTTCTCTCCTCTGCAGGGTTTTATGGATCAGGCAACCTGGAAGTCGGTTATAGAAACCAGCCGTCTTCCGGACGGTTTATTATGGCCCATTCCCATTAACCTGGACATCAGTGCCAGACTGGCTGAACAGCTAAAACCAGGAGATAAACTGGCCTTAAGAGATTCAGAAGGCTTTACCCCTGCAATTTTAATTGTTGAAGATATCTGGCAGGCGGATAAAAAAGCAGAAGCTGAAGCCGTGTACGGCACCACCTCTGAAATGCACCCCGGTGTCGATTATCTGTATCATCAGACCGGCGAGTTTTATGTTGGCGGTAAGGTACTGGGCATTGAACTGCCCCAGCATTTTGAATTTGAAAGCCTCTGGTCCAATCCGCAGGAATTAAAAAAGCTGTTTAACAAAAGGGGCTGGAACAATGTGGTGGCTTTTCAGACCAGTAAGCCCATGCACCGGGTTCACCGGGAGATCACTCTGGCTGCGGCCAAAGAGGCACAGGCCAATATACTGCTCCACCCTACGGTAGGCATGACCAAACCCGGTGATCTGCATTATTATGCCCGGGTACATTGTTACCAGGCCATAATGAAATACTTTCCTGCCAATATGGCGGTGATGTCCCTGTTACCTATGGCCATGCGTATGGCCGGCCCCAGAGAAGCCCTCTGGCAGGCTATAGTAAATAAAAACTACGGCTGTTCCCATATTATTATTGGTCCGGAACACGCCTCTCCACCCAGACATAATGGCGGCAGTGACGCTTATTACAGTCAGTACGCCTCACAGGAAGCCGCATTAAAGCATCAGGAAGAGCTGGGTATTCAGATCATTACTGTGGAAGAAACCCGTTATGTTAAGGAGCAGAAAAAGTTTCTGCCCATGTCCGAAATCCTTGAGCAAAATCTGGAAAGTGAATTACTCAGTGACAATGAGGTCAAAACCCGGCTCTATTCAGGGCAGAACATTCCTGACTGGTTCAGCTACCCCGAAGTTTTAAAAGCACTAAGTAATGCCTACCCTTCCCGCTGCAAACAGGGCTTTACCCTGTTTTTTACCGGCCTGTCCGGCTCCGGCAAGTCCACCCTGGCCAAGATCATTTATGCCAAGCTCATTGAACTGGGTACTCGCCCGGTAACACTTTTAGACGGTGATATTGTGCGTCATAATTTATCCAGTGAACTGGGCTTTTCCAGAAAAGACCGCAATATTAATATCCGCCGTATTGGTTTTGTGGCCAATGAGATCACCAAAAACGGCGGAGTGGCTATCTGTGCCCCTATTGCGCCATACACTCAGATGCGCCGGGAAGCCAGGGATCTGATTGAACAGCACGGTGCTTTTATCGAAATCCATGTCGCCACACCGCTGGAAGTCTGTGAAGACCGTGACCGCAAGGGCTTATACGCCAAGGCACGGGAAGGTGTTATACCTGAGTTTACCGGTATCAGCGATCCCTATGAAGTACCTGAAAACCCGGAAATAAGAATCGATACCAGCAGTCTGTCTGCCATGGAAGCTGCCCAGGAGATTTACCTGCACCTGTTCCGGGAAGGTTTTATTGATACCACAGAAGACTGTAATAGTGTTTTTTAACGCTTAGGTACACTGAATAATTGAAAAAATGGAATAATAAATGGCAAAAATTGATGTATTTAATGGTGATGCCGATGGTATCTGCGCCCTGCTACAACTCAGACAGGGTGAAGCCGAAGAGCCATCCCGGCTAATCACCGGTATTAAACGGGATATACAATTACTCAAACAGGTCACAGCACAAAACGGCGACCAGGTAACCGTACTGGACATTTCCCTGGATAAAAACAGAGAAGATCTGTTACGAATTCTCAATACCGGGGTTGAAGTATTTTATTGTGACCATCACTTTTATGGTGAAATACCGGAACATTCTAATTTAACAACCCGAATAAATACCGAGCCGGATATCTGTACCAGTTTATTAATTAACCAGTATCTGGATAACAAACATTACCTGTGGGCTGTCACCGGCGCTTTTGGTGATAACCTGAACAAAAGTGCTCAAAGTCTGGCACAACAGCATCAGTTAAGTACTGCACAATCAGAGACATTGCAGGAACTGGGCATACTGCTTAATTATAATGGTTACGGCGCCAGTATTGAGGATCTGCATTTTCATCCGGCTGAACTGTTTAAACAGATCCTGCCCTATCCTGATCCATTTGAGTTTATCAATGATCCCCAATCTGCTTTGACCGCCCTTAAACAGGGCTACCAGGAAGATTCTGCCCATATCAGCAGCTTAAGCAGTGAATACGAAACCGATAAAGTCGCATTGTTTATTTTACCCGATGCCCCCTGGGCCCGACGTATGAGCGGTATTTTCAGTAATGATCTGGTCAACCGCTATCCGAATCGTGCCCATGCGGTTCTGACGTATAATAAACAGGGTGGCTATTTAATCAGTGTTCGTGCACCATTAAATAATAAAACCGGAGCGGATGAATTATGCCGTCAGTTTGATACTGGCGGCGGCCGTCAGGCGGCAGCCGGTATTAATCATTTACCCGTTGAGCAACTGGAGCTTTTTATTGAGCGCTTCTCACAGCAGTTTAGCTGAATAACTATTGCGAAATCGTAAGCATTTCCAGAAACAGAAACTGGACTATCTGTTTTAAGAGAGTAAAATTAATTATCGTTAATAATAACGAAGCTGAATTACCAAGAGATTAATAAAATATGCCAAACACCCCGGAACAGAGACAATTTTCACGGACAAGCGTCAGTTTTCCGGTCAGTATTGAACTTCCAAACCGCAAACGGGCCAAAGCCACTGCCGTTAATATCGGCCAGGGCGGTATGCTGGTTAAGGGGGTGTCCGGTATCAGTTTTTCCCGGCTGGATGACGTGAATGTCTATCTGCCCATTGATGAAAAACAGAACAGTGTATTTACCATTGCCGCTAAAGTCACCCGCATAAAAGGCAGTGAAATGGGCCTGTTTTTTTACTCCGATCCGACAGAATTTTTACAGCTTATAAATTAAATTTCTGCTCATTAAACTCACAACAGAATACCGAGCCTTTGCCCGGTTCACTGCGGATAAGCAGTCTGGCATGATGATGATTCAGGACATGCTTGACAATCGCCAGTCCCAGCCCGGTTCCGCCGCTGGCGCGGGATCGTCCCACTTCTACCCGGTAAAAACGCTCGGTTAATCGTTCCAGATGCTTCTGCTCTATTCCTTCCCCGGTATCCTCAACCTCAAAACAGAACTGCTTTTTGCCTTTTCGGTACCAGCGGATATTAATGTTTCCTCCATCGGGCGTATAACGAATGGCATTGCTGATCAGATTGGTAAAAGCACTGCGCAGTTCCGATTCATCACCCTGTAGAAAAGGAATGCTTTTATCTATTACCACCGAAATCTGATGCCGGCCATTGCTCATAGCCAGCGCCTCATTTTTTAATATTTCCACCAGACTGGACATATTGACCATAGCCATCTGATGACTGTTTTTCTCATTGGCCTCAACCCTGGAAAGCAGTAATAAATCTTCAATAATACGGCACATACGATCCGACTGCTGCTGCATCATTTTAATGGAACCTGCATACATTTTATCGTTCCCCAGGTATTCGGCAAAGGTTTCCAGATAGCCTGAAATAACCGTCAGCGGGGTTCTCAGTTCATGGGAGACATTGGCCACAAAGTCTTTTCTGACATCCCGTAATTGCTGAAACTCAGTAATATCACGGGCTATCAGCAAATAGCGTTTACCAAAGGGGATCAAACGGACTGACAGGCGCCTCGTTTTATCCGGTGAGTCCATTTCAAGAGTGCGGGTTTCACCCAGATAATCAAAAGATTCCAGAAAGGCAATAAATTCGGGACTGTGTAAAAGATGAGTTAATGGCTTGCCTATGTCCTTACGGGGCTTAAGCCCCAGATAACTTTTACATTTACTGTTTAACCATTCAATTTTCCAGCGTTTACCCAGAATCATGGTGGCATCAGGCACCGCCTCAGTGGCCTCTTTATAACGCTCAAGCAGAGTCTGAATTTTACGGCTGCGCTTATGCTGCTGACTCCGTAAACGGTAAAGATAGTGAAAGACATCCCCCCAAATACCCCAGGGCTCCGGAGGAAGATTCGGTTCTGAACTGGATATCCAGTGAATAAGCACCTTGAGGTGATACAAATGCCAGAGGGAATAAAGAAAAAGACCAATGGCCAGCACAGCCCAGAAATAACCGGTAATAAAACCCAGCATAAACAGTGTGATCAGCCCAAAAATCAGCCGGTAAACTTCTTTAATATAGGAGCTGGTATCAAATTTCATGGTTTACTCAGGATTGAGTCGAAAAGCGGTAACCAGAACCCCGCACAGTCTGTACAAGATGTTCTTTTTTGTGTTCTGCCAGTACTTTTCTTAAACGGCGAATATGGACATCCACAGTACGCTCCTCAATATAAACATTGCCGCCCCAGACTCGATCCAGTAATTGACTGCGGTTATAAACCCGTTCAGGATGAGTCATAAAAAAGTACAGCAGCTTATATTCAGTCGGCCCGAATTCCAGGGTTTTACCGGCAATCGTCACCCGATGGGTCGCATTATCCAGAATAATACCGCCAATTTCCAGGACATCTCCCATACTCGGATCAACTCGCCTTAAAACGGCTTTTATGCGTGCCATTAACTCCCGTGGAGAGAAAGGTTTGACCACATAATCATCAGCACCGCAGTCCAGTCCCCGCACCCGGTCATTTTCATCGCCACGAGCCGTTAACATAATAATGGGGATATCCTGGGTGTCAGGGTTGTTTTTAAGCCTTTGTGCCAGCTCCAGACCACTCATGCCCGGCAGCATCCAGTCCAGAAGAATAAGATCCGGCCTTTGATCCTGTATCATAACCTGCGCCTGCTCAGCATCTTCTGCTTCCTGCAGAGCATATTCGCTTTTATGAAAAGCAAATTTCATCATTTCCCGAATAGCCAATTCATCTTCAACAATCAGCACCCGTTTTGCGGACATATAAACCCCATTCAGATAATAAGCAGTCATTATTGCATGTATTTAACACTACCATTATGACAATAATATGACAATCTCATGACAAATCTATAATATAGTAGAATCCTGCCGCATAATTTAGGATAATACGGCCTCAATCACTCAGGACAGGATATGGACATTTCATATAAACAATTTTTTATTATTTTAGTATTCTTGATCACTGCGCTTACTTCACTTGCGGCTAGTGCTGCTGAAACCATGTACGTCAGCGATGAGCTGTTTATCAATATGCGCTCCGGTAAAGGCAACGGCTTTAAAATTATTAAAATTATTAAAAGCGGTACGCCGTTAACCGTACTGGAAAAAGACTCCGGCTACACCCGAGCCCGCACCCCCCAGGGTGTGGAAGGCTGGGTATTAACTCGCTTTTTAAGCAAGACACCGGCGGCTAAAAATCTGGTGGCCAAGGCCCAGAAAGATGTCGCAGAAATGAAACAGAAATATGAAGCGATGAAGAGTGAACTGGAAAACCTGAAACAGGAACGTGACAGCCTGAGCCGTTCTGAAAAATCCCTGCTGGCCAATAAGGAAAAGCTCAACAAGGAGCTGACACGGCTGCGTAAAATTGCCGCTCGCCCCATGCAGCTGGAAGAAGAAAATAACCAGTTACGCAATGAACTGGTCAAAATTGAAGCCGAAAACCACCTGTTAAAACAGGAATACCAGACTCTTGAAGACAATACTGATCAGGAATGGTTTATTACCGGCGCCGGGGTATTATTTGGCGGAATGTTATTAGGTTTAATCTTTCCTAAACTGCGTTCAGGTCAGAAAAAGGCCAACTGGAACAGGTTGTAATCAGGTCGTCTTGTTGCGGGCAGAATGCCCGTACACAGAATACGAGAACCATTAATATAAGCCTGGCTCCTTCACTGCTCTCTTACTTAGAAGTATCTTGCTTCCTTCAATAATTCCCGCAATAAATCCATCACATCCGCACCCATGGCATCAAAACACAGGCCGATATAGTCATCGCCAATATGCGCCACTTCAGCCTGAATAATGGTAGACATGGAACAGTGATCTTTTGAAGCCACAAAACAGATAGAAACCGGTTCTTTTTCTACAAAGGAATAATGATTGGGTTCAATAGCACAGCCCATCAGGCTCATATTAATGATCCGTGATGCGATACGCTGATTTTTTACTTTAGCCGGGGTAACAAATACCTCCAGACTGATGGGATGCCTGGGATGTTCCCGCCGTTCAATTACTGCACTGGCACTCATTGTTTTCGATTAACTCCTTAACTATCCATAAAGGATTCTCATAGCTATCCATATTGCCCTGTTGTGTAAGCAGCATCCTGGGTTCCGGATAAATAAAGCTGTTCACTTTTTATTGTGCATCAGGAAACTGATGCACACTATTTAGCAAGTGTGGCAGAAATCACAAAATGTGCAAGTACCTGAAAAGCCTAGAACTTGCGTTTTAACTGAGAAACATCCCGTACTGCCCCCCTGGATGCAGATGTGGTCATTGCAGCATAAGCCTGTAGAGCCTGGCTGACATGACGTACCCGCTCAGCAGGCTGCCAGGCCTTATCGCCCCTGGCCTCCATAGCCGTGCGACGCTGCTGCAGTTGTTCATCACTGAGTTTAACGCCGATTTTACGGTTAGGGATATCAATTTCAATGATGTCACCTTCTTCAATCAGACCGATGGCTCCGCCTTCCGCTGCTTCAGGCGATGCATGACCAATAGACAGACCCGAAGTACCCCCGGAAAAACGTCCGTCCGTTAATAAGGCACACACCTTACCCAGTCCTTTGGATTTCAGATAACTGGTAGGATAAAGCATTTCCTGCATACCGGGACCACCGCGTGGACCTTCGTAACGAATAATAACCACATCACCGGCCTTAATCTGATCATCCAGGATAGCCGCTACTGCAGAATCCTGACTTTCAAAAATACGGGCAGGACCGCTAAAGCATAAGATGGACTCATCCACACCGGCGGTTTTAACCACGCAGCCATCCAGGGCAATATTACCGTAAAGTACGGCCAGACCGCCGTCCTGACTATAGGCATGTTCCTTATCTCGAATACAGCCTTCAGCACGATCCTCATCCAGTTCGGCCCAGCGCCTGTCCTGGCTGAAGGCCTCCTGAGTGGGCACACCGCCGGGACCGGCACGGAACATTTCACGTACAGCACTATCATTGGATACCGCAATGTCATAATGTTTAATGGCATCAGCCATACTGTCACTGTGGATCACTTTTACATCTGTATTAAGCAGGCCGGCACGGGACAATTCACCCAAAATAGCCATAACACCGCCGGCACGATGGACATCTTCCATATGGTATTTCTGGGTGCTGGGCGCCACTTTACATAAATTAGGCACTTTTCTGGATAAGCGGTCAATATCATCCATCGTAAAATCCACTTTGCCTTCCTGAGCGGCCGCCAGCAGGTGCAAAATGGTATTAGTAGAGCCGCCCATAGCAATATCCAGGCTCATGGCATTTTCAAACGCCTTGAAACTGGCAATATTTCTGGGCAGTACGGAATCATCATCCTGTTCATAATAACGTTTAGCCAGATCCACAATGCGCCGTCCGGCCTCCAGAAATAATTCCTTACGATCCGCATGAGTAGCCAGCAGGGAGCCATTGCCCGGCAGAGACAAACCCAGAGCTTCAGTCAGGCAGTTCATGGAGTTAGCAGTAAACATACCGGAACAGGAACCACAGGTTGGACAGGCTGAACGCTCCATAATATCTGTATCTTCATCACTGACTTTATTATCCACAGCCGATACCATGGCATCCACCAGATCCAGGTGTACTTCATGTCCATGCAGGACCACTTTACCGGATTCCATGGGTCCGCCGGATACAAAAATCACCGGTATATTCAGTCTTAAAGCGGCATTAAGCATTCCGGGGGTAATCTTATCGCAGTTGGAAATACACACCAGTGCATCAGCACAATGGGCATTGCACATATATTCGACGGCATCGGATATCACTTCTCTGGACGGCAGGCTGTACAGCATACCGTCATGCCCCATAGCAATACCGTCATCCACTGCTATGGTATTAAATTCTTTAGCCACCCCGCCGGCTTTTTCAATTTCTCTTGCCACCAGCTGCCCCATATCTTTTAAATGCACATGACCGGGTACAAACTGGGTAAAGGAATTGGCAATAGCAATAATCGGTTTCTGAAAATCATCATCTTTCATACCCGTGGCACGCCATAAAGCCCGGGCACCCGCCATATTCCTTCCGGCAGTAGTGGTTCTTGAACGATATTGAGGCATAATAGATCCTGTAAAAAATATTGATGAAAAGTTTATTATATACTGATTTGAAGTCAGGGTAATACCAGCATCAGGCATTCACTGCCTGGAAAGTAATAATTCTGTCATTTTTTCCCTGGTCATAGGCTTATAAAAATAAAACCCCTGTATATAGTGACAATGATGCTCTTTGACAAATTCATATTGCTCACGTGTTTCAACACCTTCGGCTACAATTTTAAGTCCAAGAGAGGCAGACATAGCAATGATAGCCTGGACAATGGCAGTTCCGTCTGTTTTATTCTGAGCATCAATATCCACAATAAAAGCCCGATCAATTTTAATGGTGCTGACCGGAAAACGCTGAATATAACTCAATGATGAATAACCGGTTCCAAAATCATCCAGTGCAATTTCGAAGCCGGCCTCACGTAAATTATGTAAATTGGATAACACTGATTTATCACCACTAACAATAGCACTTTCTGTTAATTCCAGACCAATATCACCCGTTTTCAATTGATACTGCTGCATAATTTTATGTAGATCTTTACTTAGACTGGGTGCTGAAACCTGTCGACTGGAAAGGTTAATATCCACACGAAAATTATAAATGCCCATCTCTCGCCATTTCTGTCGCTGGACACAGACTGTGTCCATTATCCATTCACCCAGCCTGCATATCAGGCTGGATTTTTCAGCAATAGGTACAAACACGTTGGGTGGAATATTGCCTCTTTCCGGGTTCTGCCAACGTAATAAGGCTTCGCAACTGACAATTTCTCCACTGGCCACATCTATCTGCGGTTGATAAACCAGGTAGAGTTCTTTATTGCAATTATCATTATCCAGTACACTCTGGAGCATAGAAGCTATTTCCATATGCTCCTGTATTTCCTTATTCATCTGACTGGTATAAAAACAGAAATTATTACGCCCTGATTCCTTAGCCTTATACATTGCGGTATCTGCATTACGTAATAGCAGATTATAATTATCTGAGTCATCAGGAAAAATACTGATCCCAATACTGGCACCGACATAAAAAGTATGCTGATTAATAATAAATGGCTCTTTTAATGCATTAATAATTCGTTTGGCCTCTATAGAAACTTCATCCAGATCATCTACATTATTTATAACCAGAACAAACTCATCACCACCAAAACGGTATAATACCTGTGATTCATGAATAACATGTTTAATTCTAGAGGACACACTTTGTAATAGTAAATCGCCAATTTCATGACCGTAAGTATCATTTACAATTTTAAAATTATCCAGATCAATAAACATAACTGCCACCTGATAAGAAGACTCTTTATCAGAGACAGTATTATTAAGGTCACCCTTGAAATGATTCTTTAATAAAAGTTGTAAGGTACTTTTAAGATTATTTCGATTAGGCAAACCCGTCAGAGGATCAAAATTAGCATGTAAATACAGTTCTTCTTCATGCTGTTTTCTTAAACTGATATCCTGATGCGTTCCACACAACCGTCTGGGTGTATTATCGTCAAGCCATTCTACTACTGCCCCTGAACCCAGAATCCAGAGCCAGTCATTCTGTTTATGACGCATACGATACTCTACAGTGTAGGCTGTTTTGTCTTTAATAGCCTGCTGTACTACCAGTGCAACATGTTCCTGGTCAGCCGGGTGAATACGTTGTTTCCAGTCCTCTTCAGTAAAACTTAAATCTGAAGGCTCTAATCCCAGTTGTTCCATCCAGATTTGATCAACTTGATGTTCGCCCGTCTGGATATCCCAGTCCCAGAAACCCAGATAGGCACCTTCAAGAACCATTTTTAACTGACGTTCACTGGCATGCAGTTTATTTTCTATACTTAACCGTTCAGTCACATCTTCTGCAATACAGCACATCAGCAAGGGTTCATTATTCTGATCAAGATTAATTGGAAAATATAACGCACGTAAGGTTCGGGATTGCTGGTTTAGCGGCACATTAATTAAATTTTCTACGACTCTCTCTTTATTCCAGTCTGTTTTCGGAAAATGTGTGCCTGGATCCAGTGCACAGGAATGATTATCATTTTTTTGCCTGTTAAAATACCTGCTGTAACTTTTACTATACTGCAGAAGTTTTCCGCCTCTGTCCTGTATAGCAATTAAAACCGGTGCATTTTTTAAAATACCCTTTAATACATCCGCCATAAAAAAGACCGGACGTGTAAAATGATTACTTAATTTCCTAACAATAAATAAAGCAATAATAAACAAACCTGCCACCAGAATTGCCAGGTAAAAAAAGCCTTCATATATTTCCTGATTAACTTTTTCCCGGGAAATTAAAATACGTACATAACCGGATAACCGATTCATATAACCGGAATGATACGGCAGTATAATTTCGATAACATCTTCACCATTAATACAAATAGTATTAAATAGATACGGTTTACCTTTATTTAACACTGGTATAGCTATATGCGGGTCAGTCAATTGACCATTTTTCTTTTTATCACTATGCCCGATAATACGACCCTTTTTATCCACAATTTCAATTAGCCTGATATCTTTAAACTGCCTGGAAATTTCTTCAATAAACAGCCGGGTATGATATTTACCTGAAAAGCTGGTGCGTTTTACGGCGATATTAAGTATTTGACTGGATAAGAGGGACAATCTTTTTTCTTCCTGTTCCATAATATTTTGATAATACCAACCGGCAAACAGAGAAAGAACCGCAATAATGATGATAATTAATAAACCATAGGAGAGTATTAGACGTTTATCTATTCGCTCAATGGAAGGAAAAAGGTCAGTTTTTTTTGTCATTTTGTTAAGTAATAATTTAGTGATTAACTTGTTTAATGGTATTTGACCATTGTGGAGTTTCGGATGACCATGGCTTATTAAAAGATTCTGGTATATCTCCTGTCCAGCCAGGATATAAAGGATAGGTCTCAAATGTTACAGGAAAAACCGGTATCAGTTTTTGTTCAGCAATTGAATGACCTTCCAGAATTGATGCGGCGCTAAGCATAGCCTCTGCTCCCATTGCATGACAGAACTGGGCGGAGTCAATCACTGTAATTTTTTGCTTTTTAATAAAACTCAAAGACTGGGGATCACCATCCACAGTCGCAAGTTTAATTTCATTGCGTCCAGCTTTTGCCAGGGCCTGCATCACGGGAATACCCCCGCCGTCATTTACGGTAAAGACCACATCAATAGAGCCGGGTTCAGGAAAATCTTTTAAAATCTGTCTGGCCGCCCTTGCACCACTGTCTTTTTCTACCGCATTATAGGTTGCCAGCACATCAAATGACTGTTGCTGATTAGTCAGGGCATCTATAAAACCATCCACTCTTAATACTGTGGAAGAAACATGGGGATAGTCCACCATTACCAGCTTAATGGCCATATTATCTGGAAAGAGTGATGCAATATATTCTCCATCCAGATAACCCGCCTGATAATTATCCGAAGTAATAAAAGAATGCAGTTTACCACCGCTAATATACTGGTCATAAGCAACCACCGGTATATTTTTTTCGTTAGCATGTATCAGAGCCTGTGACAGGGCAGCATTATCCGTCGGCTGCACAATAATCAGATCCACACCCTGCTTCACCAGATTTTCCATCTGGACGATCTGACGTTCAATACCTGATTCACCATTCCCAGCGACATAGGGAAGCAGCTCTATTTTACGATCGGTAAAGCGTTTCATCCCGGTATGGCCAGAACCATTATTTAGCAGTTCAGCAGTATCCTCCAACCCCTGTCTCATAACCAACTGACAGGGTATATCCATAGACCAGTACAAAACCCCCACCTGGTAAACCGGTGGAACAGCCATAACTTTGACCGACATTAACATCCCACAGAGGATCAGTAGAAAATATAAATGGTAGAGATTTGCCCTCATTAAATTACCTCATGTAAAATTTATTGCTCGTTCCAGACAGTGTATTCGACTATATTGTTTTTATTTTTAAAAAAACACTGTGAAATAAAAAAGGTACTAAAAAACATAATTATATTACCAATAATCGCAGTATAGTACAGGTCAAATGGCATCGACCATCCTTCAGGCAAAAGACCTTTTTTAGCCAGAACCGTCCATAATGTAAATAAAGTGCTACATAGCAGTCCAACCCAGACAGCCCGGGCATCACCTTTAAGGGTAAAAAAACCTAGTAAATAAATCCCGAGGACACCACCAGAAACCAGAGAGACGAGTATGGTTGCAGTATCCTGCAGGGTTTTAGTCTGGGCATCCATTAATACGATGGCACCAATAATCATTAGCACCGAAGTCAGAGTAGCAATTAATTTGGCCACCATTAGATAATGTTTATCCGTTTTCTCTGTTCTGGAAAAGCGGCGGTAAATATCCACAATTGAAACTGTGGAAATCGCATTAATACTGGAGTCCAGTGAAGACATGGCTGCAGCCAGAGCTGCAGCAATAACGATTCCGGCCACACCGGAAGGCAGGTAATTATTAATAAAATAAGGCAGGATCTGTTCTGCTTTGCGCTCTCCGCTTAAAATTTCGGTCGCAGTTTCTGTTGGAAATACCTGAAAAAACACATACAGCGCCGTCCCCAGAAACATATAAAAAGCCCAGATGGGCAGACTGGAAAAAGCACAGATAAACATGGCTTTTCTGGCTTCATGGTCACTTCTGGATGCACAAAAACGCTGCACCGTATTCTGATTACCGGAATATTCTGTCAGCCAGGCCGTCAGACCAAGGATCAACATCATTAAACCGGTTTTTTCCTGCAGGGAGAAGCTCCAGTCGACCGGAGTTAGCTGACCATTTTTAAGTTCTGCAAATGCCAGTTTGCCATGTTCACCGGCCACTGAGAAAATCTGTTCCAGACCGCCGGGTAGACTAAGAACAATCACTGCCAGACAGACAATACCGCCCAGAACCAGAACAATAGTCTGCAGCACATCGGTCCAGATCACGGCATCGATACCGCCCACTATAGTATAAACAGCCACAAATACACCGCCCAGAATAATGGACATTTCAGCACTTAAACCGGTCAGTTCGTGAATAAGTAATGACAGTAAATAAAGAATTAGGCTGATCCGAACCAGCTGACCAAAAATAAATGTAACAGCACCATAAACACGGATGGAAGGCCCAAAACGGTGCTCCAGATATTCATAAGCAGTAATGGTATTACCACGGCGGAAAAAAGGCAGAAAAACATAGGCCGCAATAAACACCGCAACCGGCAGCATCAGGTTAGGCAGATAACGCAGCCAGGCCGTTTTATAGGCGTCACCAGGATAGGCCAGAAAAGTAATAGAACTGATGGATGTACCCACCAGGCTCAGGCCAATGGCCCAGCCTGAAAAAGATCGCCCACCTACAAAGTACTCTTCAGTACTGGTGTTTTTTTTAGAAAAGTACAGGCCGATTCCCATAACCACCAGTAAATACCCCAGCAGGGCCAGACTATCAGCAAAGGATAATGACATAAGCTCTCAATTTTAAACCGGTTAATAATAAAAGTATGGCTGTACCTGTAACAGATCTGTCTAAATTTAAATGAAACAGCACAATCACACCATAAACTTGTTATAATTCTTTTACTTAAACGCTATTATATTCAACATGAACCCGGACAATTCTAACATAAATACCACAGTCAGCTCAGATATTGATTTTGTAAACTGGTTTCGCAATGCGGCTCCTTATATCAATGCCTTTCGCGGTAAAACCTTTGTTATTTATTTTAGCGGCGATGTCCTGGCGGACAATGAATTCCCCTCACTGGTTCATGATATTACCCTGTTAAATTCACTGGGGGTCAAGCTGGTACTGGTGCATGGTGCCCGTAGTCAGATTGAAAAAAGACTCAATTCCCAGAATATTCAGTCACATTTTTCCCAGGGTTTACGAGTTACAGACAGTGAAACCATGCAGGTCATTAAAGAAGCTTCCGGCTGTATTCGCCTCAATATAGAAGGCTTGTTTACCACCAGTTT
>Ga0256832_1001354_pt1 | contig 16465 bp, 15 predicted proteins | sample 134614metaG_FD_190534 | JGI IMG/M metagenome (GOLD analysis project Ga0256832, IMG submission 190534) | Hydrothermal vent microbial communities from Lau Basin, Pacific Ocean - 134-614 | ecosystem: Environmental > Aquatic > Marine > Hydrothermal vents | place: Pacific Ocean: Lau Basin | collected...
TCGTGGTGGATATGGCGCGCGCGCTCGGGCTCGACTGGCGCTTCGATCACCCGCGCGAGATCTTCGCCGATATGAAGCGGGTGATGAAATCGCTCGACAACATCACCTGGGAGCGCCTCGAGCGGGAGGGATCAGTGATCTATCCGAGCCTTTCGCCCGAGGATCCCGGCCAGCCGGTCGTTTTCGGCGATGGCTTCCCCCGGCCCGGTGGCCGCGCCCGCTTCACCCCGGCCGAATTCGGCCCGCCCGACGAGCTGCCGGATGACGAATACCCGATGATCCTCACCACCGGACGCCTGCTCGAGCATTGGCATACCGGCTCCATGACGCGGCGCGCGCGGGTGCTTGATGCGCTCGAGCCGGTGGCGAACTGCTCGCTCAACCCGCACACGCTGGCGCGCCTCGGCATCGCGCCCGGCGGCCGCGTGCGCCTCACCACCCGGCGCGGCGCGATCACGCTGATCGCGCGCGCTGACCGCGCCGTGCCGTTGGATATGGTCTTCGTGCCCTTTGCCTATGTGGAGGCGGCCGCCAACATCCTGACGAACCCGGCCCTCGATCCGATCGGAAAGATCCCGGAATTCAAGTTTGCGGCCGTGCGGGTCGAGAAGGCAGAAAGCGGCGTGGCGGCGGAGTGAGGGCCGCGTGGCGGCTGTTCATTCCCATGTGACGTCACCGAGGAAAATATAGCCCGCGCCGTATATCGTCTTGATGAGGCGGGGATTTTTCGGATCTTCCCGCAGCTTGGTGCGCAGCCGCGAGATGCGCACGTCCATCGCCCGATCGAAGCTTTCGCCGGCCCCGCTGCCAAGTGTTTCCTGCATCCGGGCGCGGGAAACAAGGCGCTTGGGGCTTTCCAGAAAGAGGCGCAGCACTTCGCCCTCGGCATGGCTGAAAGGGGTTTCGCGGCCTTCTTCATCCACCAGGGTGTAGCTGTCGAAATTGGCCGTCCAGCCGTTGAAGCGGGCTTTGGAGGATGATTTTTCCGCGCTGCGGTTTTTCCTCAGGCGCGCGCGCACACGGGCCACCACCTCGGCCGGATCGAAGGGCTTGATGATGTAGTCATCCGCGCCAAGTTCGAGCCCCGTCACCCGGTCCTGCACCTGGGCGCGCCCGGAGATGATGATGATCGCGGCGCCCGATTCGAGGGCAAGGCGATGCACGAGGGCGAGGCCGTCCTTGTCGGGCAGGCCGAGATCGACAAGGCAAACATCCGGGGTCGTCGATTGAAGCGTGGCCTCGAATTCGGTGGCGCGGGAAAAGCCGAGGGTGCGAAAGCCCGCCTCCTCAAGGGCTTCGGCCAGCATCAGCCGGATTTCGGGCTCGTCATCAAGTATGGTGACAAGCGGCTTTTTCGTGCGCGTCATCTTTCGGGCTCCAGCGCCAGAACGGCTTCGATCTCCCCGGCCGATACCGGTTTGGCCAGCAGCGGATAGCGGGCCGCGGCCGCCTGCCGGCGGGGATCACTGGCGGGGAGTGATGTCATCAGGCAGGCTGGGGTGGTGTGGCCCATCTCGCGCAGGTGGTCAAGCATCGCGTCACCGCTCATTTCGCCCTGAAGGCTCATGTCGGAGAGGATGAAATCCACTTCCGGCAGGGTGGCGAGGGCAAGCCCCTCTTCGCCGCTTTCCGCTTCAACGACTCGGTGGCCCATGGCCGTCAGCATCTCGCGCAGGGATTGGCGCAGATCAGGGGAATCCTCCACCAGGAGGATCATCCTCGAACGTGCCTTTTCGGCGGCATGGCGCAGCGGCAGGCGCAGGGTGACGACCGCCCCTCCCGCAGGGCCATTGGCAAGCATGACCTGCCCGCCGGCGAGCTTCGTCAGATCATAGACCATCGAGAGCCCGAGCCCCGAGCCCTCGCCGCCCTTGGTGGTGAAGAAGGGATCGAGCGCATGTTCGAGCGCCTCTTCACTGAAGCCGGGGCCGGTATCCGTTACCGTGAAATCGAGCCAGGTATCGTGCATGGCCCGCGCCTCGACCCGGATCATGCCGGCTTCGCGGCCGATGGCATCCCTTGCATTCAGGATCAGATTGAGGAGCGAATCCTGCAAGGTGCCGGGATCGAGCAGCACCGGGCGCCCGGCTCCGAAATCGGCGGTTTCGAGCCTGATGTTTTCGGGCAGGGTGGGGGAGGTGATGGTGCGCAGCTCTTCGAGGAAATCCGCGACGACAACCGGCTCCGGCCTGATCCTGCGCGGCCCCGAAATGGCGGCGATCCGATCCAGCAGCACTCCACCGCGCTGCGCCGCGCGGCGTGTGGCATCGATCAGGGAGGTAGCCTCATCGGGCAGATCCATGCGTGCAAGGCGGCTCTGCATGCCGAGGATGATGGTGAGAAGATTGGCGAAATCATGTGCAAGCCCGCTGGTGAGCTGGGCCGCGAGCTCGCGCTTTCGCGTCTGCATCAGGGCGGCGCGGGCCTGGGTTTCTTCGGTGATGTCCATCGAGAGAATGTAGATCCCGCGGATCTCGCCATCGCGCATGTCCGGGGTGAAGGCGGTGCGGATGCGCTTTTGCGATTCATCATCAGTGAATTCGAAAACGCTCGCTTCGCCCCGGCAGGCCTTTTCGAGATGTGGCCTGATCCTTGCGAATGCGCTTTCGCCGAGGGCCTCGCGGATGTGCATGCCGGTGACCTCGGCGGGGCGGGCGGGCATGATCAGCGGCAGGCGCTGGTTGGAGTAGGTATAGTAGCCGTCCGTATCCACATGGGCGATATGGGCGGGCATCATCTCTGTCGTCATGCGGATGCGCGCTTCCATCTCCGTCAGCTGATGCTTGGCCTCTTCGAGCGCGGCATTGGTGGCGGCGAGCGAGCGGTTGGTCTGTGCCAGCCGCTCGGCATGGGCAAGAAGCTGATCGGAGAGCTCCTCCGAACGCGCCCGCAAGAGCGCTTCCTGCTCCTTGATCGCGGTGATGTCGGTATAGACGGTGACCCAGCCACCCTGCGGAAGCGGGCTGCCTTCCACGCTGATGGTGCGCCCGTTGGCGCGAGTGCGCTCCATGTAATGAGGTTCGAAGGCACGCGCCTGGCGCACGCGATCGCGCACGAAACCATCCACATCCGCTATCTCCCCGTATTCGCCACGCTCTGCGAGATAGCGGATGGTTTCCTCGAAGGAGGCACCGGGCGTGCAGAGGCGATCGGGCAGGGCGAACATCTCCTGAAAGCGGCGGTTGGCAGTGGCGAGCCGCAAGTTGCGATCATAGATCGAAAGCGCCTGACCAATGAGATTGAGCCCGGCCTGAGTGAGTTTTTCGGTATCACTGCTGGTGAGATTCGCAGCCATGAGGAATGCCTTTTCTCCAATCGCTAGCATCCCATCCGCATCGGCGAAAGGGGCAACGGATGCACCGCTTCAGCCGCAAACGCCTCAGCCTGTAACATTTCGTTAGGAATGGGACAAAATCAGGAAAAGTTTGACCTTGAAGAAAAATCCAGCACGCTGGGGAAAAACGAGAATCACCCCCGGGAAAACACGGCGGGAAATCGCGGTACACCGCGATCAGGGAGGAAGGATCTTGGCTGACAGCAGCGTTCAGTCGGAAGCGCTGAATTCGATACCCGCCTTGCTTGCGCGCAACGCGGAGAAATTCGGCGCGCGCACGGCCTATCGCGAAAAGGAATACGGGATCTGGCAGAGCTGGACCTGGGCCGAAGCGGCGAAGGAAATCGAGGCCCTGGCGCTCGGACTTCTGGAACTGGGTATCCGCGAAGGCGATTATGTGGCCATCATCGGCCGCAACCGCCCCTATTTCTACTGGGCGATGGTGGCGGCGCAATCTGTGGGCGCGGTGCCGGTGCCGATGTATCAGGATGCCAATGCCCAGGAGCTTGCCTATGTGCTCGGCCATTGCTGCGCGCGCTTTGCCATCGTCGATGATCAGGAGCAGGTGGACAAGATCCTCGAGGAGAAAGACAACCTCCCCGATCTCGAGCACATCATCTACGTGGATCCGCGCGGCCTGCGCAAATACGATCACACCCACCTGCATCAGTATTCCCACATCCAGGAGATCGGCCGCGCGGCCTATGACGAGTTCAACCCCGAGCTGGAGCGCCGGCTCGCGAAGCTCGGCTATGATGATACCTGTGTAATGCTCTACACATCAGGGACCACCGGCAAGCCCAAGGGCGTGGTGCTCTCCAACCGCAACGTGATCGAAAGCTCGAAGAATTCCGCCGCCTTCGACAATCTCACCGAAGAGGAGGAGATCCTCGCCTATCTGCCGATGGCCTGGGTGGGGGATTTCATCTTTTCGGTGGGGCAGGCCTATTGGTGCGGGTTTTGCGTCAACTGCCCGGAAAACGCCGAAACCATGCCCACCGATCTGCGCGAGATCGGCCCGACCTACTATTTCGCCCCGCCGCGTTTCTTCGAAACCCAGCTGACCAGCGTGATGATCCGCATGGAAGATGCCGGACGGATCAAGAAATGGCTCTTCGATCACTACATGAAGGTGGCGCGCGAAGTGGGCCCCTCGATTCTCGATGGCCGGCCCGTGCCCTTCGGCAAACGGCTTTCCTATGCGCTCGGCAACATCTTCATCTATGGCCCGCTGAAGAATGTGCTGGGCCTCAGCCGCATTCGTGTCGGCTATACAGCGGGCGAGGCGATCGGGCCGGAGATCTTCGAATTCTACCGCTCGCTCGGCATCAATCTCAAGCAGCTCTACGGTCAGACGGAGGCAACCGTCTTCATCACCCAGCAGCCCGATGGCGAGGTGCGCGCCGATACCGTGGGCGTGCCGAGCCCCGGTGTCGAGGTCGAGATCCGCGACAATGGCGAGGTCTATTACCGCTCGCCCGGGGTGTTCGTTGAATATTACAAGAACCCGGAAAGCACCGCCGATACAAAGGATGCCGAGGGCTGGGTGGCCACGGGCGATGCCGGCTTCTTCGAGGAAAGCACGGGCCATCTTCGGATCATCGATCGCGCCAAGGATGTGGGCAAGATGGCAGATGGCCGCCTGTTTGCGCCCAAATATGTGGAAAACAAGCTGAAATTCTATCCCAACATCCTTGAAGCGGTGGTGTTCGGCGCGGGCCGGGATTTCTGCACCGCCTTCATCAACATCGATCTCAATGCGGTGGGCAACTGGGCCGAGCGCAACAATATCGCCTATGCCTCCTATCAGGAGCTGGCGGCGCATCCGCAGGTCTATGCGATGATCCAGGATCACGTGGAGGAGGTGAACCGCTCCGTCGCAGAGGATGAAATGCTCTCGGGCTGCCAGATCCACCGCTTCCTGATCCTGCACAAGGAGCTTGATGCGGATGATGGCGAGCTGACCCGCACCCGCAAGGTGCGCCGGCGCATCATCGAGGAGAAATACGCCGATCTGATCCGCGCCCTCTATGACGGATCGGAAAAGATCTACACCGAAACCGAAGTCACGTATGAGGACGGCCGCAAGGGCAGGATCTCAGCCACGCTCGAGATCCGCGATGCCAGCGTGGTGCCGACAAAAGCGAAGGTGGCGGCGCAATGAGCAGCTTGACGCACAAGCAGGAAATCCCCGAAGGCGGCTATCGCACGCCCGATGGCCGGATCATCGGCGGTGTGCTGATGGATCTGAAGCACATCACGCTGCGCTTTGGCGGGGTGGTGGCGATCAAGGATATCAGCTTCGATATCCGCGAGGGCGAGATCCGCGCCATCATCGGCCCGAACGGCGCCGGCAAATCCTCGATGCTGAACGTGATCAGCGGTTTCTATGTGCCCCAGGAGGGGGAGATCTGGTTTCGCGGCCAGAAGCGCCCCCCGCTGAAGCCCTATCAGGTGGCGCGCCAGGGCGTGGCCCGCACCTTCCAGAACATTGCGCTCTTCAAGGGCATGACCACGCTCGACAACATCATGACGGGCCGCGTCACCAAGATGAAGAGCAACATGCTGGAGCAGGCGATCTGGTGGGGCAAGGCGGAGCGTGAGGAAAGCGAGCACCGCGAGAAGGTGGAGGAGATCATCGATTTCCTCGAGATCCAGGCCATCCGCAAGACGCCGGTGGGGCGCCTGCCCTATGGCCTCCAGAAGCGGGTGGAGCTTGGGCGAGCGCTTGCCGCCGAGCCCGATCTTCTGCTTCTCGATGAGCCGATGGCGGGGATGAATGTCGAGGAAAAGGAGGACATGTCCCGCTTCATTCTCGATGTGAACGATGAATACGGCACCACGATCGCCCTCATCGAACATGACATGGGCGTGGTGATGGATCTTTCCGATCGGGTGGTGGTGATGGATTACGGCAAGAAGATCGGCGATGGCACACCCGATGAGGTGCGCAACAATCAGGCGGTGATCGATGCCTATCTGGGGGTTGTCCATGAGTGATACATTCTTCTTTGCGCTCGAAGCCGCACTGAACGGCCTTATGGCCGGGGTCATGTATTCGCTCGTGGCACTCGGCTTCGTGCTGATCTACAAGGCGAGCGGCATCTTCAATTACGCCCAGGGGGTCATGGCGCTTTTCGCCGCGCTCACGCTGGTGGGCATCCAGAACGGCCAGATCCCCTTCGCCCATGTGATCAACGCCACCTTCGGCACCCATCTTTCCACCTTCGGCTGGACGCTGCCTTCCTTTCTCGCGATCCTGCTCACGCTCGGGGTGATGGTGCTTTTCGCCATACTTGTGGAGAGGCTCGTGCTCAGGCACCTCGTCAATCAGGAGCCGATCATCCTCTTCATGGCCACGATCGGGCTCGCCTTCTTCCTCGAGGGTTTCGGGGATCTGATGTGGGGATCGGAGATCAAGAAGCTCGACGTTGGCCTGCCGCAGGGCATTTCGGAAACCATCGAGAGCCTGACCGAAAAATGGTTCGGCTATGGCTTCTTCATCGACCGTCTCGACATCATAGCGGCGCTGGTGGCTGCCGCGCTGGTGATCTCGCTCAGCCTGTTCTCGAAATACACCAAACAGGGGCGTGCCCTGCGTGCCGTGGCCGATGATCACCAGGCCGCGCTTTCGGTCGGCATCAGCCTGCGCTTCATCTGGGTTCTCGTGTGGTCCATCGCGGGCTTCGTGGCGCTGGTGGCCGGCATCATGTGGGGCACGAAATCAGGCGTGCAGTTCTCGCTTTCGCTGATCGCGCTGAAGGCGCTGCCGGTGCTGATGCTCGGGGGCTTCACCTCGATCCCCGGCGCCATCGTGGGCGGGCTGATCATCGGCGTTGGCGAAAAGCTGTTCGAATTCTTCGTCGGCCCCCTGGTGGGGGGCGCCACCGAGAACTGGTTTGCCTATGTGCTGGCGCTTGTCTTTCTCGTCTTCCGCCCGCAGGGGCTGTTTGGCGAAAAGATCATCGAGAGGGTGTGAGCCATGGGGATGAGCGGCATCGCAGAGATGAAGATATGCGGGGATTTGCATGAAAGCCGTTTTCCCGGTTACGTTCGCCCAGCCCGTTACGGGCGTGCGAACAGTGACAAGGGAGAAAGACGAATGAAATTCTGCGCAATCATGTCGGTCATCGGGTTCGGTGCCTTCTTCATCTTTACGGTGCTGGCGATCTTCGCTCCGGATGATGCCCCGGGGGCGCTCATGGCTGATGTTGTCCTGGCAGCGATCGGGTTTTTCGCCGGGATCTTTTCCTGGCTCAAGGTCAAAAGGGGGACCTGCTGATGTTCTACCGCGAAGCCGGTGATTTCAAGACCTCCTATGTCGAGGACAGCCAGACCTTCCCGATCAGGCTCGATCGGCGGGGGTATTACGCGATCATCTTCATCGCCTTCGCGGTCATCCCCTTTCTCATCAATGATTACTGGGCCAATGCGGTTTTCGTGCCATTCCTGATCTATTCGATTGCCGCGATCGGCCTCAATATCCTTACCGGCTATGCGGGGCAGGTGAGCCTCGGCACCGGCGGCTTCATGGCCGTCGGCGCCTTCGCCTGCTACAAGCTGATGACAGCCTTCCCAGAGATCAACATCATCTTCCACATTCTGATCTCGGGCGGCATCACCGCCGCAGTAGGCATGGCCTTCGGCCTGCCCAGCCTGCGGATCAAGGGCTTCTACCTCGCCGTGGCAACGCTTGCCGCGCAGTTCTTCCTGGTTTGGCTCTTCAACAAGGTGCCATGGTTCTACAACTATTCTGCCTCCGGCCAGATCAGCGCCCCCGAGCGCACGGTTTTCGGCATTGCCGTCACCGGCCCGCATACGGCGGCCTGGGCGAAATACATGATCAGCCTCGTGTTCGTCTTCGTGCTGGCATGGGTGGCGCGTAACCTAACGCGTGGTACCGTGGGGCGCAAATGGATGGCCATCCGCGACATGGACATCGCCGCCGAGATCATCGGGGTCAACCCGCTGCCAGCCAAGCTCTCGGCCTTTGCCGTCTCGAGCTTCTTCGTCGGCATCGCCGGGGCGCTGTTCTTTGCCGTCTATCTCGGGGCCGCGGAAGTGGGTGAGGCCTTCGGGCCGCAGAAATCCTTTCTCGTGCTCTTCATGATCATCATCGGCGGGCTTGGATCGATTTTCGGCAGCTTCGCCGGGGCGGCCTTCATGGTGCTGCTGCCGGTGCTGCTGAAAAACGTTCTCGTGGGCGGGCTGGGTTGGCCCACCGATCTTGCGGCGCAATTCGAGATCATGCTCGTGGGCGCGCTGATCATCATCTTCCTGATCGCCGAGCCCCACGGCATCGCCCAGCTCTGGCGCATCACGAAGGAAAAACTGAGGCTTTGGCCCTTCCCGCATTGAGGGGGGCGAAAAACAAGACCTGAAAACAGGCAAGATCACGGATCGAATGACAACCAAGGGAGGAGAAACCCGATGAAGACGAAGATGAAACTAGCAGCGCTTGCGCTCTCGGCCGTCATGGCCGCTGGGCCGGCTCTGGCGGAACTCGTATTCCCGTCGCTGAGCTACCGCACCGGCCCCTATGCCGCCGGCGGCGCGCCCTTTGCCGATGGCTATGCCGATTACTTCACGCTTCTCAATGAGCGCGACGGCGGCATCGGCGGGGTGAAAACCAAGGTGATCGAATGCGAAACCGGCTACAACACCGAAAAGGGCGTTGAATGCTACGAGGCGACGAAAGGCGAAGGATCGCTTGTCTATCAGCCGCTTTCCACGGGGATCACCTATCAGCTGATTCCCAAGGCCTCGGCCGATGGCATTCCGCTTCACACCATGGGCTACGGCCGCACCTCGGCCGCTGACGGCACCGTTTTCAAATGGGCCTTCAACTACCCGGCCAACTACTGGCAGGGCGCTTCCGTCGCGATCAATCATATCCTTGATATCAACGGCGGCGATATCAAGGGCAAGAAGATCGCGCTGCTCTATCACAACTCCGCCTATGGCAAGGAGCCGATCCGCACGCTTGAAGAGCTTTCCAAGAAGCACGGCTTCGAGCTTACGCTGATCCCCGTTGATCATCCGGGCCAGGAGCAGAAATCGCAGTGGCTGCAGATCCGCCGCGAAAAGCCCGATTACGTGCTGATGTGGGGCTGGGGCGTCATGAACCAGGTCGCCATTCAGGAGGCCGCCAATATCCGCTTCCCGATGGATCATTTCATCGGCATCTGGTGGTCCGGCTCGGAAAATGACGTGCTCCCCGCCGGTGCTGCCGCCGACGGTTACAAGGCGCTCAACTTCCACAACGTTGGCAGTGATTACCCGATCTTCGCCGATATCAAGAAATATGTGGTGGACGCGGGCAAGGCCGCCGGCTCGGGCGATAACGTGGGCACGGTGCTCTACAACCGCGGCCTCTATGCCGCGATGCTCGCTGCTGAAGCCGCGCGCAAGGCCCAGGAGCTTTCCGGCAAGAAGGATATCACCCCGGCCGACATGCGCGATGGCATGGAAGCGCTCGAAATCACCGAGGCGCGGATGGTCGAGCTTGGCATGCCCAATTTCGGCCCCGCCTTCAAGGTGACCTGCGCAAATCACGGCGGCCCGGGCAAGGCGGCCGTGCAGCAGTGGGATGCCAATGCCAAGAAGTGGAAGCTCGTCTCGGACTTCTACGAGCCCGACATGGAGGTGATCCAGCCTCTGATCAAGGCCGATGCCGAGGCTTACGCCAAGGAAAACGGCATCACGCCGCGCGAGTGCAAGTAAGCCCTCGGGCCTCTGAACATGCCCGGGCCTGCCAGAGGGCCCGGGCAGCACCGAAGCAAGCAGGGACGCTCCCATGTTCGACGTCGCGAAAACAGATACCGCCCTTCTCGAGGTGAACAATATCGAGGTGATTTACAATCACGTGATCCTGGTGCTGAAGGGGGTGAGCCTTTCCCTTGCCAAGGGCGGCATCACGGCGCTTCTGGGTGGTAACGGTGCCGGCAAGACGACTACGCTCAAGGCGATTTCCAATCTTCTGCGCTCGGAGCGCGGCGAGGTCACGAAGGGCACGATCCTCTATCACGGCGAACGTGTGCAGGAGCTCAACCCTTCCGAGCTGGTGAAACGCGGCGTGATCCAGGTGATGGAGGGGCGCCATTGCTTCGAGCATCTGACCGTCGAGGAAAACCTGCTCACCGGTGCCTACACGCGCAAGGATGGCAATGCCGCAATCGCCGCGGATCTCGAGATGGTCTATGCGTATTTTCCCCGCCTGAAGGAGCGCCGCCGCTCCCAGGCCGGATATACATCGGGCGGTGAGCAGCAGATGGTTGCGATCGGGCGGGCGCTGATGAGCCGGCCGGAAACCATCCTGCTTGACGAACCGTCGATGGGCCTCGCGCCGCAGCTGGTGGAGGAGATCTTCGAGATCGTGCGCGATCTCAACGAAAAGGAGGGTGTTTCCTTCCTGGTTGCAGAGCAGAATACCAATGCCGCGCTGCGCTATGCCCATTACGGCTATATTCTCGAATCCGGGCGCGTGGTGATGGACGGCCCGGCGCAGGAACTGCGTGAAAATCCGGACGTGAAGGAATTCTATCTCGGCGTTTCCGAGGGCGGGCGCAAGAGCTTCCGCGATGTGCGCAGCTACCGCCGGCGCAAACGCTGGCTGAGCTGAGGGAAGGCAAAGGGTATCCGATGAACCATTACGATGATCTCGAAACCCGCAGCGCAGATGAACGCGCCGCGGCGCTGGCGGAGGCTTTGCCTGCCCAGATCGCAAATGCACTGAAGGCACCGGCGATGAAAGCCCATCTGGGGGATGTGGATCCGGCCGCATTCACCAGCCCCGAGGCCCTGGCGGCGCTCCCGGTGCTGCGAAAATCGGCGCTTGTCGGGGCGCAGGCGGAAGATCCGCCGTTCGGCGGCTTCACCCCGCGCCCCGCGCATGAATACGATCACATCTTCCAGAGCCCCGGCCCCATCTACGAACCGGGCATGACAAGCCATGACTGGTGGCGTATGGGCCGTTTCCTTCATGCCTGTGGCATCGGCAAGGGCGATATCGTGCAGAATTGCTTCGGCTATCACCTGACCCCTGCCGGCATGATCTTCGAAAATGGCGCGCGGGCGGTGGGGGCGAGCGTGCTGCCCGCCGGCACCGGGCAGACGGAGCTTCAGGTGCGCGCGGCGAAGGATGCAGGCTCAACCGCCTATGCCGGCACGCCCGATTACCTGAAGGTGATCCTTGACAGGGCGGAAAGCCTCGGCATCGAGCTTTCTTTCCGCCGTGCCGCCGTGGGCGGTGGGGCGCTTTTCCCCTCGCTGCGCCAGGAATATGCCGATCGTGGCATCCTCTGCCTGCAATCCTATGCAACGGCCGATCTCGGCAATATCGCCTATGAGAGCGCGGCCATGGAGGGGATGATCGTGGATGAGGGAGTGATCGTGGAGATTGTGCGCCCTGGCACCGGCGATTCGCTGCCCGCGGGCGAGGTGGGCGAGGTGGTGGTGACCACGCTCAATCCGGATTACCCCCTGATCCGCTTTGCCACCGGCGATCTTTCAGCCGTGATGCCGGGGCAAAGCCCCTGCGGACGGACCAACATGCGCATCAGGGGCTGGCTCGGCCGCGCCGATCAGACAACCAAGATCAAGGGCATGTTCGTGCGCCCCGAGCAGGTGGCCGATCTGGTGGCCCGGCATCCCGAGATCACCCGCGCGCGGGTGATTGCCATGCGCGAGGGGGAAGCGGATGTGATGATCGTGCGGGTGGAGGCAGAGGGCGGCGATGTGGCGGCTTATGAAGCCAGCGTGCGCGAATTCCTCAAGCTGCGTGGCAAGGTGGAAATCGTTCCGCCCGGCAGCCTGCCAAACGATGGCAAGGTGATAGACGATCAGCGCCAGTACGAATGAGGCAAAATGAAAAAGGCCGCTCCAGCGAGCGGCCTTTTCGATTTCACCATATTGCCCGCGTCAGCCCTGGCGGGCCTTGAAGCGGCGCTGGGTCTTGTTGATCACGTAAACACGGCCCTTGCGGCGCACGACACGGCAATCGCGGTGCCGGTTCTTCAGCGAGCGGAGCGAGTTCCTGACCTTCATGGGCCTTCTCCTCATTTCGCGGCGCGCGTGCGCCTCGGGTTCAAATCCGTGGTGGGCGATACTGGGATCGAACCAGTGACCCCTTCGATGTCAACGAAGTGCTCTACCGCTGAGCTAATCGCCCGTTTCCACATTGACGTTCCGGCCCATGCCTGCCTGATCGGATATCCCAAACAAACAGGACGCGGCCGAACCGCGTCACTCCGAGGTTCTATAAAAGGAGTCGTGGCGCTGTTCAAGTGGCAATCTGCAACCGGGCCGAAAACAGGGAGCAGGCCTTTCATGGGGTTTTTGCCTGATGCGAATCATGGCTATAGTGGCGCCAAGGAGCGCAGATGATGGACATGGCCCATGAGCTGAGAATGCCCGCCCGCCAGGTGGGAAGCGTGGTGTTTGCATCGCCCCACAGCGGGCGCGCCTATCCAGATGAATTCCTGCGTCGCTCCGTACTCGGCCCGCGCCAGATTCGATCTTCGGAAGATGCGTTCGTCGATCTTCTGTTTGCGGATGTGCCCGATTTCGGGGCCCCCTTGCTGCTTGCCCATGCGCCACGGGCCTATATCGATCTCAACCGTGCAAGTGATGAGCTCGATCCGGCCCTGATAGAGGGGCTGGCGCGGAGATCGCTGAGCCCGCGCATAGCTTCGGGGCTTGGCGTCGTGCCGCGCTTCGTTGCTGGAGGGCGGGCGATCATTGACGGCAAGATCACGTTGGCGGAGGCCGAGGCACGGATCGATGCCTGCTGGCGGCCCTATCATGCAGCTCTGGAACGGCTGATGGAGGAAACCGCGCGCCAGTTCGGTGAGGCGATACTTCTCGATTGCCATTCCATGCCGAGCGAAGCTCTCGAAAGCATTCGGGCCCGTGATGGCGCCCAGCCCGATATCGTGCTTGGTGATCGGTACGGATCCGCGGCAAGGCCGGATATCGTGGAGAATATCGCTGCGATTTTTTCAGAAGCCGGTTTTCGCGTTGTGCGCAACACGCCTTTCGCCGGGGCCTATATTTCCCAGCATTACGGGCAGCCCTCATGCAACCGGCATGTCGTGCAGATAGAAATCAACCGGGCGCTTTACATGGATGAAACGCGCATCATGCCCAATGACGGCTTCGAGAACCTGCGCGAACGCCTTCGCGCGATCTTTCCGAGGCTCATTGCCATCGGGCGGAATGAGGATTGCCTCGCCGCCGAATAACCCAAGGCCAAAAGCCCGCCTCGGGCCTTCAGTGCTGTTTCAACTCGCTGCGCCATTTGGCGATTGCCATGGTGAGCTTGGTCGATTTCTTGCTGAACTCCTCGTTCAGCAATTTGGTGGCCTGCTCCTTGTTGCCCTTGATGGCGAAATCGAGCACACGTCCGGCCGTCTTGTGAAAATCCCGATGCAGCCGGGAGATCACCTCGTAAGGCTTGCTGTTGCGCGTTTGCTCGTCGATCGTCGGGCCATAGAGCCACTGGCCGAAGGCGCAGCAATCATCCCTTGCGGCAGTTGCCGGATCCGTATCGCTCTTGCCGGTATTGACGGCGGTGCGAAGCTTGAGCTTCCAGACTCCATGCGCGCCAAGGGCATCCCGCAATTCCTGCTCCATCCGTTCGGCATTCATGGCGGCGAACTCCTGTTATTGCTTCTGTTGAATGGAAGCTAGCAGGCACGATTTAACAGCCGTTTAACCTGTAAAATTGCAGGCAAATTCAGGGCAGCGTGTTCAGCGCAGGGCGCGCCCCTTCATGATGGCATCCGATCCGAATTTTTCCCGGATGCGGTCTGCCGCGCGTTCGCTGAGGGCACGATCCTTCGCGCCCGGGTCCAGAAGATCGGCGGTGTCAAGGCAATCATCTGCCCCGGCCAGGCCGGAGATGCCAACGCCGATCAGCCGCCACGGCCCAGGCTCATCGAGCGCCGTAAGGAGAGCCCTGGCGCCCCGATATATGCGATCGGCGAGCTGCGTTGGCTCATGAAGGCTCATGCGCCGGGTGAGGGTCCTGTGATCACTGCGCTTGAGCTTCAGCACGATCACCCGCCCCGCCATTCCCTTTGCCTTGGCACGATCGGCCACCTGCACGCTGAGGCGCCACAGATGGCCATCAAGGATCCCGCGATCGGTGATATCCTCCTCGAAGGTTGTCTCCTTCGAGATGCTCTTGACCGGCGCATGGGGCGAAACGGGGCGGTGATCCTCTCCCCGCGCAAGGTGCCACAGACGCTCGCCCATCGCGCCGAAGCGGGCCTCGAGATCCTCCTTCTCCCAGCGCAGTAGATCGCTGAAATGGCGGATGCCCGCGGCTTCCAGCGCCGTTTGCGTGGCCGGCCCCACGCCCCAGATCATGCGTACGGGTTTTTCGCGCAGGAAATCGGCCGTTTCGCCCTTGCCGATCACCGAAAAGCCCCGCGGCTTGTCGAGATCGGAGGCGATCTTGGCGAGGAACTTGTTGTGCGAAAGGCCGATGGAGCCGGTGAGGCCAAGCTCCTCCTCCATGCGCTTTACAAGGCGCGCGAGCATCACGGCGGGCGGGGCGCCGTGGAGCTTCTCCGTGCCGGAAAGATCCATGAAGGCCTCATCGAGCGAGAGCGGCTCCACATCCGGGGTGAGCTCTTCCATCATCGTGCGTATTTCGCGCGAGGCGCGTGCATAGGCCTCCATGCGCGGGCGGATCACGATTGCCTCGGGGCAGAGCTTCAGCGCTTGAAACATCGGCATCGCCGAGCGCACGCCCCTGATCCGGGCGAGGTAACAGGCCGTGGAAACGACCCCGCGCCGCCCGCCGCCGATGATCACCGGCTTGTCTGCAAGCTTCGGGTTGTCGCGCTTCTCGACGCTGGCGAAGAAGGCGTCGCAATCCATGTGCGCGATGGTGAGCGAAAACAGCTCGGGATGGGAGATCACCCGCGGGCCGAGGCATTTCGGGCACCGCGGACCTTTTTCAAAGGTTGTCAGGCAATCGCGGCAAAGGGCGGGCATGGCTGATTTTCCGTGAGGCGGATCCGTAGCCAGCATACAGTAAGGAGCAAGCGGGGAAAACCGCAGCCCCTTTCCCCATGTTGCATCCAGACGGCGGCGCCCGTATGAATGTGAGGCAGGAGGACGCGTTTCATGGATGGTTTCGATATCAATCAGTTTCTCGGCAGCAATATCGTCTGGCTGCTGCTGGCCGGGCTCATCATCATCGTCATCATGGCCGGTGTGCGGATCGTGCCGCAATCGGAAAAGCACGTGGTGGAGCGGTTCGGGCGGCTGCGCGCGGTGCTGGGGCCGGGGATCAATTTCATCGTTCCATTCCTCGATCGGGTGCGCCACAAGGTTTCTATTCTCGAGCGCCAGCTTCCGACCCACAAGCAGGATGCGATCACCGCCGACAACGTGCTGGTACAGGTGGAAACGAGCGTTTTCTACCGCATCCTCGAGCCGGAAAAGACCGTTTACCGCATCCGAGATGTGGATGGCGCCATTTCCACCACCGTTGCTGGGATCGTGCGCGCCGGGATCGGCGAGATGGAGCTTGACGAGGTGCAATCCCATCGTCAGCAGCTGATCGCCAAGGTGAAGGAGCAGGTTGCCAACGCGGTGGACGACTGGGGGATCGAGGTGACGCGGGCGGAAATCCTCGACGTGAACCTTGATGACGCCACGCGCGAGGCAATGCTTCAGCAGCTCAATGCCGAGCGGGCGCGCCGCGCGCAGGTCACCGAGGCCGAGGGCCAGCGCCGGGCGGTGGAGCTTCAGGCGGATGCCGAGCTTTACGCAGCCGAGCAGCGGGCCAAGGCGCGCCGGATTTCGGCAGATGCCGAGGCCTATGCAACGCAGGTGGTGGCCAAGGCGATCAAGGAAAACGGAATCGAGGCGGCGCAATACCAGGTGGCGCTGAAGCAGGTGGAGGCGCTGACGGCCGTCGGCCAGGGCCAGGGCAAGCAGACGATCATCCTGCCCTCGAGCGCCATCGATGCCTTTGGCGAGGCATTCAATCTGCTGAAAGGCAAGGCGCAATGAGCCTCTGGGCCACATGGTGGGCATGGATGGCGGCGGCACTGGTGCTGGCAATACTCGAGATGCTCGCGCCCTTCTTCGTGCTGCTCGGCTTCGCGTTTGGCG
>Ga0256832_1001355_pt1 | contig 16461 bp, 12 predicted proteins | sample 134614metaG_FD_190534 | JGI IMG/M metagenome (GOLD analysis project Ga0256832, IMG submission 190534) | Hydrothermal vent microbial communities from Lau Basin, Pacific Ocean - 134-614 | ecosystem: Environmental > Aquatic > Marine > Hydrothermal vents | place: Pacific Ocean: Lau Basin | collected...
GGCGCAGCGGCTGGCCGCACGGAACGCTCCGGCTTCGCGCAAGAGCTTCCAGTGGTGGTCGCTGGCGACCCTCCAGCACTTCGCTGGCGACCCCGAAGCGGCGCTCGCGACGCTGCGCCGTGCGCTGCGCTACGCCCAGCGAGATCGCCCTCTGATCAAGGCGCATCGGGCCTACGTCCGGCTCGACACGGGCATGCCCGTGCGCGGGCTGAACGCGATCCGAGACGAACTGAAGCGCTCGAAGGTAGGTCAGGGCTACGGTCAGTTCCTCCTTGGAATGATCGCGCATCGCCTGGGCGACGGCCCCGCGGCCGTCGTGCACCTCCAAGCCTTTCTTCGGCGCAACGCCTCCATCGACGAGGTCAAGCGTTTGACGCTGCGCGAAGAGCTCCGCCGTGCTCGGCTTGCCCTCGCCGAACGTAGCAGCGAGTAGTTCCTCCTGGCGTGGGGCGCGTTTGCCTCCGCCGCCTTTTGGTCCCACGTTCGCCTCGTGACGCGGCTGCTGCTGATCGCCCTGCTCGTGCTCGACGCAGGCCCAGGAGCGGAGCCGGACGACGGCGCGCAGCTCTTCTGGGTGCTGGAGTGCGACGATGGGTGCGGGGCGCACAGCGGTCTCGGCCACAATCCACCCATCGCCGGTAGGCCCTCCGTCGTCGTCCTCGCGCAACCCAGCCCAGGATTCACGCCGCCCGAGCTCGCGCCGCCGGCCCTGGGCCCCGGTGCGGAGGACCTGCCTTCCCGTGGCCGCGGCCCTCCTCGTCCGTGATCGAACCCACCTTTTCCGTTCTCACGATTCGAGGAATGTGCCGATGTCTGGAAAACGCGGATGGATCCCGCTGTTCGTTGGTTGTTTGTTGGCGAGCGTCCCGGTCCGAGCGCGTCCGCCGGAGCGCCCGGAGCTCGAGACGCCGGGCCCGCAGAGCGACGCTGGCGGAGCGTCCTTCTCGCCGCGGCGGGGGCTCCGAGTGCAGGGGGACCGCGGTTCCTTCGAGCTGCACCTCGCGGCCTGGCTGCGCTTCGATCTCGGTTCCCTGAACAGCGAAGCGACGCCGCGTTTTGCCGTGCCCCTGGCCCGCCCACTCTTCCGAGCCCACGTCCTCCAGGAGCGCGTGAGCTTTCTGCTGCAACCGGAGCTCGCCGGCGGCGACGTTCGGCTCTTGGATCTGCACGTCGACCTGCGGGTCCACGAGGCCTTCCGCCTTCGGCTTGGTCAGTTCCGGACCCCTTACTCTCGCGCTTACATCACGCCCATCGTGGCGCTCTTGCTGCCGACCCGAGGACTGGTCGACGACACCTTTCGGCTCGACCGCGACACCGGCCTGATGGCTTACGGCACCGCCGGAGGGTTCTTCGAGTACCAGCTCGGCGTCTTCAACGGCGCACGCATCAACGGTGGTTTCGATGCCGCCCGTGCGCCGATGGTCGTGGGCCGGGCCGTCTTCAACGTCGGCGATTCGCTCCCTTACGACCAGGTGCCCTCGGCCATCGAGGCGGCCGGTACGGGGCTCGCGCTCGGCGTCGCCGGGGCTTACCGCAAGGCCTCGGGCACGGACACCGAACCGGCGACGGAAACCGCGCACGTCGCGCTGGAGGCCACGCTCATGGCCGGACCCGTCACGGCCACAGCCGAGGCTTTTCACCGAAGCGTGCGGCCGAGCGGCGAGACCTGGTTCGAGGAGTGGGGCACCTTCGCCCAGGCCGGCGTCATGCTCTTGCCGGGGGCCTGGGACGCCTCGGCGCGAGTGGGGTGGATGCGCACGGGCCGCGGCGGCGACGAGACCCTGGTCCTCGAGGTGGGCAGCGCGGTTTACACCTGGCGCCCGCGGCTCGGCCACCACCTCAAGCTGAACCTGGGCTACCAGTTCCTGCGGGTCCGGGGGGCCACCGATGTCGACGACCACTCCCTGAGGGCGCAGCTTCAGCTCGCGATGTGAGCGCCCCGTAGACCGCCCTCGAGGACGGCGCGCAAGGCCGCAGCGAGCGCTTCGGGGGCGGGCAGATCGCGCAGGGGGCCGGGCCGCTCGTCGGCGGCCACGACCCGCGCGATCGCCTGCGGAAAGAGCATCGTCGCCAGCGCGGCGATGAGCGTCACCGACAAGGGCAGGTCACCTCGGAGCTGACCGGCACCTTGGGCGGCGGAGAGGGCGCGGGTGGCCACAGCGACGTGCCCCCGCTCGAACCGGCGGAGCAGGGCCCTCCTCCGTTCGCTCGAGGCGAGCAGCTCGCGCATCACGATGCGCAGGACCTCGGTCTCCACCGGGTCCATTGTTCCCACCCGCACCGAGAGCCTCTCGAAGCGTGCCAGGACGGGCTCGTCGGCGGACAAGATCGCCTCGAAGTCGCCCAACAACGCGCCGTAGCGGTCGTCGACGACCTCGAAGAAGAGCGCCTCCTTCGAGCCGAAGTAGTAGTGGATCATGCCCACGTTGCTGCCGGCGTCTGCCGCGATCTTCCGAAGAGAGGCGCCGTCGACGCCGTCCGAAAGGAAGCGCTCTCGGGCGGCGGTGAGCAGTCGCTCTCGCACGTCTCCGCGCGGCCGAGGCATCAGTCGAGCCTCTTGTGGAAGCGGAGGGTCGCCAGAGCGACGAAGGCCACGAGGATGACCCCCATGGCCGTCAGGTGCGGCTGGAGATCCTCGAAGCCGGCACCCTTGAGCACGATGCCGCGCACGATGCGCAGGAAGTGGGTGAGCGGCAGCACCTCGCTCAGCAGCTGCGCCGGCCGGGGCATGCCCTCCCAGGGGAACGCGAAGCCGCTGAGCAAGATATTCGGCAGCAGGAAGAAGAACGACATCTGCATCGCCTGCTGCTGCGTCTTGGCCAGCGTGCTGAACACGAGCCCCAGCGCCAGGTTCGCCGCCATGAACACCAACGTCATCAGGTACAGGAGCGCCACCGAACCCACGAAGGGCACGTCGAAGACCACGTGCCCCACGATGAGGACGAGCGTGATCTGCACGTACCCGATGCCCACGTAGGGGACGATCTTCCCGACCATCAGCTCGAAGGACCTGACCGGCGAGACGATCAGCGCCTCCAAGGTACCGCGCTCGCGCTCCCGGGCGATGGCCATCGCGGTCAGCATCACCATCGTCATCGTGAGGATGACGCCGATGATGCCCGGCACGACGAACACCGCCGTGCGCTGCTCGGGGTTGTACCAATTGGTGATCTCGACCTTCAGGGGCGCGGCGGCCCCGCGCTGGGCGGTAGCGCGCTGGTTGCGGGCCGCGACCAGGCCCGTGGCGCCCCCGGTCGCGCTCGCGACGATCTGAGGATCGGAGCCGTCCACGACCAGCTGAAAGCTCCGCTCCCGGCCTGCGCCGCTGGCGGCGGAGAAACCGGGCGGGAAGACGAGCGCCACCCGCGCGACTCCGCGCCGGAGGGCGTCGGAGATCTCGGCGTAGCTCCGAACGTGGCCCACCACGTCGTAGAAGCCCGTCGCTTCGAGGCTGCGCGCCACGTCGCGGGGAGCGGCGCCACCGTCCTGGTCGAAGACCACCGTGGGGACGTGACGGACATCGGTGTCGATGGCGTAGCCGAAGACCAGGAGCTGCACGACGGGAAAGACCACCATCATCGCGACCGTCATCCGATCGCGCCGGAGCTGGGTCAGCTCCTTGATGGCGATGGCCGCGAGGCGACTCACGCGGCGTTCTCCTCGCGGCGTGCGTCCTCGTGGACCATGGCGACGAAGGCGTCCTCGACGCTGACGCGGGCTTCGTCGACCCGACGCCATCTCAGGCCGGCTTCCCGTAGAGCGCCCACGACCCGCGCGGTGGGCTCCGGTTCGTCCCGCAGCGCGATCCGAACGACGGTGCCGAAGAAGGAGAGCTCGTCGAGCCGCTCCAGGCGTCGCAAGGCTGCGGCGGCCTCGAGGGTCGAACCCTCGACCTCGACCTCCACCACGCGGAGCCGGCGGCGTGCGATGACCTGAGCCGGCGTGCCCTGGTCGAGCACCGCGCCGCGGAAGATGAAGGCCAGGCGATGACAGCGCTCCGCCTCGTCCATGTAGTGGGTCGTGACGAGGATCGTCGTCCCCTCGGCGGCGAGGGCGTGGATCTGGTCCCAGAACCGGCGCCGGCTGATGGGATCGACGCCGGCGGTGGGCTCGTCGAGGAAGAGGAGCGGCGGCTCGTGGATCGTGCTGCACGCGAGGGCGACCCGCTGCTTCCACCCGCCGGAGAGGGTGCCGGCGAGCTGGCGCCGGCGGTCGTCGAGGCCCACCCGAGCGACGACCGCGTCGATCCGCTCCCGCCGCCGGTTGCGGGGCACACCATAAATCCCGGCGTAGAATCGGAGGTTCTCCTCGACGGTCAGATCTTCGTAGAGCGAGAAGCGCTGGGTCATGTAGCCGATGGAGCGCTTGACCGCTTCGGGTTCTTGAAGGACGTCGTGCCCGACCACCGTCGCGCTGCCCGAGGTCGGCCTCAGGATGCCGCAGAGCATGCGGATGGTCGTGCTCTTGCCGGCGCCGTTGGCGCCGATGACGCCGAAGATCTCACCTTTGTCGACCTGAAAAGAGACGTCCCGGACCGCCACGAGCTTTCCGAAGCGGCGGTGGAGGTGCCGCGCGTCGACGACGACCGTCACTGTAGGCGCACCCGCGCCGGCACGCCCGCATGCAGCCGGTGCTCCGGGTCGGACAGGCGCACGCGCACTCGGAGCACGAGGTTGGGCCGCTCCGTTTCGCTGAACAGGAAGCGCGGCGTGAATTCGAGCTCGCGGCCAATCCACTCGACGCGGCCCTCGAAGCGGTCCTCGGGCGAATCGACCTCCGCGACGACCTCCGCTCCAAGGGCGACCTCGCCGATGCGGTTCTGGGGGACGAACACATCCACGTAGGGCGCGTCGAGATCGGCCAGCGTCACCACCGGCGCGCCGGGCGCCACGAGCTCGCCAGGATCGAGGTGCACGTCGAGGACCGTCCCGGCCATGGGCGCGGTCACTCGGTGCCGCTCCAGCCGCGCTTCGGCCAGCCGCACTCCCTGCCGGGCCGCCTCGAGCTGCGCTTCGGCGATCTCGATCTCTTGACTGCGGGTGCCGCTCCTCAGCGCATGCAGCCGCTGGGTCAGCGCGTGGACCCGCTCCTCTGCCGCGCGCACCTCTCCCCGCAGCCGGTCCGTCGAGGCGACCGCCACCGCGCCCCGATCCGCCAAGGCGCTCGACCGCGCGAGGTCCCGACGGAGCACCTCCAGGGTGTCGCGAGCCGCGCGCAGCTCGGCGGCGGCGGCGCGCACCTCTTCGGCCCGCGGCCCGGCCTGGAGCAAGCGCAGCCGGGCATCGGCGGCGACGACTTCGGCCCGGCGAGCGTCGCGCCCGATCTCTTCGAGGGTCGGGTCGAGACGCGCGAGGAGGGCCCCGGCCTCGACGCGGTCGGCCTCGTGAACCAAGACCTCCAGCAGCCGCCCGGGCACTTCGAAGGCGATCCGGCGTTCGTCGAGCTCGACCACGCCCTGCCAGGGCTCGTCTCCGGTCGGTGCCGCCGCCGCGCAGCCAGCGAGGAGCAGCCAGGTCCATTGGGAGGCCCTCGTCATGTTTACCGTACGTATGATAAAGAATTCCTCGGCGCACGTCAAGGCTGCGCTTCAACCTCGTGCTCTTGGAGAAGCCAAGCGTGGGACTCGGCGGAGGGTGGCCAGGGGATGTGGCCGCGGCAACGCAGTCGCAGACCTGACCGTGGGTCCCCGAGTCTCGGTGCCCGGTGCATGCACGAGCTTCAGCTCACGGTCGCCGCGGCATGCGCAGCGGCCGTCATGCCCGTGCCACACCGATCGGTGAATCGGTCGAGGAGCGGTCCGTACCGGAAACCAATCCGGACACGACGCCTTCTTCGCTCACCTCGGCTTCACTCCGATCGCTTCAAGACGACGCAGGAGGAACGTCTCGCTCGAGATCGGCGGGTACTTGGGGCGCTCGCCGGGAGCGAGCTGGCTGGGCAATACCGCGAGCGTGGCATCGAGGCGCGGGTGCACGAAGAAAGGCATCGAGTAGCGCGGCCGGGCTTCGCCGGTGGGATTGACGACGCGGTGGGTCGTGGCCGGGATCCGATCGTTGGTGATGCGCTTCATCATGTCGCCGGTGTCCACGATGATTTGCCCGGGAACGGCGGCGATGGGGAGCCACTGTCCGGCCCGAGTGAGGATCTCGAGCCCCGACTCGTCGGCGGGAGGCAGCAACGTCATCAAGTTGATGTCTTCGTGCTGCGCCGCACGCATGGCGCCGGGCCGTTCGAAGGCCTCGCACACAGGGTAGTGGATGATGCGCTGGACCGTGTTGCCGCCCTCGGCGAGCTCCGGAAGCGCCCGCGGTGCCTCGCCAAGGTAGGTCGAGAGCGCCTCGAGCAGGAGGAAGGCGACTTCGTCGAGGGCCTCGAAGACGCCCATGGCCGCCGGTCGGAGCTCCGGCAGCAGCTCGTCGGGCCAGACGTTGCGTGGCAGACGCCCCTGGTGGGGATGGTCGGGAGGGAGCTCGCGGCCGATGTGGAAGAACTCCTTGAGGTCGGGGGCGGGGTTGTCCTTGGCGTGCTCGACGCCGAAGCTCGTGTAGCCGCGCTGGCGCGCTTCGCTGGGGCGCTCGAAGCGACGCTTGACGGTGTCGGGGAGCGCGAAGAAACGGCGGAAGGCATCGTAGCTCGCGTCGAAGGCGCGCTGCGCGATGCCGTGCCCTTCGAGGGCGACGAAACCAAGGTCGCGCAGCGCATCACCGAACGTCGCGACAAACGCGGCGCGGGTCTCGGGCGCCCGGTAGTGGCGCAGGTCGACCACGGGGATGGTCTGCTCCACGGGCTCCTTCTACCACAGCGTGAGCGGGCGGCCTCCCCAGGGGCCTCGGCTCGGGTACCATGCGCCCGATGGACCGCCTCGAGCGCCTCCTCGACCTGGTGCACGTTCTGCAAACGGCGCGGCGGCCCGTCTCGCTGGCGCAGCTCAAGGAGCAGTTCCCCGACTACACCGAGGGGGCCGAGGACGCGATCCGACGCAAGTTCGAGCGCGACAAAGCCGAGCTGGCGAAGCTGGGCCTCGTGCTCCGATACGTCGACGACGAGGACGGCGACAACGGCTATCTGCTCGACATGGAGGCGTCGTACCTCCCCCCGATCGCCTTGGGTGAGGAGGAGCGGGCCATCCTGGCGACCGCAAGCCAGGCGGCCCTCGCCGACCCTGCGTTTCCGCACCGCTCGGCCCTGCGGCTGGCGCTCGCCAAGCTCGGCGCCGAGCCGGATGGGGCGAACGTCGAAGTGCACTTCAGTCGTGGCTCGGACGCCGCGGGCCAGGAGCGAGGCCGGATCGAGATCCTCGGCGCCGCCCTGACTGCGCGCAAGCGGGTGCACCTGCGCTACCAAAAACCGGGAGACGCGGCCCCCAGCGAGCGTGAGGTCGATCCCTACGGGCTCTTCGTGCGCCGCGGCGTCTGGTACCTCGTCGGTCACGACCATCGCTCCGAAGAGATCCGCGTCTTCCGGGTCTCACGCGTCGTGGAGCTGAGCGCGAACCCCAGACGCCCGTCGAGCCCGGACTTCGAAGTGCCGAGCGACTTCGACCTGCGTGCCGTGATGGCGACCTCGCCGCTGCGCTACCCGATGCACGCGCCGGTGACCGTCACCGTTCGGGTCGAGTCGGAGGTCGCGTTCCTGATGGAGCGCGCGTGGGGGCCGCCGGACGCCGAAGGAACGTTCTCCGTCGAGACGACGTACCTCGACTACGTGGTCGATCAGGTCCTGTCGCTTGGGGGGCGTGCGGAAATCGTGGGGCCTCCCGAGGCGCGGGCGCGGGTGGCCGCGGCGCTCCGGCGTGTCCTCGAAGCCCACGAGGCGTCTTCATGAGCCGACTCCCCGACGACCTGGCGCGCTTTCTGTTTCTCGTCCCTTATGTCGCGGGGGTCCCCGAGGGGGTGCCGGTCGCGGACCTCTGCGAGCGCCTGTCGTGCTCGCCGGCCCAGCTGCACCGGCTCATCGAGCGGGTCGCGACGGTGGGCACGCCGGACGGGGCCCCCGACGAGCTGGTCGAGCTCTACCTCGAAGGCGGGAGGGTCCACGTGGCGCTCCCCCAACGCTTCACTCGCCCGCCGCGCTTCAGCGTCGAGGAGATGCTCGCGCTGCTCGTGGCGCTCGCGCCGCTCCGGGAGGCCGAGCTGCCGCAGCTGCGGGCGCGGGCGCAGGCCTTGACCGACCGACTGCTCGGCCTGGCGAGCGAGCGGGCGAGTGCGGTCGCGCCGGCGCTGCTGCAGCGGGTCGTCGTCGCCGCCGACGGGACGGAATCGGCGGTTCACCTGCGCGACCTCGAGCGCGCCGTGCGCGAGCGCCGGGAAGTGGACGCGGTCTACTATACGGCGGGGCGGGACGCGGTCGGCGCGCGGCGCCTGCGGCCGGTGGGGCTGCTTCAGGTGCGCGGCGCCTGGTACGTGGTGGGCGACGACGGCAAGGCCTTCAAGGTCGAGCGCTTCCGTTCCGTGGAGTTGCGCGAAGAGACCTTCGAGAGCGGCCCGGTGGACCTCGGGGAGGTTCGCCGGCGTCTCGAAGGGCGTCAGCCGGAGGGAGCCCCGACCCAGGTCGTCGTCCGTGTCGACGGCGACGAGCGGCGCCTGCCCCTGAGCTCGGAGCATACGCTCCGCCGTTGGGTGCGGGCTTCCCGAGGCCAGGTCGTCGTCCGGGAGCCCGCCCAGCTGCGGGAGGCGGTCCTCGCGGAGGTGCGGGCCTTGCTGCGGCGTTACGAGGAGGACGCGCGATGAACCCGGAGGGTCCCGACTACGCCGAGGTGCTGCGGGTTGCCGTCGCCGCTGTCCGTCGGGCCGGCGCGAGGATCCGAGCCGAGATGAGCCGCCCGGGCGGGCCGCGGGCGACGGGGGTCGCCAAGGCGCCCATCGACATGGAGGTCGAGCATCTCCTCCACCGGGAGCTCACGGCCTTCGCGCCGGGCTGGGGCTGGGAGAGCGAGGAAGACCCATCCCTCGCGCGGGAGGGCGAGCACCGCTGGGTGGTCGACCCGAACGACGGGACGCTCTACTTCCTGCAAGGTCACCGCGGCGCCTCGATCTCCGTGGCGCTGCTGCGTGGCGGCGAGCCGGTGGTGGCGGTCGTCTACGCCTACGCGGCGCCCACGGACGAGGGCGACCTCTTCGCCTGGGCGCGGGGCGGTGCGCCGACCCGCAACGGCCGGCCCTTGCGGCGGCTCGACGACGGCGCGCTCGCGGCGGGGGACGTGGTCATGGTCTCCCCGGCGGCCGAGCGCACCCCCCGAGGCAACATGGCGATGGCCGCTCCGGCACGCTTCGTGACCGCCGGAAGCCTCGCTTGGCGTCTGGCGCGGGCGGCCGCTGGCGAGTGCGCGGTGGCGACGGGGATGTCGCGCCCGAGGCGCCACGACTACGCCGCGGGTGCGGCGCTGCTCCGAGCGGTCGGCGGCGAGCTCGTGGACGAGCGCGGCCGGCGGGTCGACCTCGCCGCGCCGGGCGTGCTCCGCTGCTTCGGGGGCCGGCAGCAGGCGTCGATGCAGCTCGCCGTCCGGGAGGTGGACTTCGGGCCGACGGTTCCGCACGAGCCGCTCGCGGCACCCCTCGTCGGCCACCGGATCACCGACGAGGGGCTCCTCGACCGAGGTCTGGGCTGCTGGTTGGGTCAGCTCGTGGGCGACTCCTTGGGGAGCCTCGTCGAGTTCCAGAGCCCTGCGCAGATCGCCCGGAGCTACCCCGCCGGCGTCCGCGAGCTGGCCGATGGGGGGACCTTCCACACCCTCGCCGGGCAGCCCACCGACGACTCGGAGATGGCCCTGGCCATGGCCCGCAGCATCCTCGCGGAGGGCGGCTACGATCCCCGGTCCGTCGCCCACGCTTACCTCGACTGGTACGAATCGCGGCCCTTCGACCTTGGCAACACCGTGGGCGCCGCCCTGCGCGCCGGTGCGGCGGCCCGGAGCCTCGGCGAGCCCTTCGAGCCCGCGATGCGCGCGGCGACGAGCTCGGCGAGTCAGGCCAACGGGGCGCTCATGCGGATCGCGCCCCTCGCCATCGCCGGCGCGACAGGTGACGCCGCCGAGCTGGGGGAGAAGGCACGACAGGACGCCCGGCTCACGCATCCGCATCCGGCGTGTCAGGACGCCAACGTCGTCTTCGCGTGCACCCTCGCACACGCCATCGCGAACGGGACCTCGCCGGAGGCGACCTACGACTTCGCCGTGGCGCTCGCCCGAAGCGTCGGAGCCCACGACGTCGTGACGGGGGCGCTTCGGGACGCTCGCACCGGCCCCCCGGAGGACTTCCTCACGCACATGGGCTGGCTACGTCTGGCTCTCCACAACGCCTTCCACCAGCTCTTGGCCGCCCCCTCCCTCGAGGAGGCGCTGGTGGACACGGTGGGGCGTGGTGGCGACACGGACACCAACGCCTGCATCGCGGGAGCGCTCCTCGGCGCGGTGCATGGGCGCCAGGCGATTCCTTGGCGTTGGCAGCGCGCGGTGCTCTCGTGCCGGCCCCTCGACGGGGTACCGGAGGTTCGGCGGCCTCGGCCTCGATGGCTCTGGCCCTGCGACGCCCTCGTCCTGGCCGAGCGGCTCTTGCTCTGCGCTCGCGGTTGAGAGTCCACTGCCGAGGGCGGTCAGATGCCGTCGTCGTGGATCTCGAGGGTGTTGCCTGCACCTCCGGCGACGAGGGGGAGCTGCACCCGCGAGGGATCGCGGAGCGGGACGACGCCCTCGACGGCTTGGCCGGCCTTCGCGCTGGCCATGATGCCGGCGTTCCACTCGTCGTCCCACGAGTAGTTGAAGCAGTTGCACGCGACGCACCGGCTCTCCAGCCCCTCGCGGACGATGTCGCGGGCGAGCTCGGTGCGTAGCGCCGCGATGAGCGAGTCCGTCTTGATGTTCCGGCCTTGGTGCCAGCACAGGTAGAAGCCGTGCTCGGAGAAGCCGATGAACTTCTGAGGGATGCGGCAGCCGCCCATGGGACGGTAGCGCTTGCCCTTTTGCGCGTAGGTGTCGAAGTGTTCCAGGAGCATCTCCCGGTCGTTGAACCAGGTGTTCGTCTTCGCACACTCGCGCTCGATGCGGACGATCTGCGCGTAGGCTTCTGCGGTCTGCTCCGGCGTCATCTGAAGGTCGGCGGTCTCGGGAACGACCTCGACGTGGGAGAACCCGCAGTAGGCGTACTTGTAGCCGCCGATTTCTTGAATGGCCTTGAAGGAGTCGTAGAGGCAGTCGTAATTGTCCCGCTGCATCACCGTGTTGGTGCCCCACTGCACGTCGCTCTTGTCCGTGAGGAGCTTCAGCGTCTGGAGGCTGCGGCGGTAGGTCCCCTTGCGGCGGCGGATGCGATCGTGGGCCTCTTCGGTGCCGTCGATGCTGATCGTGAGGCAGTCGAGCCGCGACAGCAGCGGCAAGTGCCGCTCCTTGATGAGCGTCCCGTTGCTGACCATCTGGACCTTCACCCCGAGCGAGAGTGCGTGCTCGAGGATTTCGACGATCTGCGGGTGTACGAAGGGCTCGCCGCCGGAGAAGCTCACGGTCTCGACGCCGACGGCCACCGCTTCCGTCAGCGCCCGCTTGCAAACCTCGGCGTCCATGAACAGCGTCTCGGAGGGGCGCCGGCACATCTGGCACTTGAGGTTGCAGTACTCGCTCAGCGCGATGTCCATCCGCTCGTAGCTCGTAAAGAGGACCTCGCTTCCGCAGCGCGGGCACGGCTCGACCTCGAGCGCTTCCCGGCCGCTCATCGCGTGGGTGACCTCCGCCCCGCAGCCGCAACGTCGGGTGCGGACCGTCGGCCTCATGAGGCGTCCTCCAGCGCGTCCAAGAGCACGGCGTCGGGCGGCGCGTAGGTGACGTCGGCGTCCGGGGCCTTGTCGTCGAAGCTCTCGACGTCGCTGCAAGCCGCCAGGCAGCCGGGGCAGCGCTCGGTCAGCGCCAGGGTCTGTAGCTGCTTGTGGTGGATGGAGTGCCAGATGTCGGGGATCGCGTGCTCGTACACGTTGCCCATGCGATCGCTCTCCGAGCGCATGAAGAAGCATGGGTACACGTCGCCGCGCCAGTCGACGAGGAGGAACTTGCTCGGGAGGTAGCAGCCCCCAGGAGGGATCGGGCGCTTGCCAAAGGCGAGGTAGTCCGGGATCACGCCGAAGAGCGACTCGGTGAAGATCCGTACCCCGAGCTTCTCGGCGTGCTCGGCGAGCTCTTCGAGCTGGGCCACGATCGTCGCGCGTGGGGTACGCAGCAGCGAAAAGCGCGAGATCTCTTTGTCGGGACCGCTGATTTCCGTCTGGAAGGGCTGAAAGCTCACCTCGTCGATGCCGAGCTCGTGAGCGAGCGTCACCAGGTGACGCAGGTGCGGCAGCGACTCTTTGAGGATGACCCCGGACAGGCCCACGGCGATGCCCCGCTCGCGGCACGCCCGCGCCGTCGCGACGGCTTTGTCGAAGTTGCCTTCGCCTCGGAGCTCGTCGTGCAGCTCTCGCGGTCCGTCGATGGAGATGTGCAGCTCGACGGAGGGCACGCCTTCGAGACGGTCGAGGTGAGCGGCGGTGACCATCGTTCCATTGGTCACGATGTCCTGCTTGCGGTAGCCGAGCTCGTGCGCGCGCTCGACGATGTCGAGGAAGTCCTTGCGCATGAAGGATTCGGCGCCACAGGGCGTGAAGTGCGTGGCGCCGAGCGCCCGAGCGTCGGCCAGGAGCTTGATGGCGAGATCAAAGGGCACGCCGTGCTCGCGGATCTCCCAGACGCTGCACATCTTGCAGCGCAGGTTGCAGTAGACGGTCAGCTCGATGGCGAGCTCGTCGAGGGGGCGCGTGAGCGCGTCGGACGCAGGAAGCGGCGCGAGCGGGAGCGACACGTTGGGCACGGGCGCACGGTGCCACAACCGCGGGGCCGCGTCAGCCCGCGCCGCGTGCAGCGCGCCCGAACGCGGGTGGACGCGGCGGAGCGCGCGCGCCATCGTCTTGAAGGCCGACCGGGTGTCGGGTAGGGCCGTCGGGGTCGGCGTCGCGCTGGCGGCGACGGGTCCTTCAGAGGTTCGATGACGCGGATTCGCTACCACGCGGCGGCCCGGGAGCTGGCCGGCCGCACCGACGACGAGCTCCAGTTCCAGGGTACGGCCGCAGCACTGCGCGCGCGGCTCTCCGAGCGCCACCCCGCGCTCGCGCCGTACCTCGACCGGATGCGCTTTGCGGTCAACGGGACCTTCGCGACGGAGACGACGCCGATCGGCACCGACGACGAGGTCGACGTGCTCCCGCCGGTCGCCGGGGGGAGCGGGGCGGCGCTCGTCGATGTGCGGGACGCGCCGCTCTCCGTCGACGAGGCGATGGAGGCGGTGCGGCACGACGGAGCGGGGGGCGTCGCCCTCTTCGTCGGCGTCGTGCGCGACCACGCCGACGGGAAGGAAGTCGCGCGCCTCGACTACGAAGCCGCGCGGGACCTCGCGGTCGCCGAGACCCGCCGCATCCTCGAAGGCATCGCCTGCGAGATGCCGGGCGTGCGCCTGGCGGCGGTGCACCGCGTCGGCTCGCTGCGGGTCGGCGACCTCGCGGTGGTCGTCGCGGCGAGCGCACCCCATCGAGGGGAAGCCTTCGACGCTTGCCGCCTCGCCATCGATCGCATCAAGGAGACGGTGCCCATCTGGAAGAAGGAGTGGGCGCCGGACGGCACCGCGCATTGGGTGAACCTCGAAGGATGAGCCCCGGCTGTCGTAGGCCCGTGGCACACTCCGACGATGCCCGAGCTCCTCGTCAGCCCCTGCGCCGAAAGCCGTCTCGAACGAGCGCGGGCCTGGCTGCGTGAGCGCGGTCGCAGCGAGCGCCTCTGGATCGTCGCGCCCACCCGCGAGGCGGCCCACCGCATCGTCCGGGACATCGTCGCCGAGGAGGGCGGCGCGACCTTCGGCTGGGAACCCATCTCGCAGGGGGCCCTCGTCGCCCGGCTCGCGATGCTCCCGCTGGGTCGGCGCGGGCTCTCGCCCGCGAGCCCGCTGGCGCTCGAAGCGGTGGCCGCACGGGTCGTCGCGCGTCTGCGGCGGAGCGGCGAGCTCGGTCGCCTCGACCCCCTCGCGGATCAGCCGGGGCTCCCGCGGAGCCTCGCGGCCACCCTTGTCGACGTGCGCCTCGCCCGGCTGGCGCCCGGCGCGCTGGCGGACGCCGGTCACCCGGAGCTCGAGCGGCTCCGAGGTGCGTACGAGGACGAGCTGCGCCAGGCTCAGCTCGCGGACCGAGCCGACGTGCTCCTCGCCGCGAGCGAAGGCGCGACGCCGACGCCGACGCTGCTGCTCGACCCTTGGGTGCGTACGGAGCTGGAGGCCCAGCTCCTACGGACGCTGTTGGGGCAAGACGGGCTCGCCACGTTGCCGGCGGGGGACGCGCGGGCGCGGAGCTACCTGGGGGGCGATGCCGTGGTGGTCCCGGCCGCCGAGGATTCGGCTCTCGGACGCGCTCAAGGGCGGCTCTTCGGCGAACTCGGGCCGGAGCAGGACTCCGACCCGAGCCTCGTGCTGCTCTGTGCACCCGGCGCCGGCCGCGAGTGCGTCGAGATCGCGCGTCGCTGCCTGAGCTTTGCCGCGCAGGGCCTCCCTTTCGATCGCATGGCCGTCGTCACCCACGGGTCGGCGGCCTACCGGCCCTACCTGAGCGAGGCCTTCCGCCGCGCCCGCATCCCCCTGCGCTGGAGCGCGGGCACCCGAGCGCCGGACCCCGCCGGCCGGGCGCTCCTGGCGCTGCTGGCCTGCCGTGCCGAGGGGCTCTCGGCGCGGGCCTTTGGCGAGTACCTCTCGCTCGGCGTGGTCCCAACGCCCGACGACGACGGGGCGCCGCCGCCGCCCGACGCCCGCTGGGTCGCCCCCGACGAGGCCCTTCTGCCCGTGGGGGCCGAGACGGAGGCGCCTCTCACCGAAACCGAGCAAACCGAGGAAACCGAGGCACTCGACGCCTCCTCGACGGTCCTCGCGGGCACACTGCGGGTACCTCGCTATTGGGAGTCCCTGATCGTGGACGCGGCCGTCATCGGCGGACGAGACCGCTGGGACCGGCGCCTGGCGCTCCTCGACAAGCGCGTCGCCTACGAGCAGCGCTGCCTCGATCCGGACGACCCCAGGGTGGGCCGCCTCGAGCGGCGTCGGCGCGAGCTCCAGGCCCTCCGCGCCTTTGCGCTGCCGCTGCTCGACGAGCTCGCCGCGCTCCCGGAGGCGGCGCACTGGGGGCAGTGGCTGCCGCTGCTGTCGGACCTGGCCAGCCGCGCGCTGCGGGCCCCCGATCGGGTGCTCCAGGTCCTCGGCGAGCTGTCGGTGCTCGGGCCGGTGGGGCCGGTGGACCTGGAGGAGGTCCGGCGCGTGCTCGAACCTCGGCTCACACAGATCCGGCAGCCCTCCGAAGCACGTGAGGGAGGCGTCTACGTCGCAGGGACCGATGAGATCCGCGGCATGGCCTTCGACGTCGTCTTCGTCCCGGGGGTGGCCGAGCACGTCTTTCCCGCGCGGCTCTTCGAGGACCCGCTGCTCCTCGACGACGCCCGGCGGATCCTCGGCCCCGAGCTGCGTACCCGGAGCGATCGCTACGACGAGGAGCGCCTTGCGCTGCGGGTCGCTCTCGGTGCCGCCCGGCGACATGCCGTGGTCTCGTGGCCCCAGGTCGATCTCGAGCGAGCGCGCCCGCAGGTCCCGTCCTTCTATGTGCTCGAGATCGCCCGCGCCGCCCGCGGGCGTCTGCCGAGCCTCGCAGAGCTCAAGGCCGAGGCCTCGGCCACGAACGCGACCCACGCAGGCTGGCCTGCGCCCAGGGAGCCGGACGAGGCCATCGACGTGACCGAGTACGACCTGGCGGCGATCCGCTCGGCTGCTCGCCGAGGAGCCGTCGGCGCCCTGGTCTACCTGCGCGAGACCAACCCGCACGTACGCCGCGCTCTGGGCTTCCGCGCTCGTCGCTGGAGCCGCAAGTGGACCCGTGCCGACGGCCTCGTGGCTCGCGGCGAGACCGAGCGCGCGGGGTTCGCGAAGCTCGCGCCGTCCGTGAAGCCCTACTCGGCGACGGCGCTCCAGAGCTTCGCGAGCTGTCCCTACCGCTTCGCGCTCTACGCGCTCATGCGCCTGGAGGAGCGCGAGGTGCCCGAGCCCATCGACACCCTCGACCCGCTCCAGCGGGGCTCGCTCATCCACGACATCCAGTTCGAGGTGCTCACCCGCGCGCGCGAGCGCGGACTGCTCCCCCTGGCTCATCCGCAGGCGCTCGCCGCCGTGCGCGATCTCCTCGAGGAGGTCACCGAGGAGGTCGCTGCGGAGTACGCCGAAGAGCTCTTGCCGGCGATCCCGCGGGTCTGGGAGGACGGCGTCGCCGACATCCGCAGCGAGCTCCACGAGTGGTTGAGCATCCTGCACGAAGAAGGGGAGTGGGAGCCGATGGCGTTCGAGCTCTCCTTTGGGCTCACCCGCGGGGAGCGACGAGACGCGGCGAGCACGCCCGATCCGCTCATCCTCGACGCGGGCTTGCGGCTGC
>Ga0256832_1001356_pt1 | contig 16454 bp, 12 predicted proteins | sample 134614metaG_FD_190534 | JGI IMG/M metagenome (GOLD analysis project Ga0256832, IMG submission 190534) | Hydrothermal vent microbial communities from Lau Basin, Pacific Ocean - 134-614 | ecosystem: Environmental > Aquatic > Marine > Hydrothermal vents | place: Pacific Ocean: Lau Basin | collected...
GTAGCGCCCCCGTGGGTGAAACACCTGCACACGGCCGTTGAGCACATCCACCACGTGAACATAACCATCCCGATCGACCGCCACCTGGAAAGGGAAACGAAACGCCCCCTCCCCCTCGCCATAGCCCCCCCGGCACCAAAGGGTTGTTCTGTTTCGCAAATCGTACCGGCAAACGCGATGGTTGCGGCGGTCACTCCACACCACCGAATCTTCCCACACCCGCAACGCGACCGGTTCCGGCGGTGGATCGCCGTCGAGAGGGATGGCCTCCAGAAAACGGCCCCGTCCATCGAATACGGCGATGCGATGATTGCCGGTATCCGCCACGTAGAGACGCTTCCCGTCGGTGGCGATCCCCATGGGCAGGTGCAACCGCTCTCCGCCGCGGCGGCCGAACGTGAACAGGCGTCTCCCTTCGCTTCCGAACACCACCACCCGATCGTTCACGCCGTCCAGCACATAGGCCAGCTCCTCATCGGTGACCGCCACGTCGCTGGGCTGGTCGAGTCCTCCCTGGAGGACGAACAACGGCTCCACCGGCACACCGGCTCGCAGCGGCGAACCGAACCACGACAGCACCAACAACCCGGCGAGCCACCCGAGGTGAAAGGTTCGCCCCCTGGGGCGACTAGGGGAATTTCCGGCGCAGCAGCTCATCGATCCGTAACCGCTCGTTCTCGTCGTCGAAACGCTCGAAGAAACGCACGATGGCGTTCTGGCGCAGGAGACGCCGCTGCTCCGGCGCCGCCCCCAGGGCCCCGAGATCCAGCATGGGCCGCTCGCCGTGACACGCCCCGCACTCCGGCCCCTCCTTCTCCAGCGGTGCATGCAACCGGGCCTTGAGGAGCGCACGCTCTGCCACCGAACCGTTCTCCCAGCGCTCCATCACCCCTTCGGCGAAAGGGTGATCACCCAGGATCAGCGCCACCTCACCGGCATGGAAAGGGGCGATGCGGGCCCCTTGCCGCGGGACGATGGAGCCCTTTCTTTCTCCCTCCCCTTCTCGAAGCGCCGCTGTGCCGGGCGGCAACGGCGAGCCCGCGTCCCTGCCGTCGTAGGCCAGCCAGCGGTATGCCAGCTTCACGCCATCGGGCCTCATGTGGCAGGTCTCGCAGCTGACGAAACGGCTGTGCATGTTCAGGAAGGTACGCGCCCGTTCATCCCGCCGGTGTGGCAGGGGCAGATGGCAGCGCAGGCAGAACGGCTGTTTTCTGGTCGATGGGATCGGGCGACGCCGGTGGAAGGGGGGTAACGGCAGCTCCTCGATCACGGTGACCTCCTGGTGATCCTCTATCTGCTCGCGGGCCTCCGCCACCGCCCCGGCATCCGGCTCCGCCTGCTCCACCCGTTCCAGATAGAGCGGTGCGGCCGGCAGGCCGGAAACCGCCATCAGCAGCCCGAGCGCCAGCAGCCCGCTACGCACCCTTTTTCGCCCCCCTGACCGGTTTGCGGGGTTTCTGGCCGATCATCTTCTCCCGGAATGCCTCCCCGCCGAACAGGGAATAGTCGCTCCCCTTGCCGGACCGGTTCGTCACCATTCCCAGCAGAACCCCGCCGCCCACGACGAACACCACCGGCGTCAGCGCCAGCAGCGCCTTCACCCAGCCGGAGTGCAGCCGTCCCGCATCCAGGGGTACGAACTCGTCCACCACCGGGAGCATGTCGATATCGTGCAGATCGGTATGCAGAAACGCCGTGTTGAAGGGATGGCCCGCATAGCCATGACAGCCGCCGGTGCCGCAGGTCTCCGCCAGATTGTCCGGATGGACGGAGGAGTCTGTATCGCCCTGCCGCAACACGCCATGACGTAGACCGGCAGGGGCGTGACAGTCGATGCAGGAGGCCCCTTGCTGCACCCCGCTGGCCAGCAACCGCCCATGCAGCGTCATGGCGTAGCTGGCGCCGGCCAGTATGAAGCGGGGACCCGCCGGCCGTTTCTCCCCATGCTCCGGATCCTCGCGCTGCACCCGCGCCATGCGTTCCCGATCGGCGTGACAGCCGTTGCACATGCGGTTGTGATCCTGCTTGCTCCAGCGGGAGCCGATGAAGCGGCGCAGGATGTGGCCGCCGAACCGGTTGAGCCACGCTTTCCCCCGATGGCAGCTGCCGCAGTCGGTCTCCAGGTGGGCGAACGACTCCCTGAAACGGGGCAGATCCCGCTCGCTGATATAGAGCTCGTTGCTGTGGCACCAGCGGCAGGAGGGATTGGGCTGCCCGCTCTCCCGCAAGCGGTTCCCGCCGGTGAACCCCTTGCTGCCACCCTCGCCGTGCACCGATTGCTCGAACTCCGCCACCACCTTTTCATGGGTGTAGGCCTCTCCGCCGGAAGGTTCCTCCACGTGGCAGGATTCTGCACAGTCCACCTCGGTGTTCTCGGCCTTGTGCGGATAGTCACGAACCTTGCGATGGCAATCCCGGCACGGCACGCTGCCATGCAATGAACCGAGGTAGTGGGTTTTGTCGATGGTGGCACTGCGCAACAGCCCCTGCCCATCGATATAGTCCAATCCCTCCAGGGCGTGGCAGGAGAGACAGCCGTCCGGATCGCCGTGCCGCTCCGCCGCCACCAGTTCGCTCACGGTGATGAACAGCAGCACGACGGAGACCAGCAGTACCACCGGCCATTTCGGCCACACCTTGCCCCCCGCCGGCCCTGCCCGCGGTTCCCGATGGATGGCGACCCATTTGGGCTGGGGATGGTATTCCACCCCTTTCTTCTTGCGCTTCGGCTCCTTGTCCGGGGGCGCCGCCAGCCAGCTGATGGCGTGCCAGTCACACACGTCGGCACACTCGTGACACGACATGCAGGAGGTCTGATCCACCACCGCGACCCGATCCACCATCCGGATGGCGCCGCACATGCATTTCCGGGCGCAGAGATTGCAGCCGGTGCAACGGCTGCGCTCCACCCGAATGCGCCGGGTGAAACGGAACCGGGCACCCAGGCGGTTGACCAGTCCATCTATCGCGCCGATGGGACAGAGAAACTGACAGTAGGCGCGCCCCTTGCTCGCGAAGAAACCGAGCAGGAAGAGCAGGGCCAGATTGACCAGTCCCACGGCCGAAAACAGGAAGGCGATCCCCATCACCCCGCCGCTGAGCGCCTCGAAGAGACGGGGCACGGTGATGAAGTTGCACAAGGTACAGGCGCTGATGCCGATGATGGGCAGCAGCACGACATAGGTGGCGAAGTAGCCGTAGCGGATCGGGACCTGGGGCAAGGCGCGGTACTCGATCTTCCAGCGGTCGGGCAGCAGGCGGCTGACCAGTTCCGGGAAACCGCCCACCGGGCAGACGTAGGCACACCACATGCGGCCGAAGAAGAAGGTGGTGATCAGAATCACCAGGAAAAACACCACGCCAATCGCCGACACCGCGATTTGGGTGCTCAAATCATCCAGATTCATGCCGGGGAAATAGAGGTAGAACCGGCGCATGCAGAGCCTGCCGCAGAGATCAGGGTTGCCCGCCAGGCTCGGAATCAGCAGAAACGGGGCGAAAAAGAGCGAGCAGGAGAGGATCAGCAGTCCGTACCGGAACTTCTGCCCGTTGGGAGTCGCCTTGAACCGTTCAAACAGCCTCATCGCTCGAACTCATGGCATGCCAGACACAAGGTGCCGTCCTTGGCGGGCAACCGCAGCAGCACCTCTTTCACCAGGCGGCGGTAGGTGAGGGTGTAACGCGTACCCACCTCCTCGGCCATGCGGGCCAACCGCTCCCGCTTGTCTTCCCGGAACACGGCATCCCAGGGGTGTTCCCGATAGGTGATCCCTTCCTCCAGATTGGTGTCCGCCACCTGCTTGCCGGCGGGCCGTTCCGGTTCGATCACTCCCCGCGGATGGGGGGTGTGGCAGGTGACGCAGGTGATCCTGCCGTCCGGATCCAGCGGCAGGATCACGCCGTGCGCCCGCTCCGCCTGCTCGATGCGCTTGCGCATCTCCTCCTCCGGCTCCACCTGGTGGTTGAGGGCATTGAGGTGGGGTGTTTTCAGGTGGCACCCGTAGCAGAGTTTCCGGGGTGGGAGGCGAAGCTTCAGATCGTCGGGCCGGATCTCCACCTGCTTTGGGTCGGGTGCCTTCCGGTGACAATATTCACAGGCCTTTTCATCATATCCGCCCTGCTCGTCCAGCAGATCGTGGATATTGGGCCGTCGATAGGCCTGCTCGTCATGGCAGCGGTAACAGAAATCGGTGAGGCGCCGGTAAGGGCCACCGCGGTGGAACTCCGGGGCATCCCGATCCACCTCGTCGAAAGGCAGCTCCTCGATACCCTCGATGCCGTGGCAGGTCTTGCACACGATATGGCCATCCGCCGAGAGGGGAAACGCCTCCGGCACGCTCATCCCGTCGGGAACCGCCACGTCCACCACGTGGTGCAGGGGCGGCAGCTTTTCCCTCTCCCCCTCTTCTGCGATGGCGAAAAGATTCACCAGCATCATCAACAGCCCCGCCACGACAGGTTTGGCATTCGACCGCACGATGCTCATAGTCCCGCCTGCACCGCTTCGCCGTGGGTGTGACAGGGGCGACAGTCACTGCCCCGCACATGAACGCCGGACAGGCCGTTGCCGGTATCCTCTCCGCCTGCATCCAGCACCGTCTCCATGGCATGGCACAGTACGCAGAGCTGGGAGTAATCCCCATCGGTAACCTCCACCCGGTAGGGCTTCTCCCGCAGGGTATCGTCGAGCCGGCTCACCCCCTTCGACGAACTGTCGATGATCAGCTTGCCGTTGCCGGTGCCGTGCATGGCATGGCAGTCGGTGCACTCCACCTCACTGCGGTAACGGTAGCCGCTTCGCAGCCCGGCATAGGTGCGCTCACCGGAGCCGGCGCTCGGCCCGTGTTTGTCGACATGGCGCCAGGCATCCTCGATGGCGATCAGGGGATCATCGAACCCCTTCTCCTGCATCTCGAACCCCGGCTGCTGGTGATCCCGGTTGTGGCAGCGCAGACAGAAGTCGCTCACGGTGCGGTACGGCGCGGGATGCCCGCCGGCATCGGGCAGCGAGGCGAGATCCCGTTCCAGCTCAAACCGGCCATCCATGTCGGCAGCCGGGTGGCAGACCAGACAAGCGTCGTCCCCGAGCGGTATGGTCGCCTCCCGCACGAAGCCGTGGGTGTAACGCCCACCCCCCCGGGGTGCCTGCGGCAGATCGGCCGCATTGTGACAAACCACACAGCGGCGGGGACCTCCAGCGCCATTGTCGCCGTGGCATCCGGTACAGGTGACGTAGCCGTGTCGACGCACCAGCGGGGCTATCTCCCCGGCCCCCCGGTGGATCACCTCCAGCGGATGGCAGCCTTCGCACGCTGCCAATCCCCAGGCCGCCCCATCCCCACCGTGGGAAGGGTCCAACAACAGATTGCCCCCCTGCATCACCCCACCCCGTTCCTCTTGACAGCCGGCCAGAAGCAGCAGGAAAACCGCCAGTAGTCGCATCACCACCCCCCTTCCCGGTGACACTCTCCACAGTAACGGGCATTGTGGCAGCGACCACACGATGCCGGCTCCAGCCGCGCATCGAGGGCATGGGTCATGCGGTAGCCTAGCGGATGCCCCCGGTGACGGGAGCCGTCCCGGCGGAAGTGGCAATCGGTACAGAAGCCGAGATCCAGGTGACAAGCCGTACACGCTGCATCTCCGAGCCGGGCCTCCTCGCCATGGTTGTGTCGGTAGTCGAAATCGTGGCTCTCGGGCCAGATGGCGGTGGGGTCGGGATGGCAGAGGGTACACCGCCAGGAAGCGCTCTGCCGTTTCATGTGGCAATCGTGGCAGATGGCGGCCAGTGGCTCGTTGGCGATCACCGTCACTCTTTCCACCCGGTCGGTATCCGCCTCTTCGTTCCGGCTGAATGGATGGCAGAGCAGGCAGGGATCCCCCTCCTGCTCCATCACCGCCCGGTGGGCTTCGTGCGGATAGTAGATGTCGAGACGCCGTTCCCGCTGCTCCCACCAGCGGGGCGGTTTCTCCTCCGCCGCAACCAACCCGCCGACGACGAACGACAGGCTGGCCAGCATCAGACAAAGCAAGCGGGGGAGACTCACTCGCGCCCTCCTCGCCGGTAACCGTCGAGATACCAGGTGAGCCGGGCACCGGCGCGATATTCTTCCCTCGAGAGACTGTTCCACAGGCGGCTCGCAAAGAGGGAAACGAAGAGATCCGCCCGAATCATCCGCTCCGCATCCAGTTCGATCCCGACACCGCGATCCACGCCGTACAATCTCCTTTGACGGTACTGGGTGACCGCCCGCAGGGTGAGCCGGCTACGCGAGTCGAGCGCCCCCTTCCACTCACCCCAGAGAGTGGCTTGCAGGTCGGCTCCCAGGCGCAACAGGGTGAACTGCAACTCCCTCTTCCGGCCGTCGGCGGGCCGTGATGCCACGCCCCCGATCAACCCGAAACCCGCCTCCCCCCTTTCCCGCACGACGCGACGGCCACCCAGCGACCACTCCACCCCCGGCCGGGACCGGTAGCGGAAATCGCCGCGCAGCACCGATTGTCGCCCGCGGGCATAGAGGGAATAGAAACGTTCGCGGAAGGTGAGCCAGGGCCGCCGCGGCTGCCAGATTTGCCAGGAAAGCAGCCAACCGCCCTTCTCTCCGGCGTTTCCCCGGATTTGGGCCACCCCTTCCTCGAGACGGTCTTGCGGAAACACGTAGACGCCGGTGAAATGGCCGTTCACCCCTTCCCGTCTCCCCGCACCGATGCCCCAGCTCAACCGGTCACTGCTCTCGGTGGCTCGATACCGTTGCCACCCCACCCGCAACCAGCGAAGAAAGCGATACCCCTCCGGAGGGTGATAGCGCCATCCGATCCCGTACAACCCCTTTCCCTCGATGGAGCGGTAGTCATCGATGCGGCGCGGGATCCCCGCATAGAGACGAAACGCCATCCTTTCCCGGGACCAAGCCAGTTCCGCCCCGTCGAACGTGTAGAAACCCAGGCTGTCGCTGCGCTCGGTACGACCCACGGTGAGTGTGGCGGCGCCATCCCCCGACCGCCTCTCCAGGAACAGCCGGTAGAGCTGCGCCTCTCCCGCAGCGCCGTGTCGACGCACGGCGAATGCAGTACCCAGACGAACCCCTCGCCCAGGCCGGCGCAATGTGAGCTCGCCCCTTTGCTCCAGGGTCAGACGATCCTCGAAATGACGGTTGTCCACCTGGAGCCGGGTATCGAAACGCCCGGCCGTCAGGACTGCACCCCCACCTTCCGGAAAGACCACCAGCAATGCCCCTGCGACCACGGGCAGGAAGCCCCGCATCACCCTTCGGGCGGTGGCCGATGGCCCGCTTCGGAGACGGTCGAGCGGGCGCCGGAAGTGCGCCGCTGCAACAGGGCCCAGCCGACCAGTCCTCCCAATGCCACTACGCAGCCTCCGCAACTGGAACACCGGCCGTCGCGCGGTATGGAACAGCCGCTGGCGAGGACGATCTGACCGGCCGCCAGTCCCATGCCCGCCATCCAGGGCAGCAACCTCATCCCGCGCTCACGCATGGCCCTCCCTCCCGGCGCGGCCCCACAGAAGTGGCCACAATCCGAACAGCAGCAACCAGAGCGCGGCACCACCACCGCCGGAGGAATCCCCGCTCGCGGAGCCGGCTTGCCGCACTCCGCCGTCGGCTGCATCCACCACGGCGAAATAGCTGAAGTGGCCGGTCCGGAAGATCACCATGCCGTCGGCCTGCCCGTCATCGGGCCGGAACGCCACCAGTTGTCCGGAGAGCGGGCTCCATTCGCTGCCGTCCACCGAATGGATCACCTGCACTGCACCGGCCTCTTTTGCCCTTCCCTGGTAGGGCAGCTTGACCAGCACGTCGGTGAAAAGGCTCACCGGGCGATTGTGCTCGTCTCTCGCCTCCAGCCGGAATACCGGCGAGGCCAATACCCCCAGACCGGCGCCGCGGGCCGCGGCGGTGACGCTCTCCCCGGCCACCGCGGCCCGCAACCGGTAGGCGGGAAAGATGCGCTCGTTGGTGCCGTTGGATTCCGGCATCACGGCCAGCGCCCGCAGCGCGGCGGTACCATGAATCGGGCGATAGAGCAGCATCTCTCCGGTGGGAAAGCTGTCCGCCAGCGCCGTTGCCACCGCCCCCTCCGCGCCAATGGCTGCCAGCCCCTTCTCCAGCGGCACGGGTACCACCCGTCCCGTGGCATCGCGTGCACTGCTCGCCTTGAGGATGGTCATGAAGGGATCGACCCGGGTGACGGAAAGGATGTCTGCCACGTTCTCAGTCACCAGACCGCTGTCGTCCATCTTCATGTAAGGCAGCTCCAGCTCCACGAGCCCCTCGTCCACCAGACGGCGATCCACCAGCCGGGTCACCTCCTTGACGTAACCGCCGCCGAACAGCCCCTCTTTGGACAACAGCGCGCTGAACGAGCCGTTCTGTTTCTTGCTGTGGCAATCCTGGCAAGGCACCGAGGCGGTGGCCGGGCGGGTGTTGTGGGACATGAGGTATTCGTTGGACTCGGTCCACACCTGCACCATGTCGGGATTGTCCAGCCCCTTCTGCCTCATCAGCTTGTCATAGGCCCGCTTCAGGGCGAGAAAACCGGCGTAGTCATCGGGATCACCGAAACGCATGCTGCCGTGGGACATCCGGGCGCTGACCCGACCCAGCTCCTTCCCGCTCTCCGGATCGACGATCACCCCGTACCGCTTGCCGTCCTCCCCGGTGCGGGCCTCGAAGACGCTGTTGCGTTCGTGGCGGGTCATGATGCGGCCACTGTTGCGATCCTTCCAGTAGTAGCGGATACGCGGGTTGTAGGGGACGATCTTCAGGGAGCCATCCTCCGCCTGCCGATAGCGGTACATGATCTGCAAATCCTCTCCCCGCCGCCCTTTCTTGCCGGTGATGTGGCAGGCCTGGCAACTCACCACGTCCAGATGGGTCCTGGTGATGCGGGCGAGAGAGGACTCGGGATAGCCCGCCATGAAACCGCTGTTCTTCCAGCGCTCCAGGTGGGCGGACACCATGTCCTCCTGACCGGAGGGAATCACCGGCTGAGGAGAGTCGTTGTGGCAATACTCGCAGCTTTTGGCGTTGGGGTTGTAGTCCAGATCATTGCGCACGTCCATGTCCGAATTCCCCTTGAGGATGTCGTGATTGGCGTTGAGATCGGTGTTGGCCCAAGTTGCGCGGAAGTAGTTGCGGGCGTGGCAGGTGTTGCAGTTCTCGATCCGCCGCTCCTCGCCGGTGACCGGGTCGGTCCAGGTCCTGCCCTTGTGGACGTCGTCCCGATAGTCCTCGATCAGGATGCCGGTCTCCTCGTCATAGATGGCCTCCGCCCCCTCACCGAAACCGTAGAAACCGCGCCGCGAGTTGCTGGTACGGTGACACATCATGCAGTTGTCGTTACCGGGGAAGCGCAGCAGCGGAAGCCGCACCTTGCCGTTTTCGTCAAAGGCATCCCGGTTCCATTCAATCCGCGGCTCACCGTTTTCATCCAGCAGCAGCGCATAGGCAGGCCTTGCACGGCTGTGGATGGGCGGTTCCCCCTCCAGGTCCCGTACAAAGGTGAGCAGCGTGCGATCATCCGTGGCGCAGCCCGGCTCGTTCTCGCCGCACGCCTCGTGGCGCAGATTGAAGAACTCCAGGGTGGCCGACGGTGCGTACCGGAAGGCGCGATATCCCCGCACCAGATAGGTGCGGCGCAATTCGCGCAGATGGGTGAGCGCGTCACTGCTCCCTTCACCGGCCAGCGCGGGGTCCCCTTTGGTCAAGCGGCTGAAATCGGCGTGACAGAGCAGGCAGTCCGCCTCCACCACGCCGCTCCTCTCCCAGTCCCACCGGCTGACGGTGGTGATGTCGGCATCCCGGTTGTCCTCTCCGGTTCCCCGGTTGAAATAGTCACCATCCAGCGGCGCCACCGAGCCGGGATCGGTGGCGTCATAACGCCGCCCCTCCCGATCCTTTTCCGCCCAGCCACCACCGGTGTGGCATCCGATACAGCGGATAATCCAGCCGGCGGCACCCCGATCCGCGAACTGTTCCGCCGAGGCATTGTGCTTCTTCGCCAGCACCTCCGGGTTGCTGCCTCCCATACAGGCGTAGCCGCCGAAATAGCCCGGAGAGACCAGATGGGGAAATCCCCGCCCGGCCCCGAAGTCGTCGTCTGCCTCGTCCCGCCCCATCTCGAAGTGGTAGGCGCGGGTGATGGCATCGTAATCGTGGCAATTGGAAGAACCGCAACTCGTCCGTGGACTGTAGGGCCTGCCGCTCTCCAACACGTGTCGCCCCGCCTCATCCAGCAGAGGAATGGCCGGATGCAACACCGGCTGATCCAGCTCGTTGAGAACCTCTTCACCTTCCGCGGCATGGGCCACGGCGCCGGCGAATCCCACCGGGAAAAGAACCACCAGAGAAACGGTGCGACATACGCCCCGCCAAAACCCGTTTTTCATCTGTTTTACTCCGCCTGTTGTCTTTCCAAACCGAGACCCGTTCCCCTCCGGTTCCGATAGCAACGAATGGGCCAACAAGATTTTTCTTTCTATTCCAGTTGGTTGCAAAAAAACGGCCCATCAAACCCAGAGAGATTTCATGTGATATGACCTTCCTCCTGTGCCATCTGGCGCACCGGCGGAGCAGCGAGGCACAACCGGATGACCCGCCGTCCCCCCGCCTATCTTTCAGTCATCCGTAGTAGCGGAACCCCACGAATCTTTCCGCTCTGGATGTCTCCCGAAACGCCCACACTGCTAAGTGATTCCGTCCCCTCCACCAACCGGCGTTTCCCTGGCTCGTCGGCTGGTTCCGACGACCACGGAGCCGCCCACCCACCGGAACGGAGGACGAAACTGGTGATATGCCACACTCGTTGCGTCATAGCACACGACAATCAAAGACGGACGATTGATAACTTGCTGTTGTGCAAAGGAAAGAAAAATGGCCTGCAAATTGCTGATGCTGCGGAGAACCAACAAATTCGAGGACTCAAGATGAATCTCAGGCGCTCTCTCTGTCTATCGGCTTTTCTCATTGGCACAGGCGGTCTGCTGGCTGGTTGCGGCGGTGGGTCTTCCGGTTCCGGCGACGCCACCACCGCCATCAGTGGGACGGTGTATGCCAGCGCGGTATCGGGTGCCCGGGTGACCGTCCGGACCACCGCCGGTGATACCATCGCCGGGCCGGTCACATCGGGCGACGACGGCAGCTACACCATCCAAGTCCCCAACGATCGGCTTTCCGGGGCATTGATCATCAAGGCCCAAGGCGGCACCTACACCGACGAGGCGACCGGGCTGCAGGTGTCGGATGCCGGCAGCCTCACCGCCTATGTAATGGGGGAAGAGCTGAGCACGAAACCGAAGGTCGCTCTCACCCCGGGGAGCACCATCCTCGAGATGCTGGTGACCGAGCACGGCAAGACCCTGCGGGAGGCAGAGGAAATTTTCGCAACCGCCTTCGGCTATACACCCGACAGCACCATCCTCCCCGCGGCCACGGGTGACGAACCCCAGCAACGAGCCGTCCTGCGGGCTGGCGCCTTCAGTCGACTGAACATGGATCTCGGCCTGCTAGCGGCAGACCAGTTCGAACTGCTGAAAGCGATTGCCAGAGACCTGTCCGATGGAACGGCGGACGGCAGTGATTCCAGCGGCCCTGTCGCTATCGGCACCACCGGAAAACGGCTCCCGGCGGACCCGCAGAACCGCTTCGCGAGAGCATTGGCCGGTTTCTTCGCCAGTGCCAACAGTCCCACCGACCTCACCGCCGACAAGATCGGCCCCATCCCCCAGGGGAATGTGGTGCTGACCGACAGTTACCGCATCGAGCGCACTTCCATGATGGGACCGACGGAGGGCAAATCCACCTGTACCCTTGCCATCACCAACAAGACGGACGGGACACCGGCGACCGGTCTGACCATCTCCCTTATGCCAGTGATGAACATGGCGATGCACAACCATTCCACGCCGGTGGATGGTTGTGTGGAACAGACCGATCCCGCCGGTACCTACCGCTGCACGGTGTACTATCTCATGGCCTCGAAAATGATGAACGGCATGTCCATGGGATTTTGGGATATGAAGGTAATGATCGGCGGCATGGATGGCGAAGAAGCCCACTTCTACCCGGATGTGAAGATGGCCATGGGAGGAGATACGGTCAAGGCGGTATTGCTGGGTCAAAACGACAGGATCGCCGGAATGAACAGCATGAGCATGAACCAGGGTGGCGGTATGGAAGAGGGGCATCAGATGCAGATGTCCGCGATGGACATGGGTGACGATACCACGCCGGAGAACCGTAAATACTATCTGTTCAACGACGGCATCACCGGAACCACCGGCAACCACACCTTTAATCTTTTCATCGCCACCAAAGAGAACATGATGAGCTACCCGGCGGTCTCGGTCGGAACGGTGTTGAAGGACGAGAACGGTAACGACTGGACCGTCAACAGCATGAGCGTCGAGGTCTCCACCGATCAGACCAACTGGATAGCGGCCACCGATAAAGGCGGCGGACACTGGTCTGCTGCGGGCGTCACCGGGCTCACCGACGGCAGCCGGGGCACGTTGTATGTCAGACTGATTGTCGAAGGCGAGCAGAAGACCGACGATGGCAACGCCCCGGACGGTGTTGCGGACAACGCCGTATTCGAGGTCACGCCCGGCGGTTCCTCGATGAGCATGGGGATGTGATCCGTTGAAGAAAATTCACCAAGCCGGAGCGATCCTCCTCACGGGGGGGATCGTTTTCTTCTCTCACTCTGCGGCCTGGGCCGCCTCCTGTTGCGGCGGCGGTTCCGCTGCATCGCTGCTGCTGCCGAAATTCTCCAGGGCGATGTCGAGCGCTTCGCTGGACATCGAGCAGTACGACGGCTTCTGGAACCAGGAGGGCGACCATACCCCCGATCCACCCGGTTCCGATCTGAATCAATACCGTCTCAACCTTGGTTACGCCCACCGCTTCGCTCCCCGCTGGCAAGGCAGCATCAACGTGCCCTACGTCTGGAACGAAAACGACTATGCCGGACTCAACTCCAGCACCAGCGGACTCGGCGACACCACGCTCGGCATCTGGTACGAAAATTTCGACGCCATCCAGTGTGTGTGGAAGGTGAAAGAACTCAAGGATCTGACACCGGCCACCTATTTCGGCGCGACACTGACCGTTCCCACCGGCGTTTCACCCTATGACGATGTGGGAAACAGCTTCGACATCACCGGCCGCGGCTTCTATCGTCTGGACGGAACCATCCTGCTGGACAAGACCGTCTATCCCTGGAATGCCTCGCTGACGCTCAGCTACGGCACACATTTCGAGCGGTCGGTCAACCGGGAATATGGCAACTATGTGGAGCCTTACAAGAGACGACTCGGGGATCGCACCCTGTTTTCCCTCTCCTTGGGCTATACCCAGTTTCTGGAATCCATGAGCACCTTCACCTACACGCTGGCCTATTCCGATCTGCGGGAGAACGAGGGAAAAGTGGATGGCCAACGGGACCCTGCCACCGGGTTCAGGAAACGCTCCTTCGCAGCCACCGTTGCCTTCGCCACCTTCGACCGCAACTGGGTGATCAAATTCACCTGGAATCATGCACCACGAGGCGACGATTGGGGGGAGAATTTTCCCACCACCGACATCTACACCCTGGGGGTGAGCCATGTCTATCGTTAAGCTGCTGGCGCTGGGGACACTCCTGTTGCTCACCGGCTGCGGTGACACCTTCGACGACCTCGCCCCCTCGGGCAAGGACCGGCGCCCCACCGTCGAAAAGAACGTGCCCGGCTCCTACGTGGGCCAAAACGCGGCCGACTTCACCCTTCCCGACACGCTGGGCGAAAACGTCAATCTGGCCACCGAGCTGGCCGACGCCAAAGGAGTGGTACTCTACTTCAACATGTGGTGCCCCATTTGCGACAGCCACATGAGCCACATGCGCTCCTACGTCGTCCCCGACTTTCCCGATGTAAAATTCCTGATCGTGGACTACGTTTCGGGCTCCGTGGAACGCTCCCGCTCCGCCCAGCTCTCCAACGGATACGCCGGCTTCACTGTGCTGGTGGACACCGATGGGAGCGTGCTCAACCAGTTCGACGCCACCATGGGCACCACCGTGGTCATCGACAGCGCCGGTATCATCCGCATGAACGAAGACTACAAGGACGGCTCCAAGCTTTACGACACCCTGGAGGCGCTGCCGTGAGATACCTGCTGCTGGCAACCCTGATGCTATCGACACAGCCACTCTGGGCAGAAGAGACGAACGATGCAGGAGAAAACCTCTACAAATCCCGCTGCGGCATGTGCCACCAGCTTCCCGAGCCGGGAATGCATACTGCCACGCAGTGGCGCATCGTGCTGGAGACAATGCAAAAGCGGATGGGGCACCTCGGCATGCCACCCCTCACGGAAGCCGAACACCGGCAGATCCTGGACTACCTGAGCAGACACGCCAGAGGCCATTGATCAGCCGCACCATTCCTCGGTCCGACCGGTGGGGGTTTCCGGCCATGACGACCCCCCTCCTTCTCCCAGGCGAAACGGTCGCCACTTTATGCAATAGCGCAAGCCAGGCACCGTTCCCGGGGTCCAGGGCTCCTGCATTCAGCCCCCCCTCCACCAACCGTTCTTCGACGAGCATCCCGCTTGCCATCGACAATGAACGCTTCACAGAACTGCGGCGCCGATCTTTGCTACAGTCGGAGTGGCGGCCACGACGCACCGGCGAAAGAAAAATTTTTTTGAAAGAGGGAACCGTTTCACTGTTGCCGACGTGTTAACAGGCATCGGGTGAGATGAAGAAGCAGTTTGCAGGCTTCATTTCCCCGAAAAGCACCTACTTTTTGACAGGGATATGTTGTGTTTTTACTTTCAATAAATTTCCACAATTTTTTTGTCTATTTCCTCAAGCCGCTTTTCGTCACGGCAACGGTTTTGTTCGTCGCGACGCAGACGGCCGGGGCCTCCGGATTGCCGAGTGCGACGTCACCGGATGCAGCACATCGTGCCGCGGTGTCCGAGGCTCGACAAGGGCGGTATGACTCAGCGCTGCGGCGGCTCGCAGCGCTGGTCGAGGCCTATCCATCCCGACGTGGTTATCTCTACGACTATATCACCGTGCTCGCCTGGGCCGGAAAAGACGCAGAGGTAGTGGCACTACTGCCGCGTATCGAACTCGGACGCGCTCCCGGCTACGTCCTGGATGCCATCGGCAAGTCGGCACGCAACCGGCAGCGGCCCGACCTGGCGGTGAAGGCGTATCGCACCTTGCTGAAACGGCGCAAGAAGAGCCGGGACGCCCGTCTGGGCCTGGCATTGAGTCTTGCAGAGATGGGACAGGCCGCCGAGGCCAGGGCGCAGATGGAGGCGCTGTTGAAGAGCGCTCCCGATTCGCCGGAGCTGCTGGAAGCGCTGGCCTATCTGGAACAGCTGGATGGAAACTACGCCGGCGCCATCTCGGTGTATGAACGGTTGTTGAAAAGGGTCCCCGGTCACCGTAACGCCCGCCGCGGTCTCATCCTGAACCTGATGCGGCTGGGGGCGACTCACGAGGCGACGCGGATGGCGGAGCGTGAGGCCGGGTTGTTCACACCAGAAGAGCGGGAGCAGATAGCCGCCCACCAGGCGGCAGCGGAAGTTCGTTGGGGACGGCTGCCGGTGGCGAATCCCGCCGACCGCCACCGGGGCACCGACAGGGCCATCCGCCTGCTGCAGGAGCGGTACCGGCAAATGGAGGACAAAACCACCATCGCGGCGCTGCGCAACCGTTTCGATCTCATTCACGCCTATCGAAACCGGCGCAAAATGGAGGAGGCCGTTCGGCTTTACGAGCGGTTGCACGAACAGGGCGTGGAGCAGTTTCCCCCTTATGTACTCGCGTCGGCGGGCGAGGCCTACCTCTCGCTGCGCCGGCCGGAACGGGCCGTGGAACTGCTGGAGCAGGCGGTGAAGGGATTTCCCGACGATCTGGACGCCCAGTACGCCCTCTACTACGCCTATCTGGAGTCCGGTCATTACGAGGAGTCGCTGGCCCATATCGACAAGCTGGCCGCCTCGTTGCCGCAACGAACCTGGCAGCCGGGCAGCAGGGAAAAGGTGTGGAACGTGGACAAACTGTATGCCCTGACCGTGGCTGCCCAGGCAAGGGCCTACGTGGGCAAGCTCGACGTGGCGGAACGCAGGCTGCGCTCACTGGCGGCACAGGCCCCGGCCGATCCCGACGTGAGAAACGCACTGGCCGGAGTGGAACTGTGGCGCGGATGGCCGCGCCGGGCCTTGAGCGATTACCGGTTGGTGCTGGCCCTGGATCCGGACAACCTGGGCGCCCGAACCGGTGTCGCCAGGGTGATGTTCACCCGGGGGGACGCAAGGAGCACCGACGAGGCGCTGGAGGCCCTGCTGGTGCACTACAGCGACGATCCCCATGTCCGGGAGCTGGCCCGGGACGTGAAGGTTCGCGACATGCGGGAGATTTGGCTGGGGGTGAACGGG
>Ga0256832_1001357_pt1 | contig 16449 bp, 7 predicted proteins | sample 134614metaG_FD_190534 | JGI IMG/M metagenome (GOLD analysis project Ga0256832, IMG submission 190534) | Hydrothermal vent microbial communities from Lau Basin, Pacific Ocean - 134-614 | ecosystem: Environmental > Aquatic > Marine > Hydrothermal vents | place: Pacific Ocean: Lau Basin | collected...
CTTAAACCTTTCTTCGACATAAAGAAAAATATCTTCAGGCTCAGCCATTCTACCCTCTCCTATCAATCCGGATGCCAATTCGCCTTCCGATACAGAAATGACATCGACTCCGTCATTTTTTAATTCATCCACATTATTTTGAGTAGAACTGTGTTTCCACATGTCCAAATCCATAGCAGGAGCGATAATCACAGGGCATCTCGCAGAGAGATAAGTAGTCAAGAGCAGATTATCCGCTATTCCATTATTCATTTTGGCAATAGTGTTGGCTGTAGCCGGAGCGATAAGAAATATATCTGCCCACAAACCAAGATCAACATGACTATGCCATACACCATTCTCTGAAAAATCAATAAAAACCTTATTTTTTGATAAAGTACTAAGAGTCAGCGGAGAAATAAATTCGCTTGCACTTTTTGTCATAATCACTTTAACATTGTAATTGTTTTTCACAAAAAGCCTAACCAAATAAGCAACTTTGTAGGCTGCAATACTTCCGGTAATTCCAAGCAGAATATTTCTTCCCAAAACGATTTTGAATTTATAAAACGTTACTCAATAGTATTTCCTTCATCATCTCTATATTCATATTCCAATTTATCTTCGAGAAACTCATTCATAACAATCATAGCAGGACTAGGCAATTTCTCGTAGAACTTGGTTATTTCAATCTGTTCTCTATTCTCTATTATCTCTTCAATAGATTCATGTGTCAAAGTAAAATCTTCCAATTTTGATTTCAATTCTTCTTTCAAATCATAGGTCACAAATTTCGCCCTTTTAATTATAATGGCCAAAGCTTCATATACGCTACTCACACCTTCCTTTTCTATAAATTTGTTGATATCTCTGGGGACGATGTTGGGGTCTTGCCCTTGAACTCTAGCTTTTATGTCTTTTGTCATATTTCAATTTTTTTAGTTCTAACAATGAATTTTTATATATTTTATTAGCTTTTTCGATTCTTTTACTTTGAGGAAATTTCTTCACAAATGAATTATATTTCTCTATAGTTTCATTGTATCTTTCCACTTTCTTCTCGTATATACTATTTTTTGCGTACTTATATGCGGCTTTTAAGATTAAGAACCTGACATCTTCCTCTCTATCCGTCTCAGGATAATCTTTAAGCATATTATCAAGCGTGACGATTGCTGAAACGTAGCTTTGGATATTGTAGTACAGTTCTCCGGCTTTATATGCTTTTTCCTCCAATTTCTTCCTCAACTCATCTATATTTTTATTACAAGTTTCCACTTTATCACTTTTGGGAAAAGTATTCACAAATAATTGAAAATCATCTATAGCCTTTAAGGTCTCAGTCTGGTCCAATTGAGGATCCGGAGACATCAAATACTCAGAATAAGCTCCCATATACAATGCTTCTTCCCTGTGATCACTATTGGTAAAAGAGTTGGCATAACTTTTAAAATAATGAGCCGCAAGAATATAATCTTCGAGATAATAATAGGTATAGGCAAATTTATAATATAACTCTTCCGCTTGTTTTTTGCCTTTATAATAGGGTAAAATTATTTCGTATAAAGTTTGGGCTTTGAGATAATCCCCTTCATTGTAATATTTATTTGCATTCACCAATATCTTTTCAGGATCATTGCTTGTCCTCAATTTTTCGAAAGAAGACTTACACGAAGATATCAAAACAACAAACAGAAGCAACAATGGAAAAATACTATTCTTAATTTTTAACATATTTATATTTTTAAAGACAATCATCTCTTTTTTTATTATTGTAAATCAAACTATACTTTACTACAACGAAGCTTAATTATTTTTGTTTAAGCATTATCGCAATAAATTAATTATACCTTGACTCAAATACTCTTCATCTTTACAGATATATCTCACCTTGTAAACCAATTTACCCGGATTAATCTTTTCTTTTTGGTATAATCCATCCCATCCTGAATTTTTATCTTGAGTCTTGAAGACTCTTGTCCCCCATCTATCATATACTTCAAACGACTTCAATTCATCGATAATAAAATTATTGCTTATTCTCAATATATCATTGATTCCATCGCCGTTGGGAGTAAAACTATTTGGAACTAATAAACCTTGGCAATCAAGCTTTTCCTTATCCAAAACGTGAATAAATATCGAATCGCTACAAGTCCTTCCACTCATCAAGAAATTTATAAAATATTTCGTAGATTTTTTTGGCTTGATATATGGTGTCAAGATATCCGGATCGGACAAATCCTGCTTACCTGTCCAATTGAAGTTGTCTGCACAGCTTGCGCTAATATTTATCCCAATACTATCACCCAAAAATATCGTTGTATCTTGATTCAATATTTGATCGGATAAAATCCTGCGGTCTCTTAGCTCAAGTTCATTTAAAGCATAATTAAATATTTTAAATTCGTCCATTCTACCTTTAAACCTTAAAAACCTGCTATTGATATCATAAACACACGAATTATTTGATATCGAGAGGATGTTTCTGTCGGAATAAACATATTTGGCTCCGGCATTCTTCTTTTCACTTATATTACCATCAAGATATATAAAATACTTAAATTCATTTCTAACAACTGCAAAATGATGCCAACATTGACTGTCATCCAAAGGCAGCTTTAGTTCGATATTTTCAAATTCCGCTCCTTTAGCCAAAAACCTTATCTCAGTTATTGACGGATAATATTGAATAGAAAAAGAAGAGTCCCCTGAGCATTCGTTTTTAAACGAGACAAGGTCAACAATATCAAATTTATTATCAACCGTAAAATAAAATTCCAGGGTAAAATCGCTATTGAATAAAAAATTGACTTTACTATCAAAATTAATACCGTCATTTACACCGTCAAACACAAATGACTCTCCGGCTAAACCACAATTACATTCAGCATCATTAATCAGAATGACATTCTCTCCCAATGAACCTTTGTCCGTGATGTTACAATCATTGAAGTCCACATCAACTATGGGTGTTTGAGAATTCAAACATAGTACTAAAAAACTGAAAATAAATAGACTGAAGAACTTTAAACTCATAATTAATAATTAATGAAAAATAAAATATCCTGAGATTTTACCCTCCAAATAAACCCGATAGCCCACCGGGCATAATAGAATTGAGCAAATCCTGAGTTTCTTTTGCAGCAACACCATCAGCTTCTTTCATCGCCTCGTTTATTGTCAAAACCAACAAATCTTCAAGCTCAGCACTATCTTCAAATTGTTTATTTATAGTGATATCTACAATATCTTTTTTCCCATTAACAATTACTTCCACTTCACCATGCTCGCTTTTCTTCAATATTTCCATTTCCTTGAGCTTGGCCTCAATTTTTTCTTGCTGCTCATTTACATCGCCTAAAATATCATCAAACATATAATCCGGATTTAATTTATCAGTAATTCTAACTTAATCTTTATGCACAATATTATACCTCTTTCTAAAACTTTTAGAAAAAGATTTGCAAAGATAGCATTTTTTTCTAAATAACTATGTATGTTTTCTTGAAAAGGTGCATTTCACTTTTTCGCAAAAAGTTTTAGTCCACATCCCCCGGTCTTAGTCCAAATCTCTCTGTAAATTTTTTTGTAAAATATGAGGCATTGTCTATTCCTACTTCATACCTTACTTCGGATACTGTTTTGTATTTATTTGATTTCAATAGTTGATATGCTTTTTGCAACCTTACTTCCAAAATTAAGTTCACAGGAGTTAAACCTATTATTTTTTTTGTCAATCTTGAAAGATTCCTTGGGCTACAACCCGCTTTTGTAGCCAAATCTGACACTTTAAAATTAGAATCATCAATATTATCTAATATTAGTTTTTCTATTTCTTTCATCAATTTATTATCTGCAAAATTCCCTTTCAATTGACTTGAGTTGTCTATTTTTTCATCCACCCATTTGTCTCGTTCCTTTTTATTTTTTATCAGATTATTTATTCTGGCAATATATTCTGTTGCATTAAATGGCTTAGTTATATAATCATCTACACCAAGCTTGAATCCTTTTAGTTTGTCCTCTTTCAAAGACCTTGCCGTAAGCAATATAAATGGAAGAGACCTCCATTCGGGATTATTATTCATCTCTTTACGAAAAACAAAACCGTCCATCCCCGGCATCATAACATCGGAACTAACCAAGTCGTACTTATTATTTTTTAATTTTTTAAGCCCTTCAAATCCATTTTCTGCAAGTTCGACATAAAAATAGTCTTCTAATATACTTAGAAGATATTTTTGCATCTCATAATTATCCTCAACTACCAATATCTTAGGCTTGTCATCAAAAATTGCTCTGACTTTATACGAAGTGGATTCGGACTTTGGTTCCTCTTTCCTATCGGCTTTCATACCCTCCAAACACTTATCTGAGACTATATCTAAAGGTAATCGCAATGTAAATACGCTACCACTCCCTTTCTTACTAACTACCGAGATATCCCCTCCCATCATCTTAGCCAATCTACTTGCAAAAGACAATCCAATTCCGGTACCCGTAATATTTTCAGAATTTGATCCTTGATAATACCTGTCAAATATATGTTTAATATCTTTCTCATCTATTCCTACTCCTGAATCTTCGACTGAAATAAACACCACTTCATCTTTTAAATCAACTAAAAACTTCACGGAATCTCCTACTTCTGTGTATTTAAACGCATTTGACAACAAATTATTAAGTATCTTTTCAAGCTTTTCTAAATCTATATTAACTAAAATATCATTTTTTTGTTTAAATACTATTTCTGTCCTAATTTGTCTGATCTTAGCATATGATTCATATGAATAGAATACTCTTTTGAGAATAGCAAACAAACAAGTCGATGTTTTATTCAATTCCGGATTCCCCTCTTCCAAAGTTGATAAATCAAGAATATCATTGACCAATGTGAGAAGTTTTTTGGAATTTGAATGTGCGATTTTCAATATTTCTTTATTCTCTCCCTTTATTTTACCAATAACATCCTGAAGCGGTCCCATTATCAATGTTAGTGGTGTCCTGAATTCGTGAGTTATATTAGCAAAAAACCTTGATTTGGCATTATTCAATTCCATTAAATTTTTTGATTCTGCATCCTTTAGTTTAAGAGCAAGTTCTGTTTCTTTATTCTTCCTCCTCTGTCTATTTACAAGCCATTGGAATATCAAACCTGAAAGCAAAAGCAAAGCAATTCCTCCAAATACAATCCTATTTCTTCTTTTTTCTTCAAGTTCTATTTTTAGCTTTTGTTTTATAATTTGGGCTTCTTTTTTCCCAGTCTCATATTTGGCGTAAGCTTCCGCATTGTTTTGGGAAATGCTATTGTTGTAGATTGAATCCTTGTAAATATTGCTAAGTTCAAGATAGTGTAGAGCACTGTCTGAATTAGGAAGCTTTTTATACATTGTATAGAGCTTATAATAATTGTCTCTAACTACTTTTTTCAAATTAAGATTCTTGGCTGTGGCCATAGATTTATTTATATAATATATAGCTGAGTCAATTTGGTCGATCTTGATAAAAACTTCCGAAATACCATTCAATAATTCATGTGCAAATTCGACATTCTCTATTTTATCTTCAAATTTAATCCCTTTAATATAATACTTTTTTGAATTATCATAGTCTTTTTCTTCATTCTTATAATAGTCTCCTATTGATAAATATATGAAAGGCAAATACCTTACTACATTTGTAGAAAAAGAAGCTTTTTCAGCTTTTTTCAAATACTCCAATCGTTCTTTCCCTTTTAAAATCCTTGAAATACCTAAAAAAGCAAAAAGTATATTTCTATGGTTTTCTCCTAATTCTTCAATTGCTTTGAGATAATAATTCTTCGCTGTTTGAAAGTCATATTTTGACCATTTTAAGTTGCCTGCATTTCTATACATATTGGCAATTTGCAAGACATTATTTACTTTTTTATAACTGTCATATGATTTCAATACGAATTTCAATGCATTGGCAGTATCATGTTTCTCTAAATACAAATCACTTAAATCAGAATATGCCCTTCCAAGCTTTGAATTATTCTTAGATTTCTCCATTAATTCAATATTCTTGAAACCATACTTTATTGCATTTTTGTTATCGGATAATTCTTGATAAACCTGAACGTAAGCACTATAAATATCACTGAGAAGCTTTAGCTCATTTTCTTGTTCTGCCATTTTCTCGCCCAAATTTGCATAATACATACAACTATCGACTTTTCCATGTGTGGCAAAACTAACAAATGCAAAATAATAGCCTAAAATTTCAGTTTTTTTATGCTTGATTTTTTTTGATAACGCTATTACCTCTTTTGAATGTTGTATTGCTTTATTTATATCAACTCCTAAATATTTATTGCATAACTTAATTAACTCGTATGCTTTAGTGCTGTCATCAGGCATTGTAGATATTCTCTCATAGGCACTATCCAAACGTTCCGATTGCCCAAATAAATTAAATAGAGATAAGAAAAAAATAATAAGTAAAATCAGATTTTTCACTGGAGCTATATTATTTATTTAGAATTTCACACACAAATATAATTATTTATAATTAATATTGGCTTTTTTTCAAGTATTATATTCCAAAAACCTACAAATAACGCAACATTATCCAAGACTCAGAAGCTCAAAGAGATTCTGAAGCTGATTTAGTATTTAATCCGGCTTCACAATCCTCCTGCGTCGGCTTGCGAGTCCTACGTCTCGTGTTAAAAGAGATTCTGAAGCTGACTTCTGAAACCAAACCCAAGACTCAGAAGCTCGAAGAGATTCTGAAGCTGACTTCTGAAAAACAAACCCAAGACTCAGAAGCTCAAAGAGATTCCGAAGCTGATTTTTGAAAACAAATCCAAGACTCAGAAGCTCAAAGAGATTCCGAAGCTGACTTTTGAAACCAAACCCAAGACTCGGAAGCTCGAAGAGATTCCGAAGCTGACTTTTGAAACCAAACCCAAGACTCGGAAGCTCGAAGAGATTCTGAAGCTGACTTCTGAAAAACAAACCCAAGACTCGGAAGCTCAAAGAGATTCCGAAGCTGATTTCTGAAAAACAAACCCAAGACTCAGAAGCTCAAAGAGATTCTGAAGCTGACTTTTGAAACCAAATCCAAGACTCAGAATCTCGAAGAGATTCTGAAGCTGATTTTCGAAACCAAACCCAAGACTCGGAAGCTCAAAGAGATTCCGAAGCTGATTTTTGAAAAACAAACCCAAGACTCAGAAGCTCAAAGAGATTCCGAAGTGCGGGTTGATGCACCTCCTTCAGGAGGCTTGGAGGCGAGTGTGGCACAGAAAAACCCTTACAATCTCCATTTTGTCCGATTTGTGGTAGTATTTGTCCGATTTGAGTTAGTTCTAAAGTTCAAATTGAAGTTATTTTGTCATATCAAAACAAACTTATTAACAACAAAACAATTTACAAATGAAAGATTTATTAAATTCCTTTTACATAATTGTCATATTAATATTTTTTTCAAACTCTATGATTGGTCAAAAACCATTTATCACAAAATGGAAAACTGATAATCCCGGAACATCTGATTCTGAATCAATCACAATTCCTACTGTTGGTAGCGGATATAATTATGATGTGGACTGGAATAATGATGGCATATTTGAACAAACAGGTATCACAGGAGATGTAACACACAAATTTGATTCCGCAGGAGTATATATTATCCGGATTAGAGGTGATTTTCCACGTATTTACTTTTGTTACAATGGAGATAGAGAAAAGATACTTGATATAATGCAATGGGGTGATATCTCATGGTCCAGTATGGGATGTGCTTTCCAAGGATGTAAAAATCTAATTTCATCAGCCACAGATGCTCCTGATTTGTCAAATGTGACAAGCTTAAGGGCAATGTTTAGCTATGCTTCTTTATTTAATAGCAATATCAATTCTTGGGACGTGTCTAATATCACCGATATGCAAGAAATGTTTCATTATGCAGAATCATTTGATCAACCTTTGAATAATTGGGATGTATCCAATGTTAAAAATATGGAGGGCATGTTTCATTTTGCTACCTCATTTAATCAAAATATCAATAATTGGAAAGTACATAATGTAACCAATATGCAAGATATGTTTTCAGGAGAAAGCGTAAATGAAGATAAAGATATGGCTTTTAACAAACCACTTAATAATTGGGATGTCCATAATGCTACTAATATGAAAAAGATGTTTGCTAAAGCTGTATTATTTGATCAGGATATAAATTCATGGAAAGTTGACAGTGTAAAAACAATAAATGGGATGTTCTTAGGTGCGAGTTCTTTTAATCATCCTTTAGATTCTTGGAATGTTGGCAATGTAACAGATATGGGGCATGTTTTTTATGAGGCGAGTTCTTTTAATCAAGATATCAGTATGTGGGATGTATCAAAAGTTGAAAAAATGTTTGGCATGTTTGCATTTGCCGGCAAATTCAATCAACCTCTAAATTCATGGAAAGTTGACAGTGTTAAAAATATAGCTTTGATGTTTGCAAAAGCTACCTCTTTTAATCAACCTTTAAATTCATGGAAAGTCGGTAATGTTGAAAAAATGCATGCAATTTTTTTTGGTGCCAGCTCTTTTAATCAATCCTTAAGTTCTTGGAATATTGAAAAAGTAACAAGTTTATCAGATGTGTTTAATGATGCTACCTCTTTCAATCAAAGTCTTGCAACATGGAATATCAGTTCAGTTACCAATATGTTTACTATGCTTGACAATTCTGGTATTGATGTTGATAATTATGACAAAACCCTTAATGCATGGGCAAATCAATCAGTACAACAGGATGTAGAATTAGGGGCAAAATATCTTAAATATTGTAAAAGTGATTCTTCAAGACATTTTTTAATTAATGATAAAGGATGGGTTATAAGCGGCGACACAAAGGACTGTTCCCAGTATGATTTTGTCACTACTTGGAAAACAGACTATCCGGGAATTTCTTCAGATAGCTCTATAATTATCCCGACTTTCCCCGGAGAAACATATGATTATGAAGTAGATTGGAATAATGATGGAGTTTTTGATTCAACCGGTATTACAGGAGATTTTATGCACAAATTTGATGAAATTGGAATTTACACTATCCGTATCAGAGGAGTCTTCCCGAGAATATACTTTAATAACACCAAAGATGCTAAAAAAATCCTTGATATCAAACAATGGGGCTCCAACCCGTGGAAAAGTATGGAAGATGCCTTTTCCGGATGTGACAATTTTAATATTTCAGCCAAAGATACTCCAAACCTCTCCAAAGTAAAAAACATGTCATCTATGTTTTCCAGAGCGAGCAAATTCAACTCCCCTATAGATTCTTGGGATGTATCAAATGTCGAAGATATGAACGGATTATTCGAAACAACAGATTCCTTTAACCAATCGATTAATTCTTGGGATGTATCAAAAGTAATAAATATGGATGGAATGTTTGCAGGGGCAATGAGTTATAATCAGCCATTGGACTCATTGGATGTTTCTAATGTTCATACAATGGCTGCATTGTTTTATTTTGCAAAATCATTCAATCAAGCTTTGAATTCTTGGGATGTATCCAATGTAATAGACATGGGAAGTATGTTTGAGGGAGCATCCTCCTTTAATCAGCCATTAGGTAAATGGGATGTTCACAATGTAGCAGATATGGCAGGAATGTTTGCAGGTGCAGAACATTTTAATCAACCACTTGACACTTGGAAAGTATCAAACGTAACAAAGATGCAAGGAATTTTTTCAAATGCAATACTTTTCAATCAGAACCTTGGAAAATGGGATATATCTAAAATAGCTGATCTTTCAGGGACTCTTTCTAACTCCGGCTTAGATGTTAGTAATTACGATAATACACTAAACGGATGGGCAAGTCAGACAGTTCAAAATGGAGTTAAACTTGATGCTGTTGGCTTAAAATATTGCGATGGTGAAACTGCAAGAAATACTTTAAAGGCAAAAGGTTGGATATTTACAGGAGATGCAAAGGATTGTAATGATGCTTTTGTAACAATATGGAAAACTGACAATATTGGAGTTTCTAATCCGGACGTTATCCGTATTTTTTATGATGATACAATGTCTTACAATTATGATGTTGATTGGGATAATGATGGTATCTATGAGCAAACAGGTATCACCGGTCCGGTTTCACATCAATTCAGCTCCCCGGGAATATATAAAATAAGGATTAAAGGGACTTTCCCTAGATTCCTATTAGATGGAGACGGACCGAAACTCATTAGTGTTAACCAATGGGGAAGTATAAAGTGGGAATGTATGGAAAATGCCTTTGGAGGATGTTCTAATTTAACATTATCTGCATCGGACACACCTGATTTGACTAAAGTAAAAAATCTATCAATGATGTTTTCAGATGCAACAGCATTTAATCAAGATATAAATGATTGGGATGTGTCCAAAGTAACCAATATGAGTGGTATGTTTTTGAATGCAGATTCATTTAATCAATCAATTAATTCATGGAATACCTCAAAAGTAACAAATATGTCATTTATGTTTGGCTACGCCTCTTCTTTTAATAAACCTTTAGATTCTTTAGATGTGTCAAATGTAACTGATATGTCAGGAATGCTTTATGCTGCTACCTTATTCAATCAATCACTAAATTCATGGGATGTTTCTAATGTAAAAGATATGTCCAGTTTATTTGCTCACGCATTGTCTTATAACAAACCAATGGATTCGTGGGATGTTTCTAATGTAAAATCAATGGCTCACCTGTTTTTTGGAGCTGCTGCATTTAATCAAAATATAAATTCATGGGATGTTTCTAATGTTGAGGATATGTCAGAAATGTTTTATTATGCAAATACATTTGATCATCCATTAGATTCCTTGGATGTGTCCAATGTTAAGAAGATTTCAGGTATATTTTCTCATGCCAAATCATTTAATCAATCATTAGATTCATGGGATGTTTCTAATGTAATAGATATGTCCAATATGTTTTCTTCAGCCGAATCTTTTAATCAAAGTCTCGAAAATTGGGACATCAGTTCTGTAGAATCCATGACTAGTATGCTTTCCAATACTATAATAAATGCAGACAACTATGATAATACCCTTATAGCCTGGAGCAAAAGAAACGTCAAGCAAAATGTTAAACTCGGTGCTGATAATTTAAAATATTGTGCTGGAAAATCGGCAAGAGACACATTGATATCCAAAGGATGGGTAATATCCGGAGATATGGAAGATTGTACATTGCCCATTGAAATTATATCAATAGACGCCCATGTCATTAATAATAAAATGGTAGAGATTCAATGGAAAACATCATCAGAGATTAATAATAAAGGTTTTGAAATATTGAGATCCAAAAATGGTATTAATTGGGAAACGATAGGTTTTGTTAGTGGCGCCAATTTAGATTCCAACATTAATGACTATCATTATATAGACGAGAAGCCATATCCAGGTCAAAGTTTTTACAGATTACTACAAATAGATTTTGATGGAAATACTGCATTGTCAAATATTGTAACAATAAATATTGAAGATGAAAACATTCTGTTAGAAGTCTATCCAAACCCTTCTAATGGAGCGATTACTATCCATATAAATAATCCTAATAAGCAAAAAGGCAATCTGAGAATTATTGATAATTTAGGAAAGGTGATTTTTAAAGATAAGATATCAGATTATGATTCTAATATTGAGAAAAAAAGCTACATTCAACACAATGGAATATATTATATCACTATCCAAATAGGTAATCATATTACTAACAAAAAAATTATTATTACCGAAAAATAAAAAAATTGCAAAATATCCGAATTGTATTTTTTGATAATTTTGAAACAATACTTTTCTTTGCTTTAATAAAATTAAATATTATGAAAACATTATCTCAAATCAAACTTATTATTTCAATACTTTTACTTCAAAATGTGACTTCTTTTTCTCAAACAAGAATTTTCGACTTTGCTGAGCCAATTAATAAAGTAACCTTGTCCAACACGTATGACATTTCAACCGGGGATTTGGATAAAGATGGATATATTGATATTGTGGTGGCTGAAAGAGGTTCTAATACTATTGCTTGGTATAAAAATAGTAATGGTACCTTCAGCAATATAAAAATAATCACAAATACTTTTTTAAATGCTTCCAACACGGAACTTGCTGATATTGACGGAGATGGTGATTTGGACATTATTGCTGGTAACGGCAGGAAAAATGAATTAGTTTGGTTTGAAAACTTGGACGGTAAAGGAAACTTTTCAAAGATGAAGATAATCCATAATGAGACATCTGATATAGAGTCAATCGTAGTAGATGATATAGATGGTGATGGAGATATGGATATACTTGCATCTTATTGGGATGGAAAGCAAATAGCCTATTTTAAGAATATTGATGGTAATGGGCAATTCGGTGATAAAGTAATTATAGAAAAAAGAAGTAGTTCATGCAAAAGTTTAAAATTCTTTGATATAAATGGAGATAATAAAAAAGACATAATTGCAACTTGGGCGCAAGAAAACAAATTAGTATGGTACAAAAACAATGGAAATCTAAATTTTGGGCAAGCCATTATAATTGATTCAACATTAAATTACCCACGTAATTTAATGATTGCTGATATTGATAAAGATGGAGATAGTGATATTTTTTGTCATGCTAATAATGAAATTGTCTGGTACAATAATCTTGATAACAAAGGAAATTTTAGTGCCAAAAAACAAATCCTTGATGAAAATAGATCAGGATATGTCATTTTAGCAAAAGATATGGACAATGATGGATTTATAGATTTGGTTGCAGGATTAGGATTTAGCGATAAGATTGTTTGGTTTAAGAATCTAGACGGACTGGGAAATTTTAGTGAACCAAAAACTATAATCGATAATTTAAAATGGACCATCGCTATTGGAGTTGCTGATTTCGATAACAATAACACCCTCGATGTATGTGGAGCAGGATATGATGACGACAAACTTGTTCTATTAAAAAATCTTGATGGTAAAGCAAATTTCAGCTATCCAATCATATTAGACGAAGCTGAATTAAAAACTCCCAGTGATATGATTGAAAGTGATTTTGATTCTGATGGTGATATAGATATCATAGTCGCAAATAAATATAGCAATAATCTGATAATTTATAAAAACTATGGAAATTATTTTATTTTACAGCCAATAGATTCATATCAAGCAAAATCCCAATTATTAGAAAAAATTGATGTAGATGGCGATGGGAATTTAGATATCGTATGTGTCAGAAGTATTTGGGGTAAATCACAAATAGTTTGGTATAAGAACAATGGAAATGCAAATTTTGTCATTGCTGACACAATATCAAATAATGACTATATTATTGACCAAATAATAACAAAAGATTTGAATGCTGATGACAAGCCGGATATTATTACTCTTTCAACAAATTCTGACAATATAAGCTGGTATAAAAACGATGGATCTTCTTTTAGCAAAGCGAAAACTATTACAAATTCATTCCCTCGTCCATCTAGAATGTCTTCAAATGATATAGACAATGATGGAGACAATGATTTGGTTGTTGTATCATACCAAAAAGATTTAATAAAATACTTGACAAATACAAATGGTGATGGTGTGTTTTCAAATCCTGTATCTATTCCTGATGAAAAAAGTAATCCTGAAGATATTATCACCATAGATTTTGATAATGATGGAGATTATGATATTGTTTATCCCTCTTTAGGTAATAGTTCAATATTTTTGCATAAAAACACAAACGGAACCTTTAGTAACGCCATTCAGCTGACTAAACCTTACAATGTGAAACCCTCTCGAATTATATTAAAAGATATAGATAATGATGGAGATTTAGATTTAATTGGATTTCAAGATTACTATAAATTTTCTGTATTTTGGATTGAAAATATAAATGGTTTTTTTGATAAAGTAAATATTATTTTAACCAATAATAATGATGTAGTTAAAATTATAGCTACTGATATAAATAAGGATAATCTAATTGATTTATTATCACTGAATGAATCCTCAAATAATTTATTATTAAACAAAGGGATTATAGCACCTCAATATTCAAAACATCCTACCAACAAACATATTTGTGGAGATACGACTGTTGAGTTTTCTGTAGATTTTACCTTTGCAGATAGTATAAGATGGAAAAAGAAACGTTCTTATCAGAATACTTTTTCCTCGATAAAAAACGACAGTATTTATTCAGGAGCTACTTCAAAAACACTTAGAATCAATGCAAATCATTCTCTTGATAAAGACAGCTATATGTGTTCTATTTATTATAAGAATTATACTTTCGATTCCGAAGCAGCTTTATTGGAAGTAAACAAATTTATCGAGGCACTTGCAGGTGAAGATAAAACAACATGCGAAAATAGTCTTTACTTAAACGGTAATTATCACTCCCAAGGCACGGGGAAATGGTCGGTTATTAAAGGCTCGGCTATCATTTCAAACCCGGAAGACAATGGTTCTAAAATAACAAACCTAAGCTCCGGGGAAAATATATTTAGATGGACTATAACCAATGGGGTATGCACTGATTCCGATGATGTTACCATTACAAAGAACGAAAACGTAATTATTACGAGTCAACCTGATAATGTCCAAGTTAATCCAAATGAAACAGCCAATTTTGAAGTGTCATATACCGGTGATGTGCTTTCATTCCTCTGGTATAAGGACGGAACTGCAATTTCTGACAACTCTGATTATACAGGAACACAGACATCAAAGCTGACAATAACCAATGTTAATGATAATCTTGCAGGTGATTACTACTGCTATATTAAGGGTATATGCAATAGCTTAAATACTGAACCTGCTACATTGAGTATTTTGACAAAAACATCCGATATACTTGGAAGCGATATTGAGATATACCCAAATCCAGTGATTGATGAATTACATATAAAAACAGAAGAAACAATTAAGGATATCACAATAAGTACAATTAACGGTACTGAGGTAATGTTGAAAGAAAACAAAATCAAAAATAATACTATAAATCTCCAACATCTTGCTAAAGGGACTTACATCTTGTTGATAAAAACAAATAAAAATACATTTAGATACAAGTTCATTAAAATCGATTGAAAACAAAACCAAGACTCAGAAGCTTGAAGAGATTCCGAAACTGCTTTCTGAAAACAAATCCAAGACTCGGAAGCTCGAAGAGATTCCGAAGCTGGCTTCTGAAACAAATCCAAGACTCGGAAACTCGAAGAGATTCTGAAGCTGATTTCTTGAAACCAAAACCAAGACTCAGAAGCTCGAAGAGATTCCGAAGCTGGCTTTTGAAACCAAACCCAAGACTCGGAAGCTTGAAGAGATTCCGAAGCTGGCTTCTGAAAACAAATCCAAGACTCAGAAGCTCAAAGAGATCCCGAAGCTGCTTTCTGAAACTGAATCCAAGACTCGGAAGCTCGAAGAGATTCCGAAGCTGGTTTAATTTGTGCTGACTTTTTTTCTAATCCGGCTTCGCAATCTTCAGCAGGCTCAGGATTTCTCTTTGCTCAATCCTTCGGCTAGCTCAGGATTTCTCTTTGCTCAATCCTTCGGCAGGCTCAGGATTTCTCTTCGTTCAATCCTTCCTGCTTCAGCTTGCGAGTCCTATGTCTCTCATTCAAAGAGATCCTGAAACTGGCTTCTGAAAACAAATCCAAGACTCAGAAGCTCAAAGAGATTCTGAAGCTGCTTTAATTTGTGCTGACTTTTTTTCTAATCCGGCTTCACAATCTTCAGCAAGGTCAGGATTTCTCTTCGTTCAATCCTTCCTGCTTCAGCTTGCGAGTCCTACGTCTCTCATTCGAAGAGATTCCGAAGCTGACTTCTTGAAACCAATTTTATTATAAAAAACTCCATTTTGTCTGATTTGTGTTAGCATTTGTCCGATTTGAGTTAATCATAGAATTTTCTTTGACCGTACTTTGCAGTATAAATAACGTAAAACAAATAACAATGAGAAAAATAATACTATTTTCAATTCTATTTTTAGCATTTTCATTTGTTGACAGTTTTGGACAAAATTGGTCTAAATTGAATAAAATAAAACACTCAGATTTAACTCTAAAAGACTACCAAGAAACTTTTAATAAATAACCTTAAATATAATAAAACATGAAATTATTAGAAATTAATTCCGACCATAGAGCTCCACTGGGATCTCAAGAAAAAAAAAGGATAGACCAAAGACTTTCTATTCTTGATTTACAACGAAGAATAATTGTACTGGAAAAACAGCTTAAGGATTATGACAAAATACAAAAGCTTAAAGTCACCACCAAAGATGCTGTATATTTTATCAATTACTCAGATATCCTATATCTAAAATCAGAAAGCAATTATACATATATCCATTTAGCTAATAATAAAAAAATGCTAATCTCAAAAACATTAAAATATCTATCAGAAAAAATCATAGGCTCAACATTTATGAGAATTCATGCTTCAGTCTTGGTTAATACCCACTATTTAGCTCAATATATAAAAGGAGAAAA
>Ga0256832_1001358_pt1 | contig 16444 bp, 19 predicted proteins | sample 134614metaG_FD_190534 | JGI IMG/M metagenome (GOLD analysis project Ga0256832, IMG submission 190534) | Hydrothermal vent microbial communities from Lau Basin, Pacific Ocean - 134-614 | ecosystem: Environmental > Aquatic > Marine > Hydrothermal vents | place: Pacific Ocean: Lau Basin | collected...
GGTCCTAGACGCACGTAAGCGGGGACGGCTCTTTGGCGTCAGCTTCCGGCTGGAACAGGGCGCGCTGGCGCTGGTGGGCCCGAACGGCGCCGGCAAGACCACGCTTTTAAACCTGATCGCCGGCCGGATCAAGCCGGACGCCGGCGAGGTCCGGGTCTTCGGCCACGGGCCCCGGTCGCTGGCGGCCGCCCGTCGCCGCGCCTACGTGCCCCAGCAGATCGCCTTCCCCCTGCACCTGAAGGTGGCCGAGGTGCTCGAAGCCGCCCGTGCCCTCGCCGGGGTAAAGGCCAAGCTGGCCGCCGAGGCCGCCGAGCGCATGGGGCTTTTGCCCCACTTCAAAAAACGCGTGGGCGAGCTCTCCGGCGGGCTGCGCCAGCGGCTGGCGCTGGCCGCGGCCTTGATGGGGGAAAAGCCGCTCTGGCTGTTGGACGAGCCCGCGAGCGCCCTTGACCCCGGGGGGCTGGCGCGGCTGATCGAGTGGGCCCGGGCCCACCGTGAGAAGGGCGGGCTAATCATCGTCAGCGCTCACCGCCCCGACGAGGTCGAGGCCTTCGCCGACGAGGCGCTCCTTCTCGCCCGGGGCCGGGCCCGCTGGCGGGGTCCGGTCCGGGGGCTTTACACCTACCGCCTGCCCGACGGGCGGCGGCTCGATGAGGTCCTACCGGGTGCGCGCGTGGTGCGCGAGCCCGTGGACGTGCTAAGGGAGGTGCTCTATGAAGAAGAACAGGCGTGAGGTACTGAAGATCTTGGGTGCGGCCGGGGGGCTCTTGGCCTTCGCCCCCCTGGCTCAGGCGCAGATGGGCGAGGTGCAGGTGCTGAAAAAAGGCAAGGTGCCCCCGGCAGAGATCCCCTGGGACAAGGGCCGCTGCGCGTTTTGCAACATGCCCATCAAGACCCCGCCCCAGGGCATGAAGGGGAAGAAGTTTCCCCCCGGGTTCTTCGAGCGCACCTACGCCCAGATCGCCTTTAAGGACGGCAAGGCGCTCCATTTCGAGTCCATCGCCTGCATGGTGAACTACGCCTTCGCCCACGGCATCGAGGACGGCGAGGAGGCCACCTTCTACGTGATGGCGGTGGACCCGAGCACCGTGCCCTGCAAGCCCAAGGGCCTGATCCCGGCACGGGAGGCCACCTACGTTTGGGGCGAAAAATTGATGACCACCATGAAGGCCCACCTGGTGGCGGTGGAAAGCCCGGCGGCCGCGGCCGAGGGGATCAAAAAGCGCATCAACAAGATCGGCCGCTACCACATCCTGGCCTGGCCCGTGCTCTGGGACTTAAAACCCCTGCCCGAGGTCAACCTGGTGCCGCTTCTGGCCAAGCACATGGGCCTGCTCTAACCGGCCTCGCCCCGGGGCCTTGAGCCCCGGGGTAGCCTGAAGGTGGGAGGTGCGATGACCCGACGTCAGCTCATCAAGGCCCTCGCGTTTTTTGGCGTGCCCTACGCCTTTCGCGCCGTGGCCGCGCCGAGGCCGGTGCATATCGGCGTGGACGTCTGCCCCTACTGCTTCATGACCGTGATTGACGGCCGCTTCGTCGCCCAGGTGGTGGTCGAGACCGGCAAGTACTACAACTATGACGCCATCGAGTGCCTCGCCGACCACGTCAACGGCTACGCCGCCTACGGGCCCACGGTGCGGGTACGGCCGAAGGAGTGGTACCTGGCCGACTACGCCCGTTCCAAGGCCAAGGCCCCGGTGCTGATCCCTGCGAACAAAGCGACGATCGTCTACCACAGGCGCATCCGCACCCCCATGGGCGGGGGGCTGGTGGCGTTTGCGAGCCGCGAAGCGGCCGAGGCCTTTGTCAAGGCGAGGCGGCTTGAAGGGGCGCGCTTTCTCACCTGGGCCGAGCTCTTAAAGGAGGGCAAGCAGCACCCCTGGGTGCCGGCGTTCTAGCGATGCGAAGCTTTTCGCTGCTCTTTACCCGGGAGGTGCTTAGAAACCCCTGGTCCTGGGGGCTTGGCCTCGCGCTCTTGTTGCTGGCGCTGGCTTTTCGCGGCCGCCCCGAGGGCGTGGCCGTGCTCAGCGTCTACGGGCTGATGCTGCTCTTTTTGCCCCCGGCGGTGCTGGCGCTCTCGGCGCCGCTTTTTGCCGGCCGCGAGGAGTGGGCCTACTGGGCGGCGATGCCGCGGCCCGCGGGAAGGCTCTATCTGGCGGCCTCGGGGGGCGTTCTTCTTGGGTTTTTGATCCCCTTCCTGCTCGGGGGCAGCTTGGCGGCGGCGGCGCTGGGGCTAAAGGCCACCACCGCCGGCTGGCTCCTCTTGGCGCTGGTGCTGGTGCTTGCCTTCTGGGTGGGGGTGGCGGCGCTCAGCGGGGCGCTGACGCTCGAGCCCGGCCGGGCGCTGGGGCTCGGGCTCTTTTTCTGGGGGCTCTTGATCTTGGCCTACGACCCGGCGGTGATCGGGCTCGCGGTGCTCTTTCGCGACTACCCGCTGGAGGGCTTTTTGACCGCGGCGCTCTTTTTGAACCCCATGGAGATCCTAAGGGTCAGCCTCCTGCACGCCCTAAAGACCCCCGTATTGGTGGGGCCGGTAGGCTATCTGCTCGACCGGCTCTTAGGCCAGGCCGGCTACGCGCCGCTCTTTTTTAGCTTTCTTGTCAGCTACCTGGTGTTCTTTGGCCTCGGGGCCCTGGTTTTCGCCCGGCGGGATCGTTGAGCAGGTCGCGGGCGTGGGCGAGCGCCGCGGCGCTGTAGGTGCCGGATAGCATGCGCGCGAGCTCCTTGACCCGGGCCTCGCCGGAGAGCCGCTCCACCTGGGCGCGGCCCTTTTCCTTCTTGACCCTAAAGTGGCGCGCTGCGCGGGCCGCGACCTGGGGCAGGTGGGTGACGATCAGCACCTGGTGGCGCTCGGCCAGCCGGGCGAGCCGGTCGGCCAGTGCGCGGGCGGCCTCGCCGCCGAGCCCGGCGTCAATCTCGTCGAGGACCACGGTCTCGGTCTTGAGCCCGGTGACGAGGAGCAGCGCGAGCAGCGTACGGGAAAGCTCCCCGCCGGAGGCCGCCTTCTCTAAGGGGCTCATAGGCAGCCCGGGGTTTGCGGAGAAGAAAAGCCGCACCTCCTCTGCGCCTTTGGGCCCGGGCTCGGGGAGCGGTTCTAGGCGCACCTCCAGCCGGGCGCCCGGAAGGGCGAGGGCGGCGAGCTCCTTTTTCACCCCGGCCTCGATCTTGGCCCTGGCGGCCTCGCGGGCCGAAGTGAGGGCGCGGGCGGCCTTCTTTAGCTCGGCCTCGGCCACCTTCAGCTCAGCCTCGAGCTCGGTGGCCCGGTCCTCGGCGCCCTCGAGCGTGCTAAGCTCGGCCCTCGCCTTTTCCAGGTAGGCGAGCACCTCGGGGATGCTGTCGCCGTACTTGCGCTTTAGGCGCTCGATCTCCGCCAGCCGGGCTTCAAGAGCCTCCAGCCGCGCCGGGTCGGCCTCGAGCCCATCCAGGCGGCGCTCGAGCTCGGCCAAAAGCGAGCTAAGGGCATCCTCGGCGGCGGAGAGCTCCTCGGCCAGGGGGCCGAGCGCCGGGTCGAGCCGGGATGCCTGCTCGACGCGGGCCGCCGCCCGGCCCACGGCCCCGGCGGCGTTCACCTCGCCGCCTAAGAGCTCGATCGCCTCGCCCAGGCGTTCCCGCAGCCCCTCGACGTTTAATAGCCGCTTGAGCTCGGCGCGGAGGGCTTCCTCCTCCTCGGGGTCGAGGCGCGCGGACTCGATCTCCTGCACCTGAAAGCGGAGGAGGTCGAGCCGCTGGGCGCGCTCGCGCGCGGCCTGGCGGAGGGCTTCGAGCTCCTCTTTGAGCGCCCGAGCCCGGGCGTAGGCGCGCTGGTAGGCCGCTTCTACCTCGGGGGGCACCAGGCTGTCCACCAGCCGTTGCTGGGCATTGGGGCGGGTAAGGGTCTGGGCGGCGTGCTGGGCGTGGAGGGCGATTTTCTCCCGCAGGGCCCGGGCGAGCTCCTCCAGCGTCACCACCTCGCCCTCGATGCGGGGGGTGCTGCGGGCGCCGAGGCGCCGGCTATAGACCCGCCCGTCCACCCAGGCGGTGACCAGCGCCGCCTCAGCACCGGGGCGGATCGCGGCCCGCTCGGGGCGCGCCCCGAGCAGGAGGCTGAGCGCGTCCACGAGCAGGGACTTGCCGGCACCGGTCTCGCCGGTGAGCACGTTAAGTCCGGGGCCGAACTCGAGCTCGGCGGCCTCGATCACCGCGAGGTTTTGCACCTCGAGCCGTTCCAGCATCCCCTTCAGGCTACCAGGGGCGGGACAAACGAACCTTTTATTCTTCACCTTTTTGCCGGTAGCTTGGTAGAGGAGGTGAGGCTGTTGAAGAAGTTTGCTTGGATCGGTCTTTTTGCCTTCGCGCTCGCCGGGCTCGGGTTCGCCGCCAAGTGCGAGATCCCGGCGAAGATGCCGCCCCCCGGGCTCCCGAAGGGGATCGGCCCTTACGCGGAGAAGACGCTTAAGCTCGACCCCTGCGTGGACAAGGCGCTGGCCAAGAAGGGGCAGGAGCTCTTCGTACAGTACTGCTCCGCCTGCCACAAGATCAGCAAGCGCTACGTGGGACCGCCGCTGAAAGGGGTCACGCTGGCGCGGAGCCCCGAGTGGATCATGAACCTGTTCCTGAACACCCAGGAAATGGTGATGAACGATCCCATCGCCAAAGCGCTCTTGGCGCAGTACTACACGGTGATGCGCACCTCGCCGGACTTGAAGGAGGAGGACTTTAGGGCCATCCTTGAGTACCTGCGCTACGTGGATGCCACTGGCAAAGAGGAAGTCAAGTAGCGTTGAACCCTTTTCCGTGCCGGGGGCCGGGTTTTCCGGCCCCCGAGCCTTTTTTCGGGACATACGCCCTAGGGTCTTCCGGCTACCTTAAGTGTGTTCCATGAGGGCGTTTTTCGCCCGAGGGAGGAGTGGGAGTTATGAACAAAGGTAGGGTCAAGTTAGCGGTTCTCATGGCGATCGTCGCGGTCCTGGCCTTCGTGGCCTTCGGTGCCAAGAAGGTCGCGACCAAGCTGGCCAAGGACGCGGCGCAGAAGGTCTACGTGCCGCCCGGCGAGTACGACGAGTTCTACGCCTTCCTCTCCGGCGGCTTTAACGGTCAGGTTTCGGTGGTGGGGCTGCCCTCGGGGCGCATCCTCAAGAACATCGGCGTGTTCTCCGTCAACCCGCGCAACGGCTACGGCTACACGCCCGAGACCAAGCCCCTCTTGATGACCTCGCACGGCTTCCTCCCCTGGGACGACAGCCACCACCCCGAGCTCTCCCAGACCAACGGCGTGCCTGATGGGCGCTGGCTCTTCATCAACGCCAACAACACCCCGCGGATTGCTCGCCTGAACCTCAAGTACATGGAGACCGCGGAGATCATCGAGATCCCGAACTCCGCGGGCAACCACCCGAGCTCCTTCATTACCGAGAACTCCGAGTACGTCACCGCGGGTACCCGCTTCTCGGTGCCGCTCCCGCAGAAGGATATCCCCATTGACCAGTACAAGGGCAACTTCAAGGGCACCCTCTCCTTCATCTCCATCAACCCCAAGACCGGGATGATGGACGTCGCCTTCCAGATCCTGGTGCCCGGGTTCGACTACGACCTCGCCCACTGCGGCAAGGGTCCCTCGCACGGCTGGTGCTTCTTCACCTCCTACAACACCGAAGAGGCCCACACGCTCCTCGAGATCAACGCCTCCCAGCACGACAAGGACTTCATCGCCGCGGTCAACTGGAAGCGGGCCGAGGAGTGCATCAAGGAGGGCAAGTACGAGACCTGGCACACCCCCTACGCCCACAACTGGTACGACGAGAAAAAGCACATGGCCTTCTCCGAGATCAAGAAGGAGGAGAAGGTCATCAAGCCCGATCAGTGCCCCGGCGTCGTTTACTTCATTCCCACGCCTAAGTCGCCCCACGGCGTGGACGTGAGCCCGGATGGCAAGTACATCCTGGGTGACGGCAAGCTCTCAGCGACGATGGCGGTCTTCTCCTTCGACAAGATGATCAAGGCCATCAAGGAGAAGAAGTTCGCCGGCGACGCCTACGGCATCCCCATCCTCGACTTTGACGCGGTCCTCGACCACTACGTCAAGAACGTCTGCCTCGGCCCCTTGCACACCGAATCGGACAACAAGGGCTACGCCTACACCTCCTGCTTCATCAGCTCCGAGGTCGTGAAGTGGAAGTGGTCCACCGGCGAGATCGTGGACCGCATTCCGGTCTACTACTCGATCGGCCACCTGATGATCCCCGGCGGCGACTCGGCGAAGCCTTGGGGCAAGTACCTCCTGGCGATGAACAAGATCACCAAGGACCGGTACCTGCCCACCGGCCCCGAGCTCAACCAGTCGGCGCAGCTGATCGACATCTCCGGCGACAAGATGCAGCTCTTGCTCGACTTCCCCACGCTCGGCGAGCCGCACTACGCCCAGGCGCTGCCGGCCAGCCTGATCAAGGACAAGCAGGCCAAGATCTACAACCTCAAGGAGAACGAGCACCCCTACGCCACCAAGAGCGAGAAGGAGGTCAAGGTGGTGCGTAAGGGCCGCGAGGTGCACGTCTACATGACCGCCATCCGCTCGCACTTCGTGCCCGACAACATCGAGGGCGTCAAGGTCGGCGACACCGTCTACTTCCACGTCACCAACCTCGAGCAGGACTGGGACATCCCCCACGGCTTCGCCGTCTACGGCGCCGACACGCCGAACCTCTTGATCATGCCTGGCCAGACCCTGACCCTGGTCTGGAAGCCCGAGAAACCCGGCGTCTACCCCTTCTACTGCACCGACTTCTGCTCGGCGCTGCACCAGGAGATGCAGGGCTACGTCCGGGTTTCCCCGGCCGACGCCAACCCGCCGATGATCTGGCGCGGCGGTGGCGAAGAGGGTAAGTGGACGGTCGAGTAAAGAAGCGCTAAGCGGTGGGCCGGGGCGGGACATCCTGCCCCGGCCCTTTGCCTAGGATGGCGTTGGAGGGGTTTGTTATGAATAAGCAGACTGGAAAGCTTCCCATCACCGCCCGGTTGCTGGTGGCCGCAAGCGCGCTGATCGCGGTCGCAGCCTTCTTCTTCCCGCTTTGGATGTACCACCTCGAGGCCCCGCAGTACCCCGAGGGCCTCAACATGTACATCTGGCTTTACAAGCTGACCGGGCAGGTCTACATCATCAACGACCTGAACCACTACGTCGGCTTCATGCAGATCAAGCCGGAGATGTACTGGGAGTTCAAGGTGCTCCCGGTGATGACCGCGATCCTGGCCCTCTGGGGGCTCTGGGTGGCGATCGCGGGCACGGTGCGCAGCTTCCTGTGGTGGCTCGGGTACTACGTGGTCTTTGCCATCTTTGGCCTGGTGGACTTTTACTACCGGCTCTGGCAGTTCGGCCACACCGTGGATCCCCACGCCCCCATCCGCATCGAGGGCTACGTGCCGCCGATGTGGGGCACGCGGCACTTCATGAACTTCGTCATCGCCTCGCAGCCGGCCACCGGCTTCTGGGTGCTCCTTGCCGGCTTTATCGTTGCCGTGTTGGCGCTGCTCGCGGCGTGGCCGGCGATCAAGCGGCGCGGGTAGAATAGGCCCCATGCGACGCCTCGGCCCCCTCATCCTCGCGTTGATCTTGCTGCTCGCTGCCTGCGCGCCCAAAGGGCCGGTGCCGATCAACTACGGGCAGGACGTCTGCGCGTTTTGTAAGATGATCATCGCCGACCCCCGCTACGGCGCCGAGCTCGTCACCAAGAAGGGCAAGGTCTATAAGTTCGACTCCGTGGAGTGCATGGTGGCCTTCATGATCTACGACGTGGGGCCCGAGCACGTGGCCCGGGCCTACGTCACCGACTTCGCCCACCCGGGGAAGCTGATCCCCGCCGACAAGGCCTACTACCTTCAAAGCGTGGGGCTGAGGAGCCCGATGAGCCTTGGCATTACCGCCTTCGCCTCGAAAAAGGACCTGGAGGCCTTCAAGGCCAAGTACGACGGGCTCGAGCTGCTTTGGAAGGACCTGCCCAACGTCATCCGTGAGTCCGGCTTCAACCCCGAGAACGTCAACAAGTTCATCCGCCCGCGCAATGTTCCCTAGAGCCCTCGTTCTCCTTCTCTTTTTGGGTGTGGCCTTTGGCCGCACCCTGCACGTTTGCCCGAGCTGTGCGCTGAAGACGTTAAAAGCGGCCTTTGCCGCCGCCAAGGACGGCGACACCCTGGTGATCGAGGGCGGGCCCTACCGCGAGGGCCCGCTCAAGCTGGATAAGCGCCTCACCCTGGCGGGGAGGAACTTCCCCGTGATTGACGGCGAGGGCAAGTACGAGATCCTCTTGGTCACTGCCGACGGGGTGCAGATCCGCGGCATCGAGTTCCGCGGCGCCGGGGTGAACTTCGTCGAGGACCAGGCGGCGGTGAAGATGAAGGAGGTCAAGAACTGCGTCATCGAACACAACCGCTTCATCAATAACTTCTTCGCCGTCTACCTGGAGAAGTCGGCGCACTGCATGGTGCGCAACAACGAGATCGTCTCCAACGCCGAGAACGAGCTCTACTCGGGCAACGGCATTCACCTTTGGAACTCCTACGACGTGGACATCGTCGGCAACCACATCGCCCACCACCGGGACGGCATCTACCTGGAGTTCGTCCGGGGCAGCCGCATCGTGGACAACGTTTCCGAGGACAACGTGCGCTACGGGCTGCACTTCATGTTCAGCGAGAACAACGTCTTCACCCACAACGTCTTCCGGCGCTCGGGGGCGGGGGTGGCGGTGATGTACTCGAAGAAGACCCGGATGGAGAACAACCGCTTCGAGTACAACTGGGGCGGCGCCTCCTACGGCCTGCTCTTGAAAGACATTGACGACTCCGACATCCGCCGCAACACCTTCTTCCGCAACTCGGTGGGGATCTACGCCGACGGCTCCAACCGCACCACCGTCTGGGGCAACGACTTCATCCAAAACGGCTATGGCATGCGCGTGTTCGCCAACTCCATGGGCATGCTCTTCATGTACAACAACTTCATTGGCAATACCTTCGACGTCACCACCAACTCCACCAAGTCCTTTAACTCTTACCTCAAGAACTACTGGGACAAGTACGAGGGCTACGACCTCAACAAGGACGGGATCGGCGACGTGCCCTACCGCCCGGTTCGACTTTTCGCCCTGATCGTGGAAGACTATCCCCAGGCGCTGGTGCTCTTGCACAGCCCCCTGGTGCAGCTGCTAGACCGCGCCGAGAAGATCTTTCCGGTGTTTACGCCCAAGGCCATCGAGGACGATCAACCGCTGATGTTTAAAATCCAATGGTCAGAGTTGAAGCCCTTACCAAACGATTCGGCCCCCTAGAGGTCTTGAAAGGGGTGAGCGCCGAGTTTGCTCCCGGCGCCGTCACCGCCGTGGTGGGCCCCAACGCCTCCGGGAAGACGACCTTGATGAAGAGCATCCTGGGGCTGGTGCTCCCGGACTCGGGGCAGATCGAGGTGCTCGGCGAGCCCGCGATCAACAACCCCCGGGTGCGGGACCGGATCGGCTACATGCCCCAGGACCCGCGCTTTCCCGAGAACGTCACCGCACGCGAGGTGCTGGCCCTGATCGAGGAGCTAAGGGGCCGGCCGAAGATGCGGCACGAGGAGCTCGTTGAACGCTTTGACCTTGCTGAGCACCTTGACCGGCCCACCCGCTTCCTCTCCGGCGGCACCCGGCAAAAGCTCTCGGCGGTGCTGGCCTTTTTGTTCGATCCCGAGGTGCTGATCCTGGACGAGCCCACCGCCGGGCTTGACCCGCTGGCCTCCAGCCGCTTTAAGGACCTGGTTAAGGCCGAGCGCGACCGGGGCAAGACGGTGATCCTCACCTCCCACGTGATGAGCGAGCTTGAGGAGCTGGCCGAGCGCATCGTCTTCCTGCTCGAGGGGCGGGTGGTCTTCGCCGGCGAGGTGGAGGACTTGCGCGAGACCACCGGCGAGGCCCGGCTGGAGCGCGCCGTGGCCCGGATGATGGAGGGAGCATGAGGGGCATCACGACCAAGATCTTCAAGTACACGCTCTACGACCTCATGCGCAGCCGCTGGGTCATCGGGTACGCGGTGATGATCGCGCTGATGGTCGGGGGGCTGTTGCTCTTCGGCAACGATCCCACCCAGGCGGTGGTCAGCGTCTTGAACCTGGTGATCCTGGTGGTGCCGCTCGTGAGCCTCCTTTTAGGGCTGATGTACCACTACGCGAACCGGGACTTCGCGCTTTTGGTCCTCACCCAGCCGGTGCCCCGGGCGGCGGTGTTCTACGGCCAGCTCCTCGGGCTCGGGGTGGCGCTGGTGGGCGCTTTTTTGCTGGGCGTCGGGGCGCCCTTTTTGATCTACAGCTTCATCGGCCACGTGGACTGGGCGACGCTTTTCGTGGTGCTGGCGGTGGGGGTGGGGATCACGCTGGTCTTCCTCTCGCTGGCGCTCTGGCTCGGAGTCCGTGAGGAAGAGCGGGTGCGGGCGCTCGGGGTGGCGATCGGGGCCTGGTTCCTTTTGACCTTCGTTTACGACGGGCTGCTGCTTTTCTTCATCATCCTCGCCCAGGCCTACCCCATTGACCCCTGGGTGATCGGGGTCTCGATGCTGAACCCGGTGGACCTGGGCCGGGTGCTGGTGCTCTTGCACCTCGATACCGCCGCCTTGATGGGCTACACCGGCGCCCTCTTTAAGCACTTTTTGGGCACCGCGCTGGGCACGGCGCTCGCTGCTTTGGCCCTTTTGGTCTGGATCCTCTGGCCGGCGTTTTTCGCCCGTCGGATCTTCGAAAAGAAGGATTTCTAACCATGCTGAAACCGGCGAATCAAAAGGCGCTCTTCCTCGCCACGGCGGTGCTTTTGGTGGCCGCTGGCACGTTTTACGCGCTGCGCTCCCCGTCGAAGGTGGCGCGCTATACCCCCGAGGAGGTCAAGGGCTTTTTTCACACCTACGGTTGCACCAACTGCCACGACGTTCGCCGGCCGCTTTTAGGCCCGAGCTTCGAGCAGATCGCGGCGCGTTACGCGGGCAAGCCAGGGGCATTCGCGGCGCTCAAGAAAAGCGTGCGCCAGGGGAGCCAGGGCAAGTGGGTGGAAAAGGGCAAGACCACGGCCTACGGCATCCCCGAGGTGATGCCCGCCTACGACCGCAATAAGATTCCTGACGGCCGGCTCGACGCCATGCTGCGCTGGATCCTGGAGCGAGGCTGGGAACGCTAGCGTTTTTCTAATAGCACCACGGCCACGGCGTGGGTCTTTTCGTGGCTAAGGGAGAGGTGGGGGACGAGGCCCGCCTCTTTGAGGACGGCGGCCAGCCGGGGGCGGAAAAAGAGCTGCGGCGGCCGGCCCCAGGCCCCCACCTCGGTGATCCAGGCCCGGCCCGGGAAGGCCTTGACGAAGGCCTCCTTGGCGGCGAAGCGGGCGGCCAGGGCAGGGTAGGGGTCGGCGTGGTTGCGGGCGTAGGCGAGCTCCTCGGGAAAAAAGACCCGGTCTAGAAAGCGGTCCCCGAGCCGCCGGTGGGCGGCGCGGATGCGCTCGATGGCCACGAGGTCCACGCCCAGGCCGACGATCATGAAACGACCTCGAACCCCGCTTCCACAAGGGCCTTTTCCGCAAGCCGCAGATGGGTTTCCCGGACCAGTAGGTAGTCGGTGAGAAAGCCTGAGTAGGCGAACATGCTCACCCCCGCCTCGGCGAGGGCGGTGCCGATCTTCCCCAGCACGCCGATGGCCTCGAGGGGGATGGGGCCCTCGACCTCGAGCACGCGAAAGGGGCCCGCGGCCTCGGCGCCCTCGGGGACGAGGGCCTCGAGCAGCACTGCGGTCTTCTGCCCATGGGCCTCGACGTAGGCGAAAAAGGGTGTGCCCAGGGCGGCCTCGGGGAACACCGTCACCCGGGCGAGGTAGAGGCGCTCGGGGTAGAGCCGGATCCGCATGCACGCATGATATAGGATGGCGCCGTGCCCTTTCCCGACGCCTTTTTAAAGCGCATGCAAGCCGAGCTGGGGGCCGAGGAGTTCGCCCGCTTTTTTAAAAGCCTCACCAAGGAGCCCCCGGCCCGGGGCCTGCGCGTGAACACGCTGAAGATCGCCCCCGAGGATTTTCGCGCCCTGAGCCCCTGGCCCCTGGAGCCGGTGCCCTGGTGCCCCGAGGGCTTTTACTACCCCGAGGAGGCCCGCCCCGGGCCCCATCCCTACTTCTACGCCGGGCTCTACTACATCCAGGAGCCTTCGGCAATGGCCGTGGGGGCGGTGCTCGACCCGCAGCCGGGGGAGCGGGTGATTGACCTTGCCGCCGCCCCCGGGGGCAAGACCACGCATCTCGCGGCGCGGATGCGGGGCGAGGGGCTCTTGATCGCCAACGAGGTGGACCGAAAGCGCACCCGGGGGCTCTTGGAAAACGTCGAGCGCTGGGGCGCCCACCTGAGCGTGGTGGGGGCGCCGGTGGCCCGGCTGGCGGAGCGCTGGGCGGGGTTTTTCGACCGGGTGCTGCTGGACGCGCCGTGCTCGGGGGAGGGCATGTTCCGCAAGGACCCCGCGGTGGCCGCCCACTGGGGGCCGGGGGCGCCGGCGCGGATGCGGCGGGTGCAGCTCGACCTCTTGCGCGCCGCCGCCCGGCTGGTGGCCCCGGGCGGGGTGCTGGTCTACTCCACCTGCACCTTCGCCCCCGAGGAGAACGAGGGTGTGGTGGGCGCTTTTCTCGCTGAGGAGCGGGCGTTTGACGTTCTCAACGCGCGAATCCACCCGGCCTTCGCCCCCGGGGTGCCGGCTTGGGGCGGGGGGGACCCAAGGCTTTTAAAGACGGCGCGGCTCTGGCCCCACCGCCTTAGGGGCGAGGGCCACTACATCGCCAAGCTGGTGCGAAGGGCGGGCCCCGCGGGCACGCCCGCGCGCCTTACGCCGCCCGGCCCCCGGCCCGACGACCTCAAGGAGCTCAGGGCCTTTTGGTCGCGCCACGTGAAGGCGCCCCTGCCGGAGGTGCTCTGGTCCCGGGAGGGGCACTTTTATGCCCTGCCAAAAGGCCTCCCCGACCTCTCCGGGCTGCAAAGCCCCGCGCCCGGGCTGTACCTCGGCCAGGCGAAAAAGCGGCGCTTTGTGCCCGCCAAGGCGCTGGCCCACGCCCTCAGGCCGGGGGAGGCGGGGCCGGTGCTGGCGTTCTCGGTGGAGGACCCGCGGGCGATGCACTTTATCCAGGGGGAGGCAGTCGAGGCCAAGGGCGAGCCCGGTTGGCACCTGGTGACGGTGGCGGGCTTCCCCCTGGGCTGGGGGCAGCTAAAGGGCGGTGTCCTCCGGCCCCGCCACGCCCGGCTCTAGCGTCCGCGCCTCGGTGACCAGCATCTTAACGGGAACGTCCCAGGGATCAATGGGCAGGGCCGTAAGGAGCAGGGCCTCGGGCACCGCGCCGATCGTGAGCACTTCGGACGCCAGCCTGGCCAGAAAGCGGTCGTAGTAGCCGGCCCCGTGGCCGAGGCGGTGGCCCTTTAGGTCGAAGGCCAGGGCAGGCACCACCACCGCGTCCAGCCGCTCGGGGGGGGCCTCGGGGGTGGTGGGCTCCATCACGCCGAAGGCCCCTTTTTCAAGGGGACCAAGGGGGTGGACGCTGAGCGCCTCGCCCCGAACCCGGGGCAGGTAAAACCGCACCCCGGGGAGCTCTCTGGTGAGGGGTAGAAGGTCGAGCTCGTGGGGGAGGGGGGCGTAGAGCAGCACGTGGCCCCGCCCCGCGAGCGCCTCTTTTAGCCGCGGGCGGATGGCGGCGGCCAGGGCCTCGAGGTCGAGCGCTCTTCGGACCTGCCGCGCCCAGCGGCGGAGGGCGGCCTTGTCCATCCCTTAGCAGTATACCGGCAGAAACATTGACAATCGGGGGCTTAGAGTGTCAAAATGGGGGCGTTATGCCGGTCTACGTCTACAAGGGTCTTGAAACCGGGCGCTACTACGAGTTCGAGCAGGGGTTTCACGACGAGCCGCTCACGGCCCACCCCGAGACCGGGGAGCCCTTGAAGCGGGTCATCACCCCGCCGGCGATCGTATTCAAGGGCTCGGGCTGGCACGCCACCGACTACCGCTCGGGGGGCGGTGAGAAGTCGAACAGCGAGGGCAAGGAAAAGCAGGGCGAAGACTAGCCCGGTCCTGCCTGGTTAAAGCGTCATCACGGCCCTTTGGGCCGTTTTTTCCTTTAGCCTGGAAGCGTGGATCTCGTCGTCCTCGCCAACCGCGAGCCGGTGCGCCGGGTGGGGGACCGTTACGAGGTCGCTGTCGGGGGATTGGCGGCGGCGCTTTTTCCGGTGCTAAGAGAGCTCGGCGGGAGCTGGGTGGCCTGGAACCCCGAGGGCCCCGACGTCGAGCTTTCGCTGGGCAACGTCCGCGTTCGCCGGGTGGGCCTTAGCGCTGCCGATGTGCGGGGCTACTACGGGGGCTATGCCAACCGCGCCCTTTGGCCCCTGATGCACGGTATGCTCGACAAGTTCGAGCACCGGCGCACCTGGTGGCGGGCCTACCAGGAGGTCAACCGCCGCTTTGCCAGGGCGGCGGAGCAGATTCCGGCGCGCCGCTACTGGGTGCACGACTACCACCTCGCCTTGGCCCCGGTGCTGTTGCGCGAAGTCAGGCCGGGGGCGAGGATCGGCGTCTTCTGGCACGTGCCTTGGCCTCCGGCGTCGCAGTTTTTTGCCCTTCCCGAGGCCGAAAAGCTCGTAGCCGGGTTGCTCGGTGCGAACCTCATCGGCTTTCATACCGAGGAGTACCGCCACTACTTCCTCGAGACCGCCCGCGCCCTCGGCTACCGGGTAAAGGACAACGCCATCTGGAGCGGCGAGCGCCCGGTGCGGGTGGGCGTCTTTCCCATCGGCGTGGACACGAAGGGGCTGTTGGAAGAGGCCCGGGAGGCCGGCCCCTTGAGCGAGGCGATCCGGCGCCGGGAGGGGGAACGCGTCCTCTTCGTGGGCGCCGACCGCCTCGACTACACCAAGGGCATTCCCGAACGCATCAAGGCCTGGCGGCGCTTTTTAGCCCGCCACCGGCGCTACCGCGACCGGGCGCGGCTTAGGCTTTTGCTCTCCCCGAGCCGCTCCAGCCTCCCCGCCTACCGTGCCCTGGCGCGCGAGGTGCGGGCCCTTGCCCGCGAGGTGGGAGGGCGCTACCCCGGAGCGCTTGAGCTTCGGGTGGCGGCGCTTTCCCGTACCGAGCTCTTGGCCCAGTACCGGGCGGCCCGCTTCGCCGTCGTTACCCCGCTCAAGGACGGCATGAACCTGGTCGCCCAGGAGTTTTCCCTGGTCGGCGGCGGCATCCCGCTCCTCAGCCGCTTCGCCGGCGCCGCCGACTACCTGAAGGAGGCCCTGATCGTCAACCCCTATGACGAGGAGGGCCTCGCCGACGCCTTTGCCGAGGCCATGGCAATGGACGCGGCCGAGCTAAACGTGCGAAAAGGGGCGCTGATGGAGCGCGTCCGCACCCTCGACGTGCGGGGCTGGGCGCGGCGCTTTCTGGAGGCCCTGGATGCAACCCCCGAAGGTTAAGGACCCCCTTTTCATCCTCGACTACGACGGCACCCTGGCGCCGATCGCCGCCACCCCCGAGGCCGCCCGCCCCCACCCCGAGGCGGCCCCCGTCCTCATGGCGCTGGCCCGCCGCCACCCGGTCTTTTTGGTCACCGGCCGCAGGCTTTGGGACCTGGAAAGGCTCCTGCCGGTGAGGGGCCTTCCTGCCTTCGGCGTGCACGGCATGGAGTACGGGGTGCTCTTTGGTCAGGTGCAGAGCCTGGTCCCCGAGGCCGCTTTGGCCCGGCTCGAGTACGTGCGGGAAGGCCTGCCCGAGCTTCCCGGCCTCCGCGTCGAGGACAAGGGCCCCGCCATCGCCCTCCACTTTCGCGGCGTCCCGGATGAGGCCGCCGTCCAGGCGGCGCTTGAGGGCTGGGCGAAGACCCTGCCCGAGGGCCTGGAGGCGCTTTGGGGCAAGAAGGTGCTGGAGGTCCGCCCCCGGGGGTTTGGCAAGGGCCGGGTGGCAAAAGCCATCGCCGCCCGGCACCCCGAGCGCACCCCGGTGGTGATCGGCGACGACGCCACCGACGAGGAGATGTTCCAGGCCCTCCCGGACGCCATCACCATCAAGGTGGGAGAGGGGCCGACCGCCGCCCGCTACCGCCTCAAGAACGTGGACGCGGTGATCGCCTACCTAAAGCAGTACCTCGAGCAGGATGAAGAGAAATAGCCCCAGGCTTACGGCAACGTTGGCCTGAAAGAAGGCGAGGTCCACCTTGGAGAGGTCGTCGGGGCTGACCAGCCGGTGCTCCCACAAAAGGACGAGCCCCACGAAGACCACGCCGGCAAAATAGGCCGGCCCCAGGTGAAGCGCCACCCCGGTGAAGAGGAAGAACACCCAGGCCAGGGCGTGCAGGGCTCTTGCAAGCCTCAGCGCCCCCTCGATACCGAACCGGGCCGGGGCCGAGTGGACGCCATGGGCACGGTCGAAGGCGTAGTCCTGGGTGGCGTAGAGGATGTCAAACCCG
>Ga0256832_1001359_pt1 | contig 16440 bp, 11 predicted proteins | sample 134614metaG_FD_190534 | JGI IMG/M metagenome (GOLD analysis project Ga0256832, IMG submission 190534) | Hydrothermal vent microbial communities from Lau Basin, Pacific Ocean - 134-614 | ecosystem: Environmental > Aquatic > Marine > Hydrothermal vents | place: Pacific Ocean: Lau Basin | collected...
AAAAAGAGGTGGCTTAGTATGAGATGAAGGGAACGCGGACGAAGGGAACGCGGATGAAGGGAACGCGGATGACGCAAATGAGACGGATTTTCACAGATTTTTGAAAAAAAATTGAGGTATGTTATATCAGGATGAAACTAGAAGAATAATTAGGGCATTTTATAAAGTTTACAACACTTTGGGTTATGGTTTCTTAGAGAAAGTGTATCAAAAAGCACTTTTGATTGAATTAAGAAAGATGGGTTTTTATTGTCAGGAGGAATCTAAGATAGCAGTATTTTATGAAGATGAACAGGTTGGGGATTATAGAGCAGACATCATTGTGAATAAATGTATTATTGTTGAGAATAAAGCTTCAGAAGCTTTAGTTGAGGAAAACGAGTATCAATTAATAAATTATTTGAAAGCGACAAATATTGAAATTGGATTACTGTTCAATTTTGGTAAAAAGCCAGAATTTAAGCAAAAAATATACACAAACGATAGAACAAAATCGACTAAAAGATTCGTGTGAATCCGAATCATCCGTGTCATCTGTGTTCCCCTTTTCCGCATAATACGTTCTATACTAGAGCGACTACAATTGGTGTGTCGGGATAAAAAAAGTATTGGAAAATACACTTCACAGTTGACAATATTGTCAAAACTTCGTAATTTGGAACCAGAAACAATAAAAAATATAAAAGCTATGCCACAATTATTTGATATAACAACATCGATTCTTTATCAGGAAGGGATGGAAAAAGGGATGGAAAAAGGGATGGAAAAAGGGATGGAAAAAGGGGCTATGAAAAAGTCACTCATTTTAATTGCCAACTTGCTCGGCATGGCTGAAATGCCCTCGGAGCAAATCGCCCAAATTGTCGGGGTAGAGAAAGAATTAGTTTCACTCGTCAAAACAAAATTGGATGCCGGAGAGTGGACACATCCCGACCAATGGAGCGAAGATCAATGGGCGGCGTATTTTGGCCGGTAAGGTATCGCTCTAATCATTTGATGCATTGTATCTACCGTCACGAGTTCGTTTTCTTGATTAATTTATCAGTGGGCGTCCCGAAAATACACCTGTAGCCTCCCGAAAACAAAAATGACATCAATCATCTTTCTTCAGTGATATTTGGCCTTGTATTTTGCCAGGGGCAATATTTTGTGACTGCCGGAGGTGGCTTCTCAAAAAAATATAATTTTTTCCATAAATAAATTATAATTTTCCGTATAGGTTGTGTAATTTTAGCGTTTCATATTTCCTAACTGGGGAAGATGTTAGCTGGTAGCGACCTTAAAAATGTCTTCTCTTTTTAAACCAGTATCGATGATTGTAGAAACTAAAAATTTGCGCAACGTAGTGCTGTTGGGACACCCCGGCAGCGGAAAAACCTCTTTGGCCGAGACCATGTTATATGAGTCAAAGGCCATTAGCAGACACGGTGATGTAGAATCGGGAACAACCGTCTCGGATTTTACAAATATTGAAAAGGAGCGGAAAAACTCCATTTTCTCCAGTATGATGCACGACAAATGGAAAGATTCAAAAATAAACATCATAGATACCCCCGGATTTGACGACTTTGTCGGTGAAGTTATCTCTTCGCTCAAAGTTGCTGATACGGCTGCCATGATACTCAATGCCAAGAGTGGCGTGGAGGTCGGCACCGAAATACTCTGGGATTATATTGATCAATTGCAGACGCCCACCATGTTTGTCGTCAATCAGGTGGATAGCGAAAAGTCCAATTTTCAACAGACGCTGGAACAGGCCCAGGCGCGCTTCGGCAATAAGGTGCTTCCCGTACAATATCCGCTTAATGAAGGAGCGGGCTTCAATAAGATAGTCGACGCACTCCGGATGGTGATGTACGTATTCCCCGAAGGAGGAGGAAAGCCAACCAAAGAAGAAATACCCGATTCTGAAAAAGACAAAGCCATGGATATGCACAACGCACTCGTAGAGGCTGCGGCAGAAAATGAAGAGGGCTTGATGGAGAAATTCTTTGAAGAAGGAACACTCTCTGAAGATGACCTTGCAGCCGGATTGCGCATCGCAATGGTCAACCACGAAATTTATCCGGTATTCTGCGTTTCTGCCATTAAAAATATGGGTACGGGACGTGTAATGGGCTTTATTAACGATATTTGTCCTTCCCCTGCCGACCGGCCACCGGCAAAATTAGAAGATGGCGGAGAACTGGTCTGTGATGACAAAGACAAAACAACTATTTTTATTTTCAAAACAATGTCCGAGCCGAAGGTGGGAAATGTGTCCTATTTCAAAGTCTATTCCGGAAGGCTAAATGCAGGAGCTGAGCTCGTCAATGCCGATACAGGAGCTACTGAACGGTTTGGGCAAATCTTTGTTGTGAATGGAAGAGATAGAGATGCAGTAGAAGGCTTGAATGCAGGTGATATTGGAGCAACCGTCAAGCTAAAAAATACACATACGAATAACACGCTCAACGAAAAAGGCGTCAACCGGAAAATTGAAAAGATGCACTTTCCGGAGCCGAGAGTTAGACAGGCTGTTGTTGCAGGAGGAAAAAATGAGGTCGAGAAAATGATGAAGGGCTTGCATCAAATTGAGGAGGAAGACCCAACACTGAAAGTTGAACAATCTGCTGCCCTTAAACAAACTATCCTCCACGGACAGGGGCAATTGCACCTCGATTTGGTAAAATATCGTTTGGAGAAGGTTTATAGTGTTAACATGGACTTCGTTAAGCCCAAAATTGCTTATCGCGAAACCATTACTAAAATGGCAGAGACGAGCTACCGCCACAAAAAACAATCGGGTGGTTCCGGGCAGTTTGCTGAGGTGCACATGCGTATTGAACCTTATCATGAAGGAATGCCCGACCCCGCATCTTTAACCGTTAGGGATAAAGAAATCATCGACCTGCCATGGGAAGGAAAGCTTGCCTTCTACTGGTGCATTGTTGGGGGCTCTATTGATTCCAAATACAAAAATGCCATCAAAAAGGGTATCATGCAAAAGATGGAAGAAGGTATCCTCACGGGGTCTTATATCCAAGACGTGCGTGTAAGTATTTACGATGGTAAGATGCACAGCGTTGACTCCAATGATATGGCATTTATGATTGCATCCGGGACGGGATTCAAACAGGCATTTAATCAGGCAGGCCCACAAATATTGGAGCCTATCTACGACTTGGAAATACTTTGCGCCGACGATGTTATGGGCGACGTAATGGGCGATTTGCAGACGCGAAGAGCTATTATTCAGGGAATGGATTCGGATGGTCATTACCAAAAAATTATGGCAAAGGTACCGCATGCCGAATTATATCAATACTCTTCGACCTTGAGGTCATTGACCCAAGGCAAGGCTAAATTCTCGCGAAAATTCGCAGAATACAGTGCTGTTCCTCACGATATTCAGAAAAAGTTGATAGAGGAGCAAAACGAGGAATAAAATACCAACCGCCCGACTCGATGAATCGGGCGGTTTTAATTTTTTATAACAAATACATTTTTTTATATGGCTTATCCGCACAAATTTCACATCCCGGTTATGGGCATTGCTTACACGGTTGACACACCGCTAAAGGTAGCTCCTTACGGGATTGACTCCGTCATCTCACTTGTAGATGACATCCTTTTGGAAAAATTAAGAAAACTTTACAGTTTTAACTATGAGATTCCCTTCAAGGAGATTTCGGATAAAATTGAAGATTTTAGAGCGAGGCGAATTACTTCCTATCTGGATTTAATCAATGATTTGGCAGAACAAAAATTTGAGGAATTAAAAAGTGCTACCGCTGAGGTCGGTGACACTATTATGGAGTACTTTAATATGCTTCCCGATTCCTCTACTATCAAGGAGGAATTCAACAAATTGACCGACAAATATTTTAACCTGAACGAAATAGGTAGTTGGCTAAGAGAAAATCTTTCGATGGGTAGTATTGATGTCAATATTATGACCAAACTCGATAGAGAAAATTTCAAGAACAACGAAAAACTCCCCTCCGAGTACAACGATGCTCACGCTGCTCTTCGGGGGTATGCCAATAGCAAACTTCGTTCCGGAATTGTACTCTCTGCTGGGATGAATCCGAGATTATACAGCTATCTCAGCCGGTTCGATGATTTTTTTGCCGACGAAAACGGCGAGATTAAAAAGAAAATTATTCTCAAAGTCAGTGATTACCGCTCTGCCCTTATTCAAGGGAAGTTTTTGGCAAAAAAAGGACTTTGGGTTTCCGAGTATCGTATAGAATCGGGTCTCAACTGTGGCGGGCACGCCTTTGCAACCGATGGGCATCTACTAGGGCCCATTCTGGAAGAGTTCAAAACCAATCGAGCAACCCTCCAATCCTCCATCCATGAAATACTGGTACAAGCCCTCGAAAAAGACGAAAAACACCCAACACCTAAAGAAATATTGCCACTAAAAATTACGGTACAAGGTGGCGTCGGTACCGCTGAAGAACAGGACTTCCTTATTGAGTATTACAATGTCGATTCCGTTGGATGGGGAAGCCCCTTTTTGCTTGTGCCCGAAGCGACTACGACGGATGCTGTCACAAGAAAGAAATTGGCTGAAGCCGAAGAAAGTGACCTCTATTTGAGTGACGTTTCTCCATTGGGAGTCCCTTTCAATAACCTGCGTGGGAACACTAAGGATCTCGATAAGTTGTTTAAAATAGAAAAGAACCGCCCCGGCAGTTCCTGCCCTAAACAATATATAGCCTTGGATAAGGAACTGGATGAGAAAGGAGTCTGTAAAGCCTCCCGCCAGTATCAACGAGCGAAAATAAAAGAACTTGGGACGCTCTCCATATCGCAGGAGGAATACCAAAAACGATACGATGCCATTGTAGAGAAATCCTGTATTTGCGTCGGACTGGGAACGGCTGCTTTGTTGAAGAATGACTTGGATACCAAGGTGGAGGGAGACGGAGTATCTGTCTGCCCGGGACCGAATATGGCTTATTTTACCAAAGAAGTGAGCCTTAGAGAAATGGTCGATCACATCTATGGTCGTGCGAATATTATCGAGCGGGAAGACCGTCCGAATATGTTTATTAAAGAGTTGAATATCTACATCGACTACCTAAAAGGTAAGATTGAAGAGGCAGGTGAAGCAGCGACTGTTCGACAGCAAAAATATCTTAATAAATTTTCTGAAAATCTAAGCATGGGCATTCAATACTATCAAGAGCTGTTTGATAATGTTGTGGATAAATTTCAGGATGCAAAATCTACTATTTTTAAGGAATTGGACAATGCTCATCGGCACATCGCTACACTTAAAGAGCGCATAGCCAATCTATTGTCAGAAGTAGTCGAAGTTTGATGATGTTGTAGGGCATTTTTAAGAAAAAGCTTTCATGTATAGGGGTCGTCCCGTGCCAATAGCATCGTAATACTGAAAGAAATAAAAATGCAGCATTTTTTACCGGAAGATTTAATAGCCAAATACCTTTCAGCAGACATTACGCCGGCTGAAGAACGGGATTTGTTTGTCTGGATAGAAGCCGGGGAGGAAAACAGAGCTTTTTTCGAAGAAGTAGTCAGACTGTGGGGGCACTCCAGAAAAGATGACGACTTCGAGGCAGATGTGTCGGCAGCTTGGGCAAAGGTGGAAAGTGCTATTGAAATGCAGCCGCGAAGAGGTGTTATTCGTCCAATAAAAGCAAAAACAAAGTGGTGGAGAATTGCGGCTACCGTGTTATTACTTGTTATAGCAGGTTGGTGGTTATTGCCGGACAACGGCAAGACAATAGAGGTGATTGCATTGGAAAATGAGGTGAAAGAAATCATTCTACCCGACGGAAGTCATGTATGGCTCAATGAGAACTCTCGGCTTACTTACAACGATCAATTCGCTCCTCGCGATTTGGATTTGTCGGGTGAAGCTTTCTTTGAGGTGACGAGAGACGAAAAAAAACCTTTTACTATTTACACGGAAAGTGCAACTACCAGGGTGTTGGGTACGTCCTTTAATATAAAGGCTTATCCGCAGGAGGATAGTATTGTCGTAACGGTCAAAACGGGCAAGGTCGCCGTTCAGAATATAGAGGTATCTTCCGAGAAGGTGGAGTTGAAAAAAGGTGATGCGGGCATTGTTTATAAAAGGGAGCAAAAAGTCAAAAAAGTTGAAGCTGCCGATGAGAATTTTATCTCGTGGAAAACCAAAAAGTTGTTTTTTGATAATGTCCCTATGCGTCGGGTCGTCAGCGATCTGGAAGACTATTTTGATGTAAATATAAAGGTGAAAAATCCGGCTATTTTAAATTGTTCTTATCGAGGCAGATTCATACAACCAAAATTAGACGAAGTACTGGATGCCTTAAATTTTGCTACGGATTTTACCATCAAAAAATCAGCAGATACGATTATTATTGATGGGAAGGGCTGTGGTGAATAAGGTATAGGCTAATAATATATTTAGAATCTGTAAATCTTGTAAATAAAGTGTTAACCGTGTCAAAGCAAAAAACATGTCCTTTTGCATAAGTAATTACGTTCGCTTAACTTGAAGATTCTGAATCTATTCCTGCATGCCAAGCAAGTTGACGAGCAGGCAGCTTTGACGGATCAATGAAAAATTCCATCAGGACAAAAAATGGATGAATGAAAAAATATCTCGTCTTATTCCTATTCCTTTTTACTGTGTCGCTAGGCAACGCTCAGCAACTGGAGCAACTGGTCTCGCTGGAGTATGATAAGGTGCCGCTGGGGGAGGTATTACAGGATATTAGTAATCGTTATGAAGTCTATTTTTCTTATAGTGCCGATTTTATCCCCATTAATCAACCCGTTTCCATCTCTGTTCAGAATTATCCCTTGCGGGTGGTTCTGGATGAATTATTCGAGGCGAGCCCCATCGTTTATCGGTTCATAGCAGGGCAGGTTGTCCTCCGTATTGACCATGACAAGCAGAAACGCCTGGATGCATTAGCGATGCAAAGACGTAAAAGAGTGCTGAGACCCCAGCAAAAAACCGTAAAGCCCCTGCCATTGCGAAAGCAGGAAGTGAAAGAGGGCGGAAATCGCGTGATAGATATTCCTGTCAGATGGATCGAGCCAATGCAGAGCAATACCGAAAAAGAGGAAGAGGATGGTTATAATATAAGGATTGGGCTATTTTCCTTTTTCAAAGAGAAGCCTCCCGGTTATGAAAATGAGGTGAGCGACCTCTCTATCAATATCCTTTGGGGAGAAAGTAGTAATATCAATGGCATGGAAGTAGGGGGATTGCTCAATAAAACGCATCATCATGTCAAAGGTGTTCAGGTAGCCGGCTTGGGGAATATTGTAGGAGAGGATGTTGTCGGTACACAAGTGAGCCTTTTGGGAAATGTCGTTGGGGGGAGTGTGAATGGAGTGCAGTCTGCTCTTGGGTTCAACCTTGTCGGCAAAGACGTGGGGGGCGTGCAAGTTGCCGGTATTTTTAACTACAATTATGGTCAGGCGGATGCACTTCAGGCAGCAGGATTGTTTAACAATTCTCGCGGTAATGCAAAATGGCAGATCGCTAGCCTTTTTAATCGGGCAGATACCGTGAAACGAGGACAAATATCCCTCGTTAATATTGGCAAAAGAGTCAATGGCATACAAGTGGGGGTGATTAATGTCTCAGATACAACTAACGGTGTAGGTATTGGATTGTTGAATATCAATAAACGTGGTTATAATCGTTTCGAGGTGTCAGCCGGAGATGCTTTACACTTCAATGTGGCATTCAAGCCGGGCGTGGCTGCTTTTTACAATATCTTCCACCTTGGGACGGCTTGGAACCGAGTTGTTGAAAAACAAGACGGTGCCATCCTCAGTTGGGGTTTGGGATACGGGATGGGCAGTTCTATAAGGCTAGGGCGAAAAGCGCACCTAAATATAGAGGCGTTGGCAACACACATCAACGAAGATCGTAGTTGGACTGGAAAGTTGAACCTGCTAGGACAATTTCGGGCTTCATTGGAAATGGAACTGGGTAGGGGTGTTAGTTGTTTCTTCGGACCAACTGCCTATCTGATGAGTTCGCATTTGAGGGATGAAGAAACAGGAACAAAAGGAAGTGTTATCGCACCCGAAAAAGTCCTTTGGGAATTGACCCGTGGCATTACTAATCAAAAAGCATGGATAGGCTTTAATGCCGGTATATTGTTTTAAACAACTTCATTAAGGCATAAGCAGGTTACTAATACAAGAAAAACTAAAATATATAAATCATGAAAAAAATACTTTTAATTATCATTTTAGCGCTTGCCGCAACGATTACTTATGCACAACAGGAGACATTAATGAGAAATGCGAAAATCAAAGGAGCTTTTGGCGGCCCCATTTGGGAAATGGGACTCAATGATAAAATCCAGACTTCTTACGGTGGCGGCGGCGGACTCGTTATCAATAACTTTTTTGTAGGCGGGTATGGACTGGCAACTCTTGACCTAGAGGACTTGATTATCAATGGCGACCCACAGGTGATTAAGTTAGCACACGGTGGATTTTGGCTTGGTGCTACTTACAAGCCTTATAAATTGCTACACCTCTACGGGACAACTCGAATTGGATGGGGAGCTCTCGATATAAAGGAAAGTACGAGTTCTATCAGCGAATTGGACAGGGTGTTTGTCTTGACGCCCGAAGTCGGAGCCGAGTTGAATATCACCACTTGGATGCATTTGACCGGAACATTAGGTTATCGCTATCTTTCCGGCACTAATCCTGATAATTCTTACTCCGGTTCTGATTTTAGTGGTGCGATTGCCAGTATTTCATTGCGTTTTGGCTGGTTTGGCTGGCGCAGATAATTTCTTCACAAACAATTTTCAATTATTATGAAAAATATTAAATGGGCAGTTTTGCCAGTAATTCTTAGTGTTTTCACCTTTTCATCCTGCATTACTGTGGAGGATGGCAGTGGTTTCGGTCGGTGTACGCACGGAACGGGAGATTTAGTGACGGAGACTTTTAATTTAGATGACTTTAGCCGAATAGAACTGGATATTGCTGCAGATGTTTATCTCACAATGGGAGAAGAGCAAAAGGTGAAGGTGGAAGGCAGGCAAAATATTATCGACGAGCTCAATATTGAGGTGGTAAACCATACATGGGATATTTCGAGCGATAAATGCCTAAGGAATATCGGAAATATGAAGATTTTTATTACCCTTACGGAAGTTGATCTGCTAAAAATAACCGATTCTGGAAATATTAGGAGCGAAAATGAATTGTCTGTAGATGACTTGGATTTGATGATTAGCGGAAGTGGCGATTTTGATCTGGCTCTCAATGCGAATCGAATTGATTGTAAGGTTTCCGGCTCGGGCGATGTATCACTCTCAGGAGAAACGACTGATTTGGATTATTCGGTAACGGGTTCTGGTGATTTGGATGCCTTCGGGATGAAGGCTCAAAATGTGGATGTTAAAATTAGTGGTTCGGGAGATGCAAATGTATGGGCAGAACAGTATCTGAAAATCAGGATTTCGGGTAGCGGTGATGTGCACTATATCGGGCATCCGGAGTTGGAGATAAATATTACCGGATCAGGAACTGTAAAAGATGATAATTAGGGCAAAAATGGAGCGATTTCAGAGTGTTATTGGTAAGGTGATTGTTAAGCGACTGTTGTTTGGAATTTTTAGAATTTTGTTTTAAATAAATGCATTAAATTGTTTATCTTAAAATAATATATTGTTTTAATGGCGTTTTTTTCGCTATCTTAATGAAGCTACTTCCAAAAGAAGTGGCTTTTTTTGTTGAAAATCAACTTTTATTTAACTTTGCGGCAGCGAAATGCAGACCTGATGCGTATTGCTGTTGGAGCCTCTGATTTTTTGTGAGAAGGTTCCATTCTTATCCATGAACATTATGACTATCCGGACAGGTTCTTCCCGGATACGAGATTGACTATTACATTTGTTGAAACACAGGACAAATGTTTGGTAATATATTCATTTATTTTTTAACTAAACTAAACTAAGCATGAAAAAACTTTCATTAGTTTTATCGCTGATGTTCTTTGTCGTAGGTCTGGCTATGGCTCAAAGAACAATCACAGGTACCGTTACAGATGGTACAAATTCATTGATTGGTGCTTCTGTTTTTGCTAAGGGAACGACAGTGGGAACAGTAACCGATTTTGATGGAAAATATTCGTTGGAGGTACCTAAGGGTGCAACAACACTCGTATTTAGCTACACCGGTTTTGAGACCAAAGAGGTCGAATTGACAGGAGCTAGCGTTGTTGATGTTGTCCTTTCTGAAGGTATTGAATTATCTGAAGTCGTTGTTACTGCCTTAGGTGTGACAAGAGAGAAAAAATCTCTCGGATATGCAACTCAAGAGGTTACCGGAGATGATGTAAACGCTCGACCTGTTGACAATATCGTTAATGCACTTTCCGGTAAGGTAGCCGGCGTTCAGATTAAGAATAACACCAATATGGGTGGTTCTTCTAATATCGTCATCCGTGGATTCAAATCTTTGACCGGAAACAACCAAGCACTTTTTGTGATTGATGGAATTCCTGTTAATAACTCTACCGGTAATGATAGTGGACAAAGAACCGGACGAAGTGGTTACGACTACGGAAATGCCGCTTCTGACATCAATCCTGATGACATTGAATCTGTCAACGTGTTGAAGGGTGCTGCGGCAACGGCTCTTTACGGCTCACGTGCTGCCAATGGTGTAATCATGATTACAACCAAAAAAGGATCAAAGGGCAATAAAGGAGTTGGATTTGACTACTCCTCTTCTTACACGGTAGGAACTATCGATAAGTCAACTTTCCCTGAGTATCAGACCCTCTACGGTGCTGGTTATGGCCCGTATTATAGTGATTCTGATATTCCTCAGTTGGCACAAATAGAAGTAAATGGAGAGACTGTTTATGCGACTCCTTTTACAGAAGACGCTTCTTTCGGTGCAAAATTTGACCCAAACCTGATGGTTTATCAATGGGATGCCTTTGATCCCTCTTCTCCTAATTTTGGAAAACCAAGACCATGGGTTGCAGGAGCGAATGGCCCGATTACATTCTTTAACAATTCTTCTACTTTGAAGAATAACTTCTCTTTTAATGGTTCTACTGACCGTTCATCTTACCGTTTGTCATATACTCGCTTCGATATGAAAGGTATTATGCCTAACAGTAGCCTTACTAAGAATAATGTTAACTTTTCTGCATCTTTTGATATGACTGATAAGGTGACATTTTCTGCGATGGCCAACTATATCAATACGGCGGGAAAAGGTCGTAACCACACCGGATATAGTGATAATATCCTTTCCAGTTTTAGACAGTGGTATCAGATGAATGTTGATATTCAAAATCAAAAAGATGCCTATGAAAGAACGAAGGAGAATGTGACTTGGAATCGACTAAGCGAATCTAATCCGGACCCCATTTATTGGGATAACCCGTACTGGCAACGATATGAAAACTACCAGACTGATGGTAGAAATCGTTTGTTGGGATTCGTTAAGGCTGATTGGAATATCCTTCCCGGGCTTGACTTGATGGCAAGATATGCCGTAGATACTTACACTGAATTACGTGAAGAGCGTAAAGCAATTGGTTCGGTATCAGGTGAGTTGGGTATTGGTCGTCCGGATGTACGTTCGGGTTATGCTCGTACAAACCGGTCTTTTACAGAGTCTAATATCGACTTGATGTTGACATTCAAAAAAGACTTGACAGATGATTTGAACTTGTACGCCATGGTTGGTAGCAATACACGTCGTACCAACTTTGAATCAATATACGCCTCTACAAACGGAGGTTTGATTATCAACAGATTGTATGCACTTTCTAATTCAAAGAGTACTCTTCTTCCTCCTTTGGAGAACGTTCAGAAGGTGGGTGTGAACGGTATCTTTGGACAATTGTCTTTGGGATATAAAAACTTCTTGTACTTAGATGGAACAATGAGGAGAGATGTTTCTTCTACATTGCCAACAGATGCAAGAACTTACTACTATCCTTCAGTATCTACCAGCGTTGTATTCTCCGAGTTGATGAACGCCGATTGGTTGGATAATGGTAAGCTTCGATTGAACTACGCTGAGGTAGGTGCTTCTGCTCCATGGGGTGCTATTTCTGATTCTTACGTCAGTAATCCGTTGTTTAATGGAAACGCACTTTATTCATTGCCTTACACTAAGCAAAATCCTGATTTGAAACCTGAAAAGACAAAGTCTTTAGAGTTGGGATTAGAGATGAATATGTTTAGAAATAGAGTAGGATTTGATTTGTCTCTGTACAAAACAAATACCGTTGACCAAATTATGCCCGTTGACATCTCTCAGGCAACCGGATTTGGAAGAAAGTATTTCAATGCCGGTGAAATTGAGAACAAGGGTGTTGAGGTAGTACTTAACTTGGTTCCCGTTAAAACACCTGCATTCCAGTGGGATATGGGAATTAACTGGTCGAGAAATATCAATACTGTTGTGGCTTTGTATGACAACCCTGAAACAGGCATTAAGATTGAAAACCTTACACTTGCAAGCTTGCAAGGTGGTGTGTCTATCAATGCTAGAGTTGGTGAGCCTTACGGAACCATCCAAGGCCGTGATTTCATTTACGAAAATGGACAGAAAGTCGTATTGCCAAGCGGTTATTATGCACGAACATCTACTTCTGATAAAGTACTTGGCAACATCAATCCTGATTGGGTAGCAGGTGTTAGTAATACCTTGTCCTATAAGAACCTTTCTTTCAGTTTCCTTATCGATTGGCAGAAGGGTGGAAGTGTCTTCTCCTTGGATCAATGGTATGGACAGGGGACAGGACTCTATGCTGAAACAGCTGCTACAAATGATTTGGGCAATAACATGAGAGATCCCGTTATTGACAATGGTGATGGGACTTACGATCCTGCATCAGGTGGTATCGTTCAGGAAGGCGTAATGGAAGCTGCTGACGGTACTTATGTGCCCAATACTATTCGCGCAAGAGCTGACTATTATGCCGGTGCACTCGGTTGGGCTAGAAATCCTAATGCAAGATACGTATATGATGCGTCTTACATCAAGCTTCGCGAAGTGACATTGTCTTACAATCTTCCTGCTAAGATCCTCGGAAATGGATTTGTGAAGGGAGCGACTATCGGTTTTGTAGGTGGCAATCTTTGGATTATCAAAAAGAACTTGCCTCATGCCGATCCTGAAGCTAGTCAGGGTGCCGGTAATATTCAAGGATGGCAGTCAGGAGTTATGCCTGCATTGAAGAATTATGGCGTGAATTTGAAGCTTCATTTCTAAGAAGTGAAATGGGAATAATCCAATCGATTTTTTCAAATCATTTCTAATTAAAACTAAAAAAATAATTTTTATATTATGAAAAAAATATATTTCATATTAATACTAACCGTTGCCGTTCTTCTTGGATCTTGTACAAAGGATTTTGAAGACTTCAATAATGACCCTAAGCACCCAACGGATGTTTCAGGGGAGACATTATTCAGCAACGCACAAAAAGCATTGGCGGATCAGGTTGCTAGCGCCAATGTAAATCGGAATATCTTTAAGTTATGGGCTCAGTACTGGACAGAGACCACTTATACGGATGAGGCGAATTATAATATCGTTAACAGACGTATTGCGGATAACGCTTTCAGTACCTATTACAGAAGGGTGCTCAATAACTTAAATCAGGCAGAGGCAAACATCAGTGCAGCTGATGCAATCGGTGATGCTGCAAAGATTGCCAAAACCAATAAACTGGCTATCATTGGGTTGTTAAAAGCTTATAGCTATCAGAGATTGGTTGATATTTTCGGAAATGTACCTTATTCTGAGGCATTGAAAATTAACGAGACTTTGAGTCCTAAGTACGATGATGCCGCTACCATTTATGCTGACTTAATCAGCAAAGTAGATGCTGCGTTGGGTAGCATGGACGATACCGGTGCAAGTTTCGGTAGTGCTGATTTATACTACAATGGAGACGTTGCCGCATGGAAAAAATTTGGTAACTCTTTGAAGTTGAAGTTGGGATTATTCCTAGCTGATGTCAATGATGGAATGGCCAAGTCAACGGTAGAGGCTGCTGCCGCTGCAGGCGTTATTTCTGATCCTTCCGAAAACTGTCAGATGGTATACCTGAGTGAATCACCTAATACTAACCCTATTTACGAGGATTTGGTGTTGAGTGGAAGAAAGGACTTTGTTCCTGCCAATACCATCGTTGATATGATGGCCGGATTATCTGACCCACGTATGGATGATTATTTTACGCCTATGGCTGATGGTACTTACCTAGGAGGTACTTATGGAGTTGGTAGTCCTTATTCCGATTATTCTCACATTGCACCTTCTATTTTGGAACCTAGCTACCCATCTGTGCTTATTGATGATGTAGAAATGAAGTTCTATATGGCAGAAGCCGCGGCACGAGGATACAACGTTGGAGGTGATGCAGAGACGATGTACAACAATGCTGTCACTTCTTCAATCCTAAATTGGGGAGGAACACAAGATGAAGCGGACACTTATCTTGCTCAAGCCTCTGTTGCTTTCAATGCAGCGGATTGGAAGACGTCAATCGGTACTCAGGCATGGATCGCTTTTTATGTGAGAGGATTTGCAGGATATACATCTTGGAGAAGATTAGATGCACCTACATTGAATACTTCACCTGATGCTCAGACTGACGGCGGTGCAATTCCCGTTCGATTTACTTATCCTATTAAGGAGCAGACTTTGAACAAAGCAAACTACACCGAGGCTTCAACTGCAATCGGAGGTGATGAACTGCTGACACGCTTATTCTGGGATGTCCAGTAAGTAATCATTGCATTATTTAACTAAAAATACAACGGTCACTTCCGCTTGCGGGAGTGACCGTTTTTTTTGTCCCGTAAAGGACGATTGACATGCTTTCTAATAATAAAAGTGGTTCTAAAACAGAAAAATCTGTAAATTGGTGATAAAACAACATCATGAAGTATTTTTTTGTTCTATTAATTTCTTTCATTTTTTTACTTTCCTGTTCCCAAAGGCGTAATCCGATTGTCCAGTCTACTCCCGTTGACATGGAAGATCCTTGTATTCACGAAGCCGAAGAGCAAAACTTTGTCTTCGAAAAAGATGGACGTTGGTGGCTTTGGGGAGGCAATAACGATAATTGGCACTTTGATATAGATAACTGGGCATTACGCCCCTGTCAATTGCATTTCGGGTTGGGACGCGAAAGTTTTCAAGCACTCATCGCTCCACAATACACCGGATGGCAGGAGGCGGATGCAATTTACGATGATGATACCCGCGTGCTCGCGGTCGAAGATGGCGATATGGTAAAAGTCTTTCCCGTACCACTAATGATAAAGCACGAAATTATTAACGACGTGGTCAACGGTGACCCCATCATGGTGGCATATTGTGTGCTCGCCGACCTCGGAGCCGTTTACACAAGAGAGTACTGTGACCATACCCTGACTTTTGCCCTCTCGGGCTATACTTACTCCGACCCTGAGGTGTGGAATGGAACAGAGGCATTCGTCCTTTGGGATAGAGAAACAGAAAGCCTCTGGTGGCCACTAATTGATAGAGGAGTGTCAGGAGCAATGAGCGGCGTGGATCTAGTCAAATATATTAAAGGCTGGGAGGATACCTCTTGGGGAGCAATAAAGACTCAATACGACACTAGTCAAATTCGCGTGCTAAAAACCGGACAAAGTATGGAAGTTCCGGACAGTTGGAACAAATTGGAGGGAGTAAAATGTTTTTAGACTTTAATTTGGTAATCATAGCGTTATTTTTATTTTAAATTTTGTCTTGAATTTAAATTGCGTATTGTTTTGAAATGTTATTCTGTGTTATTAGTGGAAACAAAAAAGATTCTGCCTGTAGTTTTCATTTTGAGCAATTTTTTTTTGCCAAAAAATTAACTTTTCTTTAACTTTGTTGGCAGCAGTATGTACTTTTGGTTCGTATTACTGTGAAAGACGTCTCGATTATTGGTGTGCCCGGTAACGAATTTTAGGCATAAGATGCACAGTCCCTACAAAGAAACTATCCCGTTTGGTGTAATAAAACACTATACGTTTAGTGATATTTTGAACTAGTATTTTTTAATTAAATTGAACTAAGTATGAAAAAACTCTCGTTAGTTTTGACACTACTGTTCTTTGTCATGGGCTTCGCTGTGGCTCAAAGAACAGTCACGGGTACCGTCACAGACGGTACAGACCCACTAATCGGTGCCACCGTACTCGCTAAGGGTACAACGGTTGGTACAGTAACCGATTTTGATGGGAAGTATTCATTAGAGGTTCCGAAAGGAGCAACCACACTCGTCTTTAGTTATACCGGATTTGACACCAAAGAGGTCGAATTGGGTGCGTCATCTACCATCGACGTGATTTTGACTGAAGGTGTTGAGTTGACAGAGGTTGTTGTGACGGGGCTGGGTATCAAGAAGGAAAAGAAGGCTTTGGGATACGCCGTTACTACATTGGGTTCTTC
>Ga0256832_1001360_pt1 | contig 16434 bp, 2 predicted proteins | sample 134614metaG_FD_190534 | JGI IMG/M metagenome (GOLD analysis project Ga0256832, IMG submission 190534) | Hydrothermal vent microbial communities from Lau Basin, Pacific Ocean - 134-614 | ecosystem: Environmental > Aquatic > Marine > Hydrothermal vents | place: Pacific Ocean: Lau Basin | collected...
CGTTTGGTACATAGTCTGATATTTCAATATCTTTCATCACTTCACTGCCCTGATTGAATACCGTGATCTCAAAAGTCAAATCATCATAATAATGGTATGGCGCAGGAGTCAACAATACTTTCCTTAATGCCAAGTCATAAACTTTTATCTTTGCTGGATCTGCATCATCTTCGTCGGTTGCCGGATCTACATCTCCGGGTTGACCTGTACCATCTCCATCCATTGTATCATCACTTAAGGTACCAACTGCACCACCTGCATCATTTGTCGGGTCATTATCAGGAGTACTATCAATATCTTTATCTGTCATATCATCACCATTTGATGCATTTTCTGCTCTGAATATCTCCGCAATATTAGTAAAATCTCCTCCTTCAGTACAACCTACTAACTTCAACTGAATAGTGAAAGAGTCACATTCTGCTCTTTCAAGATTACCAAATTTAGTCATATACGCTGTACTTGAATTTGCATTATAATTCCACAATGGTTCATTTGTTGCTAAAAATTCAAATCCACAAGGAATATAATCAACTATCTCAATATTATTTGCCGTGATACCCCCTTGGTTACAAACCTTTATTTGGAAAGTAACTATATCACCGTAATTGTATGAATTTTGGGGATTAAGTATTGTCTTATTTAATGCTAAATCAAAAAATGGAACCATTGCTACATCATTATCATCCTCATCTTCTCCAACTAAAGGCCCTCCTCCATCAATCTTATTGTCATCTGGACTTCCCGGTACAACATCATTATCATTATCAGGATCATTATCAGGGCTACTATCTGCATCAACTGTCAATACTGTACCATTAACATTTTCGTATTGAGATATTTCTGCCTCGTTTATCATGTCCATCATACTTGCACCGGGTACCATCTCAAGATATATCACAACTACAGCTGACTGTCCGGCAGGAATTGGATTAGTAATTATTGTAGTCGGTTTTTGAGGATCCGTAAAGTCCCATGCTTGATTTAATCCTGCAACAGGTGATAATCCGGAAGGAATATAATCAGTAACCTGTACATTATAAGCCTCAAATTCTGCTGATTGATTATAGACATTTATACTAAATGGAATTGCATCTCCTTGCCCGTAGGCTTCATCAGGCACTGTCTTTGACAATGCCAAATCAGGACATTCTATTACCTTAAACTCATTGGTTCTTGTCTTACAGACATCCAACTGGTTGTAGTATTCTACAAAATAAGTCCCTAACTCTGTAGGCGTAAAAGTATTGCTATTACCAGCTTGTACTATTGTATTATTACCATTTTCTACTTTGTACCATATATAGTTAGTAAATGCATCATTTGCAACAAACTCTGTGGGTCCATCTTGACACAAATATCCATCGTCCATATTTTCAATCACCTGATCCTCTACTACAACAGGATATCTTGCAGAGAAAACACATGTCTGTCCATCTTTAATAAATGTAACATTAACCAAATAATCCATATCTTGCTGCGGGTTACAAATAATTGGAGTGGGTGATGTAGGATCATCTAAATATAATGAAGGTATCCATTCAATACTTATTGAATTATAATATTGTTGATCTATTCCCAAATCCAATGGAGCACATCCTACTTTACAAACAGATGTTGTATCATAAGGTCCTAAAACAAAACTTGCAAGAGACCATAAATTTGTTACATACTCTTGGGAGGAACAAGCTCCAATCTCACTTGTCACTTTTAATTTTACAGGAGAGTTTATTCCATAACCTTCATTTAACTTAATATATACAGAGTCATTATTTGCAGTATATCTCAAATCTGCTCCTGCATAAGGATCTACCTCCAAATTAAAATCACTACATATATCAAGACCCAACTCATCTCCGGGACAAAGTGAAACATTGTCATCTAAATCATGACTGAAAGTAGGTTCAAAACCCGAATAGTAAAACTCTCTATTATCACATACACAATTGGTAGTCTGAAGCACTCTTAATATTACTGGACAGGCTTGTCCAGATGGAACAGTCAAGGAACCTGTCAATGTAACATCAGCTCCTCCAGCAAGACTTACAAATTGAGTATCATCATCCAATAAGGGATCCAAACCATCTGTATATTCTCCATTACCATCTATATCATAATAAAGTGCAATTTTAAAATCATTATTGTAAAATGGTCCTCCATTATGCAAATCCAAACTATATTGAAATGTTGTGTTTTGAACATCATTGTCACAATCCACTGTTAGGTTTGCTCCGGTTACATCAACAGGAGGGTAAAAATTGACATTTATTACAGGATTTACACTTTCTAACACATTAACATCACAAGTTATTCCTTGAGCTTCACATGATTGATCCTCAACAACCCCTTCTACATTAACTGCGATGTCACTTTCACCACAATCAACATTCTCATCAAGTGTCACATCAAACCCAACTTTAAATGCCTCTCCAGGCCCAATTCCATCAGGAATATCAGCACATACCTCTATGATGTTCCCATTTATTGTCTCAGTAAATGCCGGTGTATAACCCGCAGGAGAAAAAAAGAAAACTGAGCCCGGCGTATAAGATAGTTGTGTTAGATCCAGCTTAATGCACAAATGTGCATTATCTGTTTCTCCCAATGGTGATATATTTATATATGTAAGCTCTAATGTATCCTGTATCCCACAAAATAAATCTAACGGATCTGCTAAAACGTAAAACTGTGGAAAATCAAGCGGATTGGCATTCTTAATAATCAATTTATCACTTTCCCTAAATTGAGATGACACTGTTGCCTCACAAGGATCAGAAGCTTCTGTTTGAAACCAAATACTTGTACCACTTGTAAATTCATCACACTCAGTCTCTGTTAAAAATTTAAATGCTATATAGTTACTATCCAACGTTGAAGCAATTCCTTTTAGTCCGTTATTGCTGATATAGTTACTCCAATCCGCATCTTCATCATAACCAAAATTTCTACCGTATATCTTATCTTGACTTGGATCTGCTGATGGGTCAGGTATAGCAATCCAAGTCCTTGGTTCATTCGGTCCACCAGGATAGCTTACCTGCCATGATCCGGGCACGAAATTCAATCCATCCGGAAACCACCAATCGGTAATAACATTTAATAACAATGCAGGCTTAACATTCTTTATGAAACATCCGAACTCAACTTCATCGCACAGGCTTTGCTCGGTAGCACCTGGCCCTATATCCCAAGATACTTGAACATCACTTTCTTGTGTTATATATTTGTAACATTGTGACACAACATCACAAGCTCCATCTTGACCGGCTAATAGCTGTGATGCCAACTCGGGATCCAAACACCCACTTGTAGTATTGATACAAATCTCTGTATTTGCATCTGGTTGATTTACCGGACAAAACAACAACTCTGTCACAATCTTGATTGTAGCACATGCTTCAGGGGGTAAATCAGGAAGATTAACCGCATACACTTTTCCGTCAGGTAAAGTTTGTGCCAATGTCCATGCATAAGGAACATCATTTTCATCTGTAGCAGTTATGAATTCAACAGAGTTTGGCACAAAAATACTACTTACAACATTCTGATGAGTTGACCCACCTGCACTAGCATCACCAGCGCAAATCTTGTATGTATTTACTTCATTTTGACCTTCCAAATCTGCCAAGAGCAAATGAAAATCCGTATTATCTGTAATTAAAGGTGGAAAATCCATACTATTGTCGGTAAAGTTATCAGGTGTAGTCTGATGCACTCCCGTCTGACGCATCGGATTAGTAGCCTGTGGACTTAACTCAGGATCAGGTATGATTTTTTGCCAATACCAATATTCTGGACTATCATTAATAGTTCCATCCCACTCATGAGCATATTCAGCATAAGGATTAATCGGATACATTACAGTATGAGAATATGGATAAATAGAAGCATTAGGTTTATTAAAATAATGTATTGGTGTCGTCCGAAAACTGCCACTAACTTCACCGGAAAGTGATGGAATATATGGCTCAGCAAACTGATATTTAAGTTTGAAGTCAGTACTGGATACTTCTTCTGGACAAATAGATGTTAATCCATACTTCAAACCATATTTTGAAACATAACTATTTTCTACAATTAAAGCAGGAAATGGGTCATTATTTTTTTGCCATAAAGGAGCATAATCACAAATTTGACGGGTTTCATTTGGTCCATCAGGTCCGGCGGGATAAAGTATATTTTTACCAATATTAAAATCTGCATCATTTATTCTCAACTTTGCCAAATCAGTCTGATCTGCCGCCATACAATATACACCACCTCCATTTGCAGGAATACAATGTAGATTACCATAGGCAGGATCGATGTATTGTGCAGGCAAGGGCACTTCTGATCCGTCAGACATCACTATAGTACCATCATTGAGATATGCCATATTTCGTGGAAACTGCAATTCAAGGTATTCAGTATATTCAAAAGGTCTATATTCTCCTACATACCAAGGGGTCTCACCAGGCGCTAAGTCAGCATTTGGTTTTACCGGATTCGTAAGGGTAAACTCATATTCCACTCTAGTATCACAATCAGTCACATCCACATTATTGGTAATTGCTACCGGTCCGGGAATCCAACCTTGGTAAGCTTTATTTGTATTACAAGATCCTGCCAAACGATAATTTCTACATTGATCTTCATCAGCCTTATATAAATAGAAAGCCCCTCCAAAGGTTTCCGAACCTCCAAAAGTAGTACCATTCATTAAAGATAGATTATAATCCGGATTGTGCATCATAGTAGTGGTATATTCGATGTATATTTTATCTCCATCATCAACAGGATACATGGCATACCATTCTGCAAAGCACTCATTGTCATACTGGTCTCCATCCCCACAATCAGGACCTCCATTTGTGAAATAAAACTGAATCATGGTTCGATTAATATCATACCAGTCATAAATACTCTGGTCTTGTGTATAATACACGGTTTGAGGCCATGGATAATTAGAACTTATATTTGAATCATCACAAGTTTGTGCATTGGCTCCAACAGTTCCATAAGAAACCGATGTGGGCACATCTGCACCTCCATTTGAAACAGTCATACTCGGATACCAAAAATTATCCCTATGATGTACATCCTTATCTTTCATACATTGAGGCAGAGTTATCAGTTTTTTCTCACCGCTTGAACTATCCCACCAGTATATACCTTTGATAGTCATATCTTGATGATTGACAGTCAGCCTAGATTCACGTGGATTATGGTATAAGCGGAACGACCATAAATGGTCTCCTTCAGCCAATAAATCACCACCACCAGTCAAAACATCCATCTCATACCTTACAAATATGGAATCTCCTGGTAAAAACCTTGTCCTATCAACCTCTGGCACATCCTCCATAGTCAATGGAATAGTCATTTCAGGATCAGCAAAACCATAGTTCAACCTATAAAGAGTATCTATACTAGTTGCAAAGTAACATGCACAATTGGTTCCATGCCAATAAATATAAGAATCCATCGAATTGCAAGATCTAATCATCTCACAGGTACCTCCACAAGAATTACACTCCTCGATTACCTTTACTGTTGTATTCATATAGTCAGAAGTAAAACAATCACCTAACAACTCAAGATTCCAATGATAATCATGAGCATTTACATTAAGATCCCCTGCTGGTATTTTAATATTGAGGGCAGTTGTATCTTGCCCTCCATCATTATTTGGAACAATAGTATACCAAGAAGTAACACCAGCAACTGCATTACCTTGATAAGTTGCAGAACCTTCTTCATATCTGGTAAATGGTACTTTATCAATATTACCATGAGTAATAGTGGCAATTAAGTACAAATCTCCAGGGTTGGCACAAGGTGTAATATTTTCCATACCAAAATCATAATGATAATCAAATCCATTCGCCATAGGAAGCCATCCCGTATGATAAGCATGAAATGCTTCAGTAATAGGAATGCCGTAACCAGGAATACTCTGTGTATTATTAGAGTCCTCTGTTTTTCCATAAAAATAATGTACTGGATTAGCAGTGCCATTATCATCTTTAAGTGTTCCAAAGTCTTGAAATTTCTGTCCACAGTTTCGCAATCCATTTACTTCAATATTATTAATCGTACATCCAATAGCGGAACATGCACTTCCATTAGCACAACCTATCTCCAACTCAACATGAAAATTAATAGAATTGCCTCCGGGCAAATCATTAACAAAACCATCTCCATCAATATCTTCAAGTCCATTATTAGCCCCATCCAGATCTGTAGTCAGCGAATCCAACTGTAAGACTAATACAGAACCAACTGTCTTCACAATATTTGCAGGTAGTGCCTGTCCATTCATGGTAACACTACTCAAGGATATATTACCTCCCATACAAGCATGTAATTTAACAAACATATCCTGCCACAATCCATCCACCGGATCAGTATTAGCAGAAGTAATATTTATATCAAAAATCAGCAAATCCCCACAAATACCTCCATACTGTATAATATTATCTGTAGCAATCACACTTGCTCCATAGTTTGGTTTAAAAGATACAGCGGCATCTTTTCCTGTCTCATCAAAACATACATCACCATTACAACCATACCAAGCCGAATACTTGATAAAAGCATCTTCATCTATACATCCATTTACAGAGTAGCAAATCTGCACTGTAAGTTCTTCATTCTCGTCAAATAAATCATCTCCGTTTCCGTTGCTATTGCCGGGAAAATAAGTAGCACCGTCCTCTATAAACACCTCCATAGTTTGGGTTGCAGCATCATATGTAAAAGTATGTGCAATACCGTTTATGTTTACACTTTCTAAATTGTATTCTGCTGTAATCCCCTCTGCTTTAAAATAAAAATTCTCAACAAATGCTTCAATACCATCTTGAGAAATAGTAACTGTTTGACATTTAGGAACACCGGACTGACTAATATTAAGTTCGGAAGGCGACACATTCCTCATATTTAGTACCGGTACTTTAATGCCATTATTGTATTCCCCAATATCCTCAATAGCATCTGTACAATTACTTGTTGCCCCTGAATCATCCGTATATTGATAAGACACATTGGCATCAAGAGAGATAATATTATCAAAACCAATATTAATATTACAATCTGCAGACATCCCAATAACAACTATCACAGCAGTGCCACCGTCCATATCTCCGATTAAAAATGTTGGTGAATTTGCATTGCTAACATCAAGTTCATTTATAGTACCATTGCCATTATGAGTATAAGCCCAACCTGTATAGGCAAGCCCGGGATCAAAATCAATATTAAGTACAATATTTGACATAGTGAATTCAGTATTGTTATACAACAGTAATGTAAGAGAGTCTCCACTACTACAAACTACCAATTCATCCACTTCAGGAAAAGAGGGAACACCATCTAATGGAGCCATTGACATTTTACCACATCCGGCAGGAGGTGAAGAAGCCAATCTTGTTTTTGAAATAAATGATTCCATTTGCTGTTTAGCTTTCAAATATTCAGAATACAACTTTTCTTTATCCTCACCTTCAGCTTTTTCATACTGAGATTTCAAATAATTCATTTGCTCAAAAGCAAAACTCGCTTGCATATTTACTTTTTTATTCTTGATATTTGTACTGGTTATACCAATTGCAGCGGTAAATAAAATACCCAAAAACAGAACAATAGCAGACATTGTCAAAACTATTTTCTTGGATTGTAAAATACTAGTTTTCATTTTTAAACTTTTAATTAATTTATAATTTGTTTTCTGGCTATTAAATTTCATTTAATAATTATCTCATTTTAATCTTATAAAAATATCTAAAACTGAATACTCATGCAAATTTGAAGTCGTCTGAAAACAACTCAAACAACAAGAGAAAAACAAATATTTTTAAAGGACTAAACACATTACTATCTTTTGCAATATGAGAATAAGTTTTTATAAAATAGTCAAACTCATGTATAAAGAAGACAATAAAATCTAATTTACCCCTATGCAAGGACAGATTTTTTTTAAAAAAATATATTTGCCATATATCTCTATTTGTGACAAATTTACCAAGCTTTTTACATAAAATAAATAATAATATAGACTATAAATCCCCAAAAATTAAAATATAATACATGCATTTTTTTAAGATTTTTTAACACAATATTGTATCTTTGTTGTATTTAATTATATTAATCAAACACAAATGATCATGATTAAATATTTCTTTTTTTTTACTTTTAGTATTTTTATTTTTAATAACACTTTAACTGGACAAAAAAAATGTTTAAAAGGTGTTGTAATATTCAACAAACAAAAATACATTGACAATTTTAGTTTAGATTATCCGGGTTGTACTGAAATAAATGGTAGTATTATCATTGATGATAAACATGATGGGGAAATTACAAACTTAAATGGACTCAAATCTATTTCTAAAATAAATGGATATTTAAAAATAGGAAAAAACCCAAATAGTGGCAATTCAAAATTAACAAATCTAATGGGGTTAAAAAATCTTACAAACATTGGGGGTGCTCTTGAAATATACAAAAATGAATCCTTAACTAATTTAGACGGTTTAGAGCAATTAAATGAAATAAATGGGGACTTATTGGTATTCAATAACAATAACTTAAACAACTTCGAAGGATTAAATAATATCAAGCTGGTAAAAGGAAATATTGGAATAAAAGGAAACTCGGGATTAAAAAACCTTACAGGATTAAATAAATTAGAGATAATTGATAATCATCTAATTATATATAATAACAATAACATAGAAACTGTTTCAGGTTTAAATGCTTTAAGAACGATAGGAGGAAGTTTACATTTTCAAAAAAATAATGCTTTGTTTGATTTAAGTGCTTTATCAAATTTAGAAAAAATCAATGGTCCTTTGCAAATCATTAGGAATAATAACCTTACAACTCTAAAAGGACTTGATAATATAGACCCTTATTCCATAACAGAATTACAAATATTAGGTAATTCAAAGCTATCCTATTGTGGTGTAAGTTCAATATGCATTTACTTAGATAATTATGCTAATAAATCAACTGTGTTTGAAAATGCTATTGGGTGTAAAACCAGAAAGGAAGTAATTGATGGAGAATAATTTTATTATTAAGAAGAAAATCTTTTAGATTTATTAAGATTAACTATGCTTATTCCGTCTAAAATCATTATCATTTTTGTATAACTTAATTCTATTAACACTCTCAATATCTCATGTCGCAAAAATTCGTATCTCCTTTTTTTCAATGACTTACAATACAACAAATAACTACTTACCTACCCTGCAATATTTTTTTGTAAGCACTCAGGTTCTTTTGTTTTTAGGGGTATTTCATTTTTTCGCATATCTACAAGAAGTTTTATTAATGTGTTTAGCATAGCGTACCTACAACACGCTTTTTTAGTTAGTATAGATTTTTTAACACATGTTTTCCAACTAATATCAAATTTAGTTTGCTGTTTATCTGCTATTTATACATATTGATAATTTTCAATTTTCTACTTTATTTTCCCCTACCTTTAGTAATAATATTCAACAGAATTTTTTCAGTAGGGGGATTGTGCCTAACGGAACATTGCTGTAGTTTATCACGGATTAATTTCATAAGTGTGGTGGTCTATGCAAATAGATAAAATATCATTAAATATGAAGAAATGAAATACACCTCTGTTTTTGAGCATAAAATAGTTATTTTTTCAACTATTGAATTAAAAAAAAGCGGTTATGCTATGTGCAATAAGATTTTTTACAAAAACAGATGTAATAGAGGGATTTCACTCTACGCTTAATTTCATAGTACCCAAGTTGGGTTAAATAATATAAAAAGAGGCTGCCCAACCGAGCAGCCTCTTTCTTATCCATATCAAAATCTAAAATTATCTTACGTGAATCAATTTCTTGATTCTAACATCATTTCCTGACACTACTTTGATATAATATTGACCTTGTGGTAAATCTTCAAGATTAATTGAAACTTTATCATTTGTGGTATTTTTCTCAACAGTAACTTTTTCTATTGCTCTTCTACCTACATTATCCAAAATCTCAACACTTACTTCATTATTACCACTTCCCGTTATCAATATATTAAGTACATCTCTAACCGGATTAGGATAAGCTCTTACAGTTAATTCCTCAGCGGGGATGAAGATACTAGCGTTATAATATCCATCAAACTTACCATCCAAATTAACAGGTATCAATCTATAGTTATAGATCATTCCTTTCTCAACATTTGAATCATCCAATTTATAAGATGCTATCGCTCTTCCACCGTTCGCATCAACTCTATCGAATTCAACAAATTCAGATTCACTTTCGCTTTTCTTCTCAATAATGAAATAGTCTATATCAATTTCATTTATTGTTTTCCAGTTAAGTTTAACAAGCTTTTCGCTTTTGCTCCAATTAGCAGCAAAACTCAATAAGTCCAAAGGAGTTGTCAAATCTGCATGAATTCCCGCATCAACATCATCCTTACATGTATTATCGTCATTTGCTTCAATTGAAAACTGATATGATCTCACCAAATGAGGATCATTGTAATCGCCCACACCATCCAATGGATAGTAGAAATCAGAATCATAATTATCATCTCCTCCCATATTTGCTTTAACCAAAGTATATGGTATATTTGCTAATGGTTGTGGAATTGTAAATGAAACGAAGTAATTTCCTATAGGTAGATTACCAAAATTGAATAAACCATCCTCATCCGTAACTGCCTGAGCTATCATTACATCGTCATCCGGATCATTTTCATCCTCTTCACTGTATAAGAATACTGTGATTTCAGACTGTGGAATATCAGTTGGATCTTGTACATTTGGAACATCATTATCTGTGTCTTCAAACCAAACTAATCCCTCCAAGCATTCTCCTTTGTAGAATCCGGCATCTATTGTTTCAATATGATCTCCTGCTTGTACATTAATAGTAGCTGTATTACCTATATCATTGATATCTGAATCTTTAGTATCATCAAATAATTCATCCTTAGGTGAAATTTGATATTTAGTATCATCAGGATTTTCAAATACCAAGAAATAATTTCCAGGTTTCAATCTATTAAACTCATAGTATCCACATTTAATTGTGTCTGTTTCATCCTGTGGATTAAGAACTGCATGACTCCAAGTACTATCAAGTTTAATAGTATCCAGTACTCCTCCGCCCAAATCAGTAACACTATACAAGAATATCTTAACACTATCAATACATTTCTCTCCTGTCTCTTGTATTCCATCACCATCTTTGTCATACCATGTATAGTCACCTAAACTTGCTGCTTCAAAATAACCTGCATCAATTGTCGGATCATGTTCTCCCGATTCAAGATTAACAGTTGGTGACCAACCTGTATCTACATTTGCATCACTATCTTTGGTATCATCTCCTCCTGCATCAACATCCGTAATCTCATATGTGTTTATTTCAGGGAATTTAACCAAATAACTGCCCGGTTCAAGATTTTCAAAGATATAATATCCATTTTTACCATTATGAGTTATAGTTGATGTTGTAAACAATGGAGTACCACTGTCAGCAATACCATCTTCATCATCATCAGCATATAATTCAACTAAAACTTCGTTAATTCCACTCTCAGAATTATCTTGAATACCATCTGCATTATCGTCTAACCAAACATAATCTCCAAGACTCGCAAGTTTATATATTCCTGCATCCCATGTAGGATCATTTTCACCTGAAGTCAATACTGTCATCTCCGTACATCCCGTATTGGTATCCACATCACTATCAATACCATCATCACTTCCCTGATCCTTTGGAGAAAACTTGTCATAACCGCTATTATCAAAACATACATGATAAGTACCCGGTATTAACCCGGTAAATCCATATGCTCCATCAACATCAGTAGTAGTATTAGCGACGACATCCCCATTTTCATCGTGTAATGTAACAGGAATACCGGAAACACCATTTTCATCAGCATCCTGAATACCATCAGCATCTTTGTCTTCCCATACAAAATCTCCAATACTTGCAGGTTTGTATATTCCCGCATCAATTGTCAAGTTCTTGTCTCCTGCATTCAAAGTAACAACAGAGCTACTTCCTGTATTTATATCGGCATCACTATCTACTTGATCGTCAGCACCGGAATCTTTAGTTGTAAACAAGTAACCATTGTCAAGTACAAAGTGTACAATATAATTTCCCGGTGTCAAATTATCAAATAAATATTTTCCATTTACATCAGTAACAAGATCTAATACCGGATTTCCATCAGAATCCAATACAGGATTACCATTCTCATCTGTTAGTTTAACCGTTACTCCACTTACAGGTGACTCTCCTGCATCTTGAATACCATTTCCATTCAAATCCTCCCATACATAATCTCCAATGGCAGCGTTAATGGTTACGCCAGCATTATCGCCATCATCCTCATCATCTGCATCTTGGTCGTCATCAGGATCTTCACTACCTATATTTCCGTCGCCATCTGTATCTACCCCATTATCAGGTGTAGAATCGCTATCATACTGATCTGATCCCGTTATCTCCGCAATATTATTATAATCAACTCCAGTACCAGGTGCTAGTACTTCAACATCAAAAGTCAATTCAATACTTTCACCATTTTGTACCACAAGATTTGACCATGTAATCAAACTTCCAGCAAACGTTCCTCCGTTACTAATATTTGATATATTACCATATCCATTTGGAACATTATCTTCCACACTTACTCCTGTTGCATCATTTGGTCCTTCATTACTAACTGTTATTGTAAAGGTCACTACATCACCAACGTTTGGTGTAGCGTCATTTACTGTCTTCACTAAGTTCAAGTCGGCTGTTTGTACTGATACATGCGCATTATCTCCGTCATCCTCATCGTCTGCATCTTGATCATCATCAGGATCTTGACTTCCGATATTGCCATCGCCATCTGTATCAGCTCCGTTTCCAGGTGTTGAATCATCATCATACTGGTCACTTCCAGTAACTTCCGCTACGTTATCATATTCTACGCCTGCTCCAGGGGCTAAGACTGTTGCTTCAAAGGTTAAGTCTATGCTTGCTCCGTTTGCTACGCTTAGGCCTGTCCATGTTAAGGTTGAACCTGAAAGTGTGCCGCCATTGCTGATATTCGCTATATTGCTATATCCGTTTGGCATTACATCCTCTACGCTCACTCCTGTTGCATCGTCCGGTCCTTCATTACTTACTGTTATTGTAAAGGTCACTACATCGCCTACATTTGGTGTAGCGTCATTTACTGTCTTCACTAAGTTCAAGTCGGCTGTTTGTACTGATACATGTGCATTATCTCCATCATCCTCATCGTCTGCATCTTGATCATCATCAGGATCTTGACTTCCGATATTGCCATCGCCGTCTGTATCTGCTCCATTGTCCGGTGTTGAGTCATCATCAAACTGATCACTTCCTGTAACTTCCGCTATGTTATCATATTCTACACCTGCTCCAGGGGCTAAGACAGTTGCTTCAAATGTCAAGTCTATGCTCGCTCCGTTTGCTACGCTTAGGCCTGTCCATGTTAAGGTTGAACCTGAAAGTGTGCCGCCATTGCTGATATTCGCTATATTGCTATATCCGTTTGGCATTACATCCTCTACGCTCACTCCTGTTGCATCGTCCGGTCCATCATTACTTACTGTTATTGTAAAGGTCACTACATCGCCAACGTTTGGTGTAGCATCATTTACTGTCTTCACTAAGTTAAGGTCGGCTGTTTGAGGAGTTATGTGCGCATTATCTCCGTCATCCTCATCGTCTGCATCTTGATCATCATCAGGATCTTGACTTCCTATATTGCCGTCGCCATCTGTATCAGCTCCGTTTCCAGGTGTTGAGTCATCATCAAACTGATCACTTCCTGTAACTTCCGCTACGTTATCATATTCTACACCTGCTCCAGGAGCTAAGACTGTTGCTTCAAAGGTTAAGTCTATGCTTGATCCATTTGCAACGCTTAAGCCTGTCCATGTTAAGGTTGTACCTGAAAGTGTGCCGCCATTGCTGATATTTGCTATATTGCTATATCCGTTTGGCATTACATCCTCTACGCTCACTCCTGTTGCATCGTCCGGTCCTTCATTACTTACTGTTATTGTAAAGGTCACTACATCGCCTACATTTGGTGTAGCGTCATTTACTGTCTTCACTAAGTTCAAGTCGGCTACCTGTGGCACTACATGTGCGTTATCTCCATCATCCTCATCGTCTGCGTCTTGGTCATCATCAGGATCTTGTGAACCGATATTGCCGTCTCCATCTGTATCTGCTCCATTGTCCGGTGTTGAGTCATCATCAAACTGATTACTTCCTGTAACTTCCGCTACGTTATCATATTCTACACCTGCTCCAGGGGCTAAGACTGTTGCTTCAAAGGTCAAGTCTATGCTTGCTCCGTTTGCTACGCTTAAGCCTGTCCATGTTAAGGTTGAACCTGAAAGTGTGCCGCCATTGCTGATATTCGCTATATTGCTATATCCGTTTGGCATTACATCCTCTACTGATACATTTGTTGCTGCATCAGGGCCCTCATTACTTACTGTTATTGTAAAGGTTACTACATCACCTACGTTTGGTGTAGCGTCATTCACTGTCTTCACTAAGTTAAGGTCAGCTACCTGTGGCACTACATGTGCATTATCACCGTCATCCTCATCGTCTGCGTCTTGGTCATCATCAGGATCTTGTGAACCTATATTGCCGTCGCCATCTGTATCCGCTCCGTTTCCAGGTGTTGAGTCATCATCAAACTGATCACTTCCTGTAATTTCCGCTACGTTATCATATTCTACGCCTGCTCCAGGGGCAAGTACTGTTGCTTCAAAGGTCAAGTCTATGCTTGCTCCATTTGCTACGCTTAGGTTATCCCATGTTAGAGTTGAACCTGAAAGTGTGCCGCCATTGCTGATATTCGCTATATTGCTATATCCGTTTGGCATTACATCCTCTACTGATACATTTGTTGCTGCATCAGGTCCCTCATTACTAACTGTTATTGTAAAGGTCACTACATCGCCTACATTTGGTGTAGCGTCATTTACTGTCTTCACTAAGTTAAGGTCGGCTGTTTGAGGAGTTATGTGCGCATTATCTCCATCATCCTCATCGTCTGCGTCTTGATCATCATCAGGATCTTGACTTCCGATATTGCCATCGCCATCTGTATCAGCTCCGTTTCCAGGTGTTGAGTCATCATCAAACTGATCACTTCCTGTAACTTCCGCTACGTTATCATATTCTACACCTGCTCCAGGGGCTAAGACTGTTGCTTCAAAGGTCAAGTCTATGCTTGCTCCATTTGCTACGCTTAGGCCTGTCCATGTTAAGGTTGAACCTGAAAGTGTGCCGCCATTGCTGATATTTGCAATATTGCTATATCCGTTTGGCATTACATCCTCTACGCTCACTCCAGTTGCATCGTCAGGTCCTTCATTACTTACTGTTATTGTAAAGGTTACTACATCGCCTACATTTGGTGTAGCGTCATTTACTGTCTTCACTAAGTTAAGGTCGGCTACCTGTGGCACTACATGTGCATTATCACCGTCATCCTCATCGTCTGCGTCTTGGTCATCATCAGGATCTTGACTTCCGATATTGCCGTCGCCGTCTGTATCAGCTCCATTATCCGGTGTTGAGTCATCATCAAACTGATCACTTCCTGTAACTTCAGCTACGTTATCATATTCTACGCCTGCTCCAGGAGCTAAGACTGTTGCTTCAAATGTTAAGTCTATGCTTGCTCCATTTGCTACGCTTAGGCCTGTCCATGTTAAGGTTGAACCTGAAAGTGTGCCACCATTGCTGATATTTGCTATATTGCTATATCCATTTGGCATTACATCCTCTACTGATACATTTGTTGCTGCATCAGGTCCCTCATTACTTACTGTTATTGTAAAGGTTACTACATCGCCAACGTTTGGTGTAGCGTCATTCACTTTCTTCACTAAGTTCAAATCAGCTACTTGTGGCACTACATGTGCATTATCACCGTCATCCTCATCGTCTGCGTCTTGGTCATCATCAGGATCTTGACTTCCGATATTGCCGTCTCCGTCTGTATCAGCTCCGTTTCCAGGTGTTGAGTCATCATCAAACTGATCACTTCCTGTAACTTCCGCTATGTTATCATATTCTATGCCTGCTCCAGGAGCTAAGACCGTTGCTTCAAAGGTCAAGTCTATGCTTGCTCCGTTTGCTACGCTTAAATCTGTCCATGTTAAGGTTGAACCTGAAAGTGTGCCGCCATTGCTGATATTTGCTATATTGCTATATCCATTTGGCATTACATCTTCTACTGATACATTTGTTGCTGCATCAGGTCCCTCATTACTAACTGTGATTGTAAAGGTTACTACATCGCCAACGTTTGGTGTAGCGTCATTCACTTTCTTCACTAAGTTCAAATCAGCTACTTGTGGCACTACATGTGCATTATCACCGTCATCCTCATCGTCTGCGTCTTGGT
>Ga0256832_1001361_pt1 | contig 16429 bp, 14 predicted proteins | sample 134614metaG_FD_190534 | JGI IMG/M metagenome (GOLD analysis project Ga0256832, IMG submission 190534) | Hydrothermal vent microbial communities from Lau Basin, Pacific Ocean - 134-614 | ecosystem: Environmental > Aquatic > Marine > Hydrothermal vents | place: Pacific Ocean: Lau Basin | collected...
TGGCCCAGGCGATTCTTGACAAGGACCCCGGCAACAAGCCAGCCCGGAATCTGTTGGCCTCGATCTATCTGGAACAGGGCGACCACGCCAAGGCGCGCAAGCTTTACAACAGCCTGCTGCGAGACGCCGAAAACTATCGCCCGGCGCAACTCAACCTGGCCAAGCTGGACTGGCTCGAAGGCCGCCGCGACAGCGCCCGCAAGCGCCTCAATGAGATGCTCGCAAGAAACCCCAACGCCATCCGGCCGATGATCGGTCTGGCGCGCATCGCCGAGGCCGAAGGCAACCCTCGCGCGGCGCGCCGCTGGCTCGAGAAAGCCGTGGGCATCGACCGACGGAACATCGTCGCCGGCACGCGGCTGGTCGACTTCTATCTGCGCCACGGCGAAAAGGAAAAAGCCCTGGATCTGGCGCTCCAACTCAAGGAGTTCCACTCGGAAGACCACCGCGTACTGATGGCGCTGGCGCGCGCCTATCTCGCCAACGGCCAACTCCCGCAGGCCACCTCGCTGATGAAGCGTATGACTACCTTGGCCAGCTACAACCCCGACCAACTGCTGGAAATCGCCCGCCTCCAACTGAAAGCCGGCTTGACCGGCGACGCGCGCTGGAGCCTGGAGAAATCCCTGGTCACCGACAACGAGAACTTCGAGGCCCGTGAACTGCTCGTGCGCATCGCGTTGAAGGACGGCAACTACCGCGCCGCCGACAATCAGCTGGTGCAGATGGAAGCGCTGTTCCCCAACAGTCCGCGCCTCCATCTGCTGCGCGGCGACTACTACATGGTGCAGGGCCAGTACGCAGCCGCGGAGGTTTCATTCCGCAAGGCCTTCGAAGCCACGCCCTCGCTGGCGACCAGCACCCGGCTGTTTCGCAGCCTGGTTGCGCAAAACCGGCTGGACGACGCCATCGAACTCCTGCGGGAGTGGACCCGAAAGCATCCCAAGGCCCTGCCCGCCCAGCGCATGCTGGCCGAAGCCCTGCATCAGGCCGGCCACCTGAAGGAAGCGAAACACTACTATGAAGCACTGTCGAAACGCTTTCCCAAAGACCCCGGCCTGCTCAACAACCTGGCCAACGTCTATCTCGCGCTGGGAGACCCCAAGGCCATGAAACTGGCGCATCGCGCGCACGAGCTGGCGCCGACGGATCCAGCGATAGCCGACACCCTTGGCTGGCTGTACGTCCTTGCGGGCGACTACGAAACCGGATTGAAATACCTGCGCGACGCCCACTCCCGCGACGCCAAATCGAACGAGATCCGTTACCATATTGCGGTCGCCCTGGAAGGCCTGGGGCGAACCGGGGAAGCAAAACGTCAGCTGCAGAAAGCCTTGGCCCAGGATCGCCCCTTTCCCGGAAGATCCGACGCTATCCGCCGCCTGGCGCTTTTGGAGAACCGCTAATGTGGAAATTTACTCGTCGCCCATGCCGGGCACACCAGGCCCGATCAAGTACCGCGGATCGGGCCGCGGCGTAATCTCGCGGCTCCGCCGGTTCCGCTACGCTTGAACCGGCCTATGAAGGTGGAAATGCAACAACTCAGCTTGACCGTTCAATGACAGAGGTAACTGCTCAGATCACCGCTGAAATGCGTCAGATCAAGGCAACGGGAGTCTGCAAGGGTAAGTGACTCTACTCGTCGTCCATGAATTTTCGGATTTTCGAGACCGTTCCTCGCGCCCGTGGGCCAGGCGCGGAAGCGAGTCATAGCCCATTCCATGGCGAGTTTCCGCAACAACGCCCACGGGTGCGAGGGGCGGGTGCAGTGGCCGAAAATTCATGGGCGGCGAGTATATTATTGAACGCAGAGCCGACGTATTTCAGCGGTTAGCCCGCATTTCTCACCAGTGTTCGTAGCGAGACGGATCCAGGGGGCGTCCTGGGTGGCTTTCGCGACCGGGGAGCGCGCAGGCATGGCCGACACGATGTCGAGCACTCCGACCGAGCGGAAGCCAGCCAGGGCGTGCCATTGGGTCGTCGCAGTAGAAGGATGGTAAGAAATGCGGGTCAGCTGAGGAGTTACTGGGCAATGGGCCTTGCCGATGGCTGCCAGGCTTAGGCTCCCGCCCCTTTTCAGACAGCCCGGTTCCCCGGTCCGCTTCGCGCCACAGCCCTTTCAGGCATCCGATTTTCGGTTGTAATCGTCGTCGAAGCGGATGATATCGTCCTCGCCGAGGTAGCTGCCGGACTGTACCTCGATGATCTCCAACGGGACACATCCCGGGTTTTCGAGGCGATGCGAGGCGCCGAGGGGGATGTAGGTCGATTGGTTCTCGGTGAGCAGGAATTCCTCGCCATCGCGCGTTACCCGCGCGGTGCCGGTGACCACGATCCAATGCTCGGCGCGATGGTGATGCATCTGCAAGGAGAGCTTGGCGCCGGGGTTCACGGTGAGGCGCTTGACCTGGTAGCGGTTGCCGAAGCCGATGCCTTCGAAGCTGCCCCAGGGACGGTGCACGCAGCGATGGAATTCATGTTCTATGCGTCCGCTCTTTTTCAGGTAGTTGGCAACGGCCTTGACTTCCTGCGCCCGGTCCTTGTGGGTGATCAACACGGCGTCGGGGGTTTCGACGATAATCAAGTCGTCGACGCCGACGACCGCCACGAGACGTTCCTCGGCGTGTACGAGGTTGTCACTGGCGTTGAGGGTGAACACGTCACCATGCAGTACGTTGCCGTTTTCGTCGGCCGGGTTGACCTCGCACAACGCGGGCCAGGCGCCGAGATCGGACCAATCGGCATCCATCGGCAGCACCACGGCGCTGGATTCGGCAGCCGGCAGGGCCGAAAGCGGCTCCATCACCGCGTAGTCGATGGAATCGGCGCGGGTGGCTTCGAAGGCTTCGGCCCGGGGGCGCAGGAACAGACCGTCTCGTTCGGCTCCCGCCATTGCGTCACGCGTGCTCTTGAGGATGTCGGGCGCATACTCCCGCATCAGCTCCAGCCAGCGCGAGGCGGTGACCAGAAAGATACCGCTGTTCCACAGGTAGTCGCCGGAGGCGAGGTATTCGGCGGCGGTCGCGGCATCCGGCTTTTCGACGAAGGCGGCGAGACGGCGCGCACCCTGCCCGTCGATGGGTTCGCCGGCGCGGATATAGCCGAAACCGGTCTCGGGATGGGTCGGGACGATGCCGAAGGTGACGATGTTCCCCGCTCCGGCCAGGCGGCAACCGGCGGCGACGAGTTCGCGGAAACCCGGTTCGTCGCCGATCCGGTGGTCCGCCGGCATCGCCAGCAGCGCCGGATCCCGCCCGTCGGCCGTCGCGGCCAACGCGGCCAGTGTCAGCGCCGGCGCGGTGTTGCGTCCGACCGGTTCGAGGAGGATCGCCGCCGGGGTCTTGCCGATCCCGGCCAGTTGTTCGGCAACGAGAAAGCGATGCGCCTCGTTGCAGACCACGATCGGCGCCAGCAGTTCGCACGCCTCGTCGAGTCCATCGACGCGGTTCGCGGTCATCTGCAGCATGGTCTGATCGCCGCACAGCGCGAGAAACTGCTTTGGATGGGCCTCGCGTGACAGAGGCCACAGGCGCGTGCCCGAGCCGCCCGACAGGATCACCGGTTGTAGCAACATGATTTGTCCCAAGGTTCGAAATGCCGCCAATTAGGCCGCAGGAACCGGAGGCTGTCAAACCCCCTCGACGAAACTCATTGCACCTGGAAGAGTTTGCCGAAGTTGGCGATGCGCAGAATCTCTGCGATGGTGTCATTGGCGTTCTTCAGCTTTACCTGGTTGCGCGCGGCGTACTCCCGTAGTTGCAGCAGCATGCCCATGGCCGAGCTGTCCATGTACTCGGTGTTCTTCAGATCGACGACGTAGCTTTTGTCGCCCTTGGGATCGCTCTTGTAGGCCTTGACGAACTCCTGATGGGCGGTGAAATCGAAGCGGCCATCGATGCGGATGGTCTTCTCTTTCTGATCGGAGGAAAGCGCGGTGGAAACAGCCATTCGTAGTGCTCCTCGTCGGCAACGGCCGACAATCGATAGGGTGGATGTGGGGTCACGGCGCTCAGGACGCCGCGCCCGTTTTCACTTGTGGATCGGTCTGCGCGTGCCGCCAGGTGTAGACCACCTCGATGTGATTGCCGGGCGGAAACACCATGACACTGTCGCAGAGTTCGCGCAGCAGGCAGAAGCCGCGTCCGCTCAGCTTCTCGTCGGCGGCGCCGAGTTCGCATCGGCAGCCCTTCAACAGGGTGGGATTGAAACCTTCCCCGCTGTCTTGCATCTGGATCATCAGGCGGCCGCCCTCGCGGTCCGGACGATGGTTCAGTGAAAGACGGATCCAGCCATCGCGCAACGCGCGCAGGCGCTCGGCACGCAGTCGATAGTAGGCATCGAAGCCTTCGGCATCGCTTTTCATCGCGCTGTCGAGTCCGAGCACACCGTGGTCCAGCGCATTCGAGAAGAGTTCGGCGAGCACGGTATATAGCCGTTCGCGGTGGCTTTGAAGCGCCTCGACCTCGTTCAGCAGATGGGCGATCAGGGGTCGGGGATCGAGGTCCCGCAGCGCCGCCGCATCGAGATGCAGATCGATGTGCCATTCGCTGTCGCAGTGCGCGGTATGCGGCGTGGCCAGCTGATAAGGCCGCATCATGGCGGGCGCCGGAGTCGCCGGGCAGGTATATTCCAACAAGGTGGCGTCGTCGTTCTGCGCATGCCCGGCGCGAAAGCGATCGAGGCTCGCGCCGATGAAGTCGAACGCGGTCTCGCGCGGAGCGGCGGCGATCGCCTGCTCGAGACGGTTCATGCCGTACATCTCGCCGGCCGGATTCTCGGCCTCGGTCACGCCGTCGGTGAACAGGTAGAGCCGGTCCCCCGGCGCCAGCGACAACATATCGAAGCTGCGCTCGAACAGTTCATCGCCACCGACGCCCAGCGGGAGATGACGCGCGGCGATGCGCTCGATCGCGCCGGCGCGGCGCCGCACCAGCAGATCCGGCACGCCGCCGGCCCAGACCACGGCGGAATCCCCCTGAGCGCTGATCTCGACGCCGGCGGCGACGACGAACATCCCGGTCGGCATCAGCACCGAGAGACGGCGGTTGATCTCGGCCATGATATCGACGATGCCGAAACCCTTGGCCGACATCGCATGGAAGATCTCGGAGGTCGGCAGGCTGCCGATCGAAGCCGCCAGGCCGTGGCCGGTGAAATCGCCGAGCAGGATCTGCAGATCGCCATTGGGTTTGCGCGCGCCGAGCAGCAGATCGCCGTTGAACACCGCCATCGGCGAGATGCTGTAACGGATGTTCCCGGCGTCGAGGGCGTCGCGCTTCATCACCGCGTCGAAGATCGAGGTGGCGACCTCCTGCTCGCGCTCGACCATCTCCTCGTAACGCAGCAGTTGGCGCTCTTGCTCGGCGAGCCGCTGGCTGCGCTCGCGATGGCGCAGCAAGGCGTGGATGCGCGCCATCAGGATGGTCTCGTTGACCGGGATGGTGATGAAATCGTCGCCGCCGGCCTCCAGGCAGGTAGCCAGGGATTCATCGTCGTTCAACGAGGTGACGAACATCACCGGGATGATGCTGTCTCCCGCCGCCTGCTTGATGCGGCGCACCGCCTCGTAGCCGTTCATCACCGGCATGTTGACATCCATCAGGACGATATCGGGATGCGCCCCGAGCACCGCCTCGACCGCCTCGGCGCCATCCCGCGCGGTGGCGATGCGGCAGCCATGCGATTTCAGAATGCCTTTCAGCACCTGGCGGTTCGCGCTGCTGTCATCGACGATCAGGACCTTCGGACCCTGGGCATCGCGTGGATAGGGAATGATATTGTCGGCGGCATGGGCCACGGGCTTCACCTTGTTGTCTGGGCCGCCGCATGACGACAGCCAGGGAATTCGACCAGGACGGCGGATCAGAACAGTTCGATCTCACCCTCGGATATGTCGGTTTGTTCAACCGGCTTGGAAAGCCGCGCGCGCGCCGCCTCCCAGCCACCGCGCAGCTCCGCGGCCAACGCCTCGCCGGCCGGCTCGCCATCGGCGCGCCGCGTGGCGATCCATTCTTCCATCGCCTGCTGAAAGCGTTCACCGCCTTCCCCGGCGATCGCCAGCTGTTTGTCGGCGTAGCTCACCAACTGCGTGACCAGATCCTCGAATTGTAGCGAGCGCACCGCCTGACCGACCGAGCCATCGATCTCTCCGTTGATGCGCGAGACCGCCTCCAGGCTGCTTTCGAGCTTGTCGTTGAACAACGCGATCTGCTCGATCATCTCGTCGACCCGGGCCTTCGAGCGGATCGCGAAGTTCATATCCTTGGAGGCCAGCTTGCGCACCGCTTCGCGGGCGTCTTCGATATGCGTCTTCGAATCGCCCAGCGCCGAGCGGATCTGTTCGCTGAAGCGGCTCGATCGCTGCGACAGAGCGCGCACCTCATCGGCCACCACCGCAAAGCCACGCCCGGCCTCCCCGGCCCGCGCCGCCTCGATCGCGGCGTTCAGCGCCAGCAGGTTGGTCTGGTCGGCGATCTGATTCATGTCGTCGAGCAATGATTCGGCCGACGCCAAGCGTTCGACCACATCGTCGATATGCTGCACCATCCCCATGCTCTCGGAGCTGGTGTGCACGATGTGGTCGACGAAATAGCGCAACACCTCATCGGTTTCGCCGGCGAACTGCGAAAAGGAGATCTTGCCGTCGCCGTCCCCCATCGCGTCCATGATCGACATCACCACGGTATGCTGTTCGCGCGTCTGGGCGTGCAGATCGTTGAAACTGGATTGCAGCGAAACCACCGAATCGGATACCAGTTCGTTGATCTGCTTCAGACTGTCATGAACGCCCTGGTAGGTCGCATCGAGTTCCCCGGCTTGCACCGAACCCAGCTCCGCGAGCGTATCGAGCGAACCCGCCCGCCTCGCGCCGGCTTCCCGTTCCTGCTGGTCCGAAGGAACCCGTGCCGCCATCCAGGCGCAGGCCACGACGAACGCCGCCCCCGACGCCAGCACCACCAGCGGCGTGCCTTGAAGCCAGGCGAAACCGAGCAAGGCCAGGCCAAAGAGACTGATGACGCCCATCCGGCGCGGATTGAGTTGCTTGCTTGCCACTGTATTGGCGTCCATTGCGGTTCGATGCAGTATCTAGCGGTCCATCGGCGCGGGAACTTTACCCGAATGTTTCATCGGGAGTGCAATCTACTCCTCGCCCATGGATTTTCGGTTTTTCGCGGGCGTTCCTCGCGTCCTTGGACCAGGCGCGGAAACGAGTCACAGCCCATTCGATGACGGGTTTCCGCAACGACACCCACCGGCGCCAAGCGGCGCGCTACAGATAGTTGAACAGCGACAAGCCCTGGATCTTCACGAAAGACTGTTGCGCGGCCTGCAAGGCCAGCAGGTCTTGCTGAAATCCGGTCAGCGCCTCGGCGTAGTCCAGGTCCTCGGCCTCGGACAAGCGGGCCTTCATCGAAACCAGGAAGCCTTCGTTGACATCCTGCTGGGCGATCGCGGTATTCAGCCCGGCGCCGTCGCGCGTGCGAATGCCGAGCACCTTGTCGAGCGCCAGCTGGATATCGTCGATATGGACAGAGACCTTGTTGTCGGCGCGCAGATCGGCGCTGAGTTTGTCCAGGGTGGTGAAGACGTTCTGGTTGCCGCCTCCGCTGGCTGGGACTTTCATGAAAACCTCGAAGCCGGTGGCGGCGTCACCCACCTGACGATCGGCGGCGATGCGCAACTCCCGCCGCGTCTGGTCACCCTGGTAGCGCAAGGCGCCGCCACTGCGCGTGAATGGCGGGGTGTTGCGTTTCGAGCCGGCGAACAGGTATTCATCGTTGGCGTCGCGGGTATTCGCCAACGACATCAGTTGATCGTTCAACACATCGATCTCGTCGGCGATCGCGGCCCTCCCCTCGGGGCCTACGGTGTCGTTGTTGCCCTGCACCGCGAGTTCGTGCGCGCGCTGCAATACATCGGTGACACCGTTCAGGGTCGATTCCTGAAGCTCCAGGCGTGATTTCAGCATGCCGATGTTGCGCTGGTATTGCTCGGCGGTATCGATGAAGGCGTTCAGATCGAGGATGCGCGCGGCGCCGGCCGGATCGTCCGACGGGCGCAGCACCTTCTTGCCGGCGGCGATGTATTGCTGCGCGCGGCTCAGTTCGGCGCTCTTGTCCTGGATCGCGCTGGCGCCGCGTTGAAACAGCAGGGCCGTGGATATCCGCATATCTACCTCCGGGTCGCCGACAACAGGGTGTCGAACAGGGTTTGAGCGGTGCTGATGACCTGTGCCGAGGCCTGGTAGGCTTGCTGGTATTTCAGCAGGTTGGCGGCTTCTTCATCGAGATTGACGCCGGAGATCGCTTCGCGCTGGCTTTGCGCCTGGCGCAGCAGGCCCTGTTGGGATTCGGCGTTGACCTTCGCGTGCCGGGTCTTTGCGCCGATGTCCGACACCAGCCGCGAGTAGGCGTCCTGGAAGCTGGCGCTGCCTCCGAGCAGGGTCTGGCCGCCTTGCAGTCCGGCAAGACGCAAGGCATTGCGGTTGTCACCACTGCCCGCCGGGGTGTTGCCGATGACGAAAGCGTCGCCCGGCGCCGGCGTTCCGCTGATCTCGAAACGCATGCCTCCGATGCCGCTGAAGGTGAAGGATTTTCCATCGCCATCGACCGCGGGGTTGTACAGCACGCTGCCGACCACGCCGCCACCGAGGTCGAAGCCCGGCACGCCGGGGCCTCCGGCATTGGGATCGAAGGTCAGTGTGATCGCGCTGCCCAACGGCAAGCCGCCGGCGCGGCTGATTTCAGGCTGGGAGATGCGGGCATCGCCGCTGTTCACCGGGTTGCCGTTGGCATCGCTCGCTTCCGCCGCGCGCAACGGCGCCGCCGCCGCGATGCGTCGGGGATCGTCGACGAGCCGCTCGATCCCGGCGGCGTTCGGAGACGTCGGCTGGATCAGGACGCGGTCGCCGACCGCCGCGCCGCTATTGATAAGTAACTGAAAACCATCGATCGGCGCGCTCGTGTAAGGCGAGGCGCCGCCGGTATCGATCGAGGTGGCAACCTGGTCGCTGAGCCGCGTCAGGGTATAGGATGTACCGCCGTCATAGCGCAGCTCGTAATCGCTCGCCACCACGTTCGAGACATCGGCCAGGGTCGCGCTGACGTTCATCACGCCATTGTTGTCACGCGCCGGCGCGGTTTCGATGGTCGGCGGAGCGAAGAAGTCACCACCCGACAGGCCATTCAGGTCCAACCCGAGCCGGTGCTGCTGGTTGACCCGGTCGGCAATGCCCATCGCGATCAGACCGAGCTGGTTGCCGGCCTTGTCGAGCAGTTCGTGACGAAACCGCAACAAGCCGCCGAGCTCGCCACCGTGCAAGGCACCGGTGATGATCTGTCCGCCGCCGCCATCGCTGTAGACCACATCGGTCTTGGTCGGGTCGAGCGGGTTCGCGCGGGTCTCCAGCGCACGCGCCCGGTTGCCGATGACCAGGGTCTGACCGTTGCCGATGAATACGTTCAGCGCGCCGTCGTCCTGCTCGTAGGCCGACAGGTCGACCAGCTGGGAAAGCTCGTCGAGCATCTGGTCACGCTGGTCGAGCAGATCGTTCGGCGGCTGCTGGTTGGAGCCGGCGCGCGCGTCGATGATCGCGGCATTGACCTCCGCGATGTTGCCGGCCAGCCCATTGATGCGATCGACCGCGCTCGCCATGTCGCGATCGGCCTGACCACGCAGATCGGCATTGCGTCGGTCGAGGTAATGGAAGCGGTCCACGAGGGTCTGGGCATTGCTCAGCATCAACTGGCGCGCCGCCACCGACGACGGATCATCGGCCAGGCCCTGGGTGGCATCGAAGAAATCCTGCACCACCGGCCCCAGGCCGATCGCCGGATCGCCGTAGATATCGTCGAGAGCGCCGGCATGGGTAGCGTAGGTGGACAGCTCGGAGGCCGAGGACTGGGTCGAACGAACCTGGGCCACGGCGAATCCATTGTAGAGACGCTCGACCGACTGGGTGCGCACGCCATTGCCCAGCCAGCCGTTACCGGAGCGTTCGGCCTCGCGGGTCGCATCGATGACCCGCTGGCGACTGTAGCCCGGGGTATTCACGTTGGTGATATTGTGACCGGTGGTCGTCAGCCCGCGCTTCGACGCGTTCAAGCCGGTCACGCCGATACTCAGTATGCTCGGCATTGAACCGCTCTCGCGCGTCGCCGATAATGTCTCCGCTGTTGCATCTTGCTCCCGTCGGACAGATTCTGACGGAAGTCTTTTCGGCAGCACAGCGACAATTCTTTAACCGCATCCTTCTGGAACCCGCCATGAACGACCCGATCACATGGCTCATCATCGCCGCTTTTTACGCGCCGTTGCATTTTCTCGTGCCGCTGCTGACGGTAGCGCTCAGCGCGCCGGATGCAAAAGCGCGCCGGCGCGGCCTGCGTATCGCCACGTCATGGGCCGCGCTATCGATGCTCATCGCCTTCGCGTTGGTGATCTGGCTTGCGCGCGCGCAGCTGTCGCTGGCGATGGCGGTTCTGTTCCTGTCGATGCTGGCGCCGTTCCTGAAGGTGTTGTGGCTGCGACGCCGGTGGCGCCTTGGGAACGCGCCCGATTGAGCCGCCGAAAAAAGCGCCGACACCCCTCTTCCCAACCCTGGAGAGAAGCCAACGGCTCAGATCGCCACTGAGCGGTTACGAGAGAACTTTGTCATGTCTGTACTACACGCTTTTTTGCTTCCGTTCCATGGTCTGCGCATGCTGTTTCAGCCCGGTCTCCGGCGCTATGTCTTCTGGCCGTTGCTGATCAATATCCTGATCTTTGCCGGCGCGGCCTGGCTGGCGGCGCACTACTTTGCGCAATACATTGCCGCCGTCCTGCCCGCGGACAGCTGGCTGCATTACCTCGAATGGCTGCTGTGGCCGATTCTGGCCGCCGCCTACCTGCTGTTGGTGTTCTATTCGTTCACCGTGGTGGCCAACCTGATCGCCTCGCCGTTCAACAGCGTACTCGCGGCGAGGGTGGAGGAGCGTCTCAGCGGCCGGCTGCCACCCGATTCGGACAAGGGACTGGCGGCCGAGATCGTGCCGGCGATCAAGGGTGAGATCGGCAAGCTATGGTATTTCGCGACCCGTGCGATCCCGGTATTGATCCTGATGCTGATTCCCGGCGTGAACGCGATCGGCTCGGTATTGTGGCTGTTGCTGGGTTTTTGGTTTCTGACCATCGAGTACCTGGATTATCCGATGGGCAATCACCACCTGCGGCCATACGAGCAACGCCGGCGGCTGCGCCGCTACCCGTTTCGCGGTTGGGCGTTTGGCGCTGGCGCCAACCTGTTGATGATGATCCCGGTCATCAACCTGGCCGCGATGCCGGCCTCGGTGGCTGGCGCCACGTTGTTCTGGCACGAATGCTTTGCTGGCGAAGAATGACGCGAATGTCGGGATTCGCACGGCTCATCCCAGCCTAGGCTGGCGATTTCCCACTGAATGCGTAGGCTGGGTTGAGGAACGAAACCCTGCTTTTGCGTTTATTCCCACCAAACCTCCAACACCTCACTCGTCGCTGCCCAATAGCGGCGTTGCCAGATGCCCCGCTCGCCCTTGCGGGCCAGGAGATATCCGCTCCTCCTTTGGCAAGCTGCGGGAAAATCCGGCTTTTATCAACCGCCAACGGGTGGAAAAATCATCGTCTTCCTCCGGCGGACGCCAAATGCAATGCAGGTGATCCGGTTTTAGTCACTCGCCGAAAGCCGCACCTTCAAACGCCGAAAGCCGTCGGCGGCCAGCGAATCCGGAAACAACGCCAGTTGCAGGCGGGAATCGAAGCTCAGACGGATGAAACGCGGCAGCAGCTCGGCCCGCACGGCGCTTGCGGGCAGCTCTTGCTCGCGGCCATCGGCGTATCGCAGCAACCAGCCGCCATCCGGCTTCAGCACCAGGGTTTCGATGCCTCCGCGCCGGCGCAATTCGCGCCGTTCGCGCAGATACAGCAACGCCGCCAGCAGGCTGGTGGCAAGCTGGATCGGCCAGGCCGCGGGCGATAGCCAGGTAACGAGGCAGACGAGCACGAACATGAACAGCAACAGACGCAAGGCGATGCGCGAGGTCAGCGGATGGAGGATCAACGGGGGACGGGTGGTGTACATCAGACATCTCCAGCAAGAATCTGTTCGACCAGGCCGCGCAGGCGTGGATCGAGCGGCGTGGCGCCGCGGTGAAACCACTCCAGCAGCAGGTTGTCGGGCTCGCGCAGCAGGCGTTCGAGATCGTCACGCCGGGCGCTGTCCAGGGCTGTCCAGTGCGCTTCGACGAAACCTCGCAGCAGCAGGTCCAGCTCGAGCATGCCGCGCCGGCATTGCCAGCGCACGCGGTTCAGCGCGGCCTGGTCAGATGGCATGCTTCAGCATCGTGGCCTTGATCTGGCCGATCGCCCGCGTTGGGTGCAGGCCTTTCGGGCAGACCTCGACGCAGTTCATGATGGTATGGCAGCGAAACAGACGGTAGGGCCCTTCGAGCTGGTCGAGGCGCTGCTCGCTGTGCTGATCCCGGCTGTCGGCGAGAAAACGCCAGGCTTGCAGCAGCGCCGCCGGGCCGAGAAAACGCTCCGGGTTCCACCAGAACGAGGGGCAGGCGGTCGAGCAGCAGCCGCACAGGATGCATTCATAGAGGCCATCGAGGCGCGCGCGCTGCGCCGGGGTTTGCAGCACCTCGACCTCGGGTTCCGGGTCCTCGCGCACCAGCCAGGGCTTGACCGCGCGGTATTGGCGGTAGAAGGGACTCATGTCCACGATCAGGTCGCGGATCACCGGCATGCCGGGGAAGGGGCGGATCTCGACCGGCTCCTTCAACCCGGCCAGCGGGGTGATGCAGGCCAGGCCGTTGCGGCCGTTGATGTTCATGCCGTCGGAACCGCACACCCCCTCGCCGCAGGAATGGCGAAAGGCCAGGCTTTCGTCCTGCGCCTTCAGCGCGATCAGCGCATCACGCAGCATCATGCCCGGCCGGATGTCGTCGAGCTGGTAGTCTTGCATGCGGGGCGCGCTGTCGCGGTCGGGATCATAGCGGTAGATGCGAAATCTCATCAGTAAACGCGCTCCTTGGGCGGGAAGCTGTCGACGCTGAGCGGCTTGGTGCGCACCGGTTTCCATTCCAGGCGGTCGTCCTTGCGCCAGTAGAGGCTGTGCTTCATCCAGCGGGCGTCGTCACGTTGGGGGAAGTCGATACGCGAATGGGCGCCCCGGCTCTCCTCGCGCGCGAGCGCGCCGGCCAGGGTCGCCATCGAGATATCGACCAGGTTCTCGAGCTCCAGCGCTTCGATACGCGCGGTGTTGAACACCCGGCTGGTATCGCGCAGGCGGACATCGGCAATGCGCGCGCGCAAGGCGCGCAGCTTGTCTACGCCGTCGCGCATCACTGCCTCGGTGCGGAAGACGCTGGCGTGCTCTTCCATCAGGCGCGTGAGTTCATCCCGCAGGGTGGCGACGCTTTCGCCGTCACCGCGCCGATCCCAGCGCGCCAGGCGTTGCAGCGCGCGTTCCACCGCGGCCTCGTCGAGGGGGCGGTGGTTGCGGTGCTCGCTCAGGAACTCGATGATGCGCTTGCCCGCCGCGCGCCCGAACACGAGGATATCGAGCAGCGAATTGCCGCCGAGCCGGTTGGCGCCATGCACCGAGACGCAGGCGCATTCGCCCGCCGCGTACAGCCCGGGAACCGGGTCTTCGGCGCCGGTCTTCTCGGGCGCGACGACCTCGCCGAAACGGTTGGTCGGGATGCCGCCCATGACATAGTGCGCGGTCGGCGCGACCGGGATCGGGGTCTCGGCCGGGTCGATATGCAAGAAGGTGCGGCACATGTCGCGAATGCCGGGCAGGCGCTGGGCGACGACCCCGGATCCCAGGTGATCGAGCTTCAGCAACACATGGTCTTTTTGCGGGCCGCAGCCCCGGCCCTCGCGGATCTCGGTGGCGATCGCGCGCGACACCACGTCGCGGCTGGCGAGATCACGGGCGTGCGGGGCGTAACGTTCCATGAAACGCTCGCCCTCGCGATTGACCAGGTAACCGCCCTCGCCGCGCGCGCCCTCGGTGATGAGCATGCCCTTGCCGGCGATGCCGGTCGGGTGGAACTGGAAGAACTCCATGTCTTGCAGCGGCAGGCCGGCGCGCAGCACCATTGCCATGCCGTCGCCGGTATTGATATGAGCGTTGGTGGTGGTGCGGAACAGTTGTCCGCAGCCGCCGCTGGCGATCAATGTGGTCTTGGCCTCGATCAGCAGCGGTTCGCCGCTCTCGATCTCCAGCACCAGCGCGCCGAGCACCGCGCCCTCGTCGTCCCGCAGCAGGTCGATGGCGAAGTATTCATCGAAGAAATGGGTGCGCGCGCGGATGTTCTGCTGGAACAGGGTATGCAGGATGGCATGTCCGGTGCGATCGGCCGCGGCGCAGGTGCGCGCCGCCTGCTCGCCGCCGAAATCGCGCGTCATGCCGCCGAACGGCCGCTGGTAGATGCGCCCGTTGTCGAGGCGCGAGAAGGGCACGCCGAAGTGCTCCAATTCATAGACGATCTTCGGCGCGGCGCGGCACATGTATTCGATGGCGTCCTGGTCACCGAGATAATCACCGCCCTTTACCGTATCGTACATGTGCCAGTGCCAATTGTCGGGGCTGACATTGCCGAGCGCGGCGTTGACGCCGCCCTGCGCGGCAACGGTGTGTGAACGCGTGGGAAACACCTTGGAGACCACCGCCACGCGCGCCTCGGCGCGCGCCAGTTGCAGGGCCGCGCGCAGACCGGCGCCGCCAGCGCCAAGAATCAGGGTATCGAAACGCCGCCGCGCCGGTGTTTTCATGACAGGCGCTCCAGCGCAAACAAGGCCCACGCCGAGACGGCGAGAAGATAGAAGGCCGCCAGGCTCAGCATCAGCAGGCGCCAGCCCAGCGGATGAACGTAATCGAGGATCACGTCACGCACGCCAACCCAGGCATGCAGCGCCAGGCAAGGAATCAGCAGCGCAAAGCCCACCGAAACCAGCGGCGACGCGACCCATTGGCGCCAGGCATCCACATCCGCGGGCGGCACAAGCCACAGGCGCGCAAGCAGGATGAGTACGAAGAAGCCGATGTAAACCGCGCTGACGCGTTGCAGAAACCAGGCGTGCAGACCGCTGGCGCGACGGCTCACAGCAGCACCCCGAGCCATAGCGCGACCACCGGCGCGGCGATCAGCACGCCCCAGGCGCTGTAGCGATACAGCGGACGATCGAGGCCAATATGGAGATCAAGCAGCAGATGGCGGATGCCGGCAAAGAGGTGGTGCAGCAAGGCCCACAACACCAGCATCAGCCCTACCCGCCCCGGCCAGCCATACAGAACGGCCTGGAAGGCGCGCCAGCCCGCCGGATCCTGCAACGAGAGCGAGAACAGGCCACTGGCGGCCGATAGCGAAAGGAACAGCACCACGCCGCTGACGCGGTGCAGGATCGACGCCACCCCCGCCACCGGCAGGTGGATGCGCGGCAGACTCAGGAATACCGGTCGTTTCTTCGCGTGCATGGCGTGAGTATAGCAGCCGCCGTCCGATCGGGCCGGGAACTCATTCTCCCACCGGAAAGCGCGTGCCCGGCGACAGCGCCTCCACATGGCGCGGCGCCTGGAGCAGATGCTGGCGGTAGAAGGCGATGATCCCGGCGCGATCCAGTTTCTCGACCTCGTCGGCGATGCGGCGCTTGAAATCGAAGCCATAGCGTCGGTTCGTAAGATCGCTGAAATAGCGCTGGCTGCGCTGGCTCAGGCTCTCGTCCTTGCGCTTCAGGGTCGCGATCAGGCCGGCCTTGTTGGCGGCGAAGTCCTTGTCATCGAGCCTCTCCAGGTAATCGGCGAAGCCTTCGCGGAACGCGGCGACGCGCTTTTTCAGCTCGTCGACGCCGACCTTGGACGACTGCACCAACATCAACAGGCCGGGATGACGGCGCACGTCCACGGCATCGGCAATCACCACATAACCAAGCTGCTGCTCGGTTCGCAGGCGCTTGAAGAACGGCTGCTTGAACAACTGCGCGAGCAAGCGCCAGCGCGCATGCGCGGCCGGGCTGGCAGCGGCGCCGAGATCCAGCGAGGCGAACACCGAATCGGGATGATCGACCGGGTAGCGGATCACGCGCGACTCCCCGGCGGCGGGCAGGCGCAGGCGGGGCTCCGGCTGCGGCGCGAGACGGCTGTGCGCCAGCAGGCGCTGACGCAGTTGCCGGGTCAACGCACGCGCCTCATCGGCGTTGAGGTTGCCATGAACGAGGATCTTGGCCTCGACGCTGGAGAACAGGCTGGCGACATGCCTGGCCAACTGCTCGCGGGTCAACGAGGCCAGCGCGGCCAACCGCTGACGCGGTGACCAGGAGGGCGTGACAACATCACGCAACAGCGCGCGGAATACCTGTAGGTAGGCATGGTCGAGCTTGCGGTTGGCGAGCTCGCGGCGCAGGCGTT
>Ga0256832_1001362_pt1 | contig 16428 bp, 11 predicted proteins | sample 134614metaG_FD_190534 | JGI IMG/M metagenome (GOLD analysis project Ga0256832, IMG submission 190534) | Hydrothermal vent microbial communities from Lau Basin, Pacific Ocean - 134-614 | ecosystem: Environmental > Aquatic > Marine > Hydrothermal vents | place: Pacific Ocean: Lau Basin | collected...
ATTTTCAGCATAGCCGTAGCTATGGTGGAAATTATTAATGCAGTTATCGGCAAAAAGAACGAATACTTGGCCTGAAAGAGTATGCTTGACTTGACACTAGTAATTATTATCTTTTATTTTGAAAAAAGGCTTTGAGCATTTCGCTGCTCTTGTCCCTCATAAGTCCAAATTCTAATTTTGTTTTAGGGTGTAAGACCTGTTTACCACATTTCATAAAACCATTTTTCGGATCTTCTGCGGCATAAACTATCCTGTCTATTTTTGCCCAATTTAGAGCAGATGCGCACATCATACAAGGTTCGAGAGTTACATAAAGTGTACATTTTTCTAAGTATTTACTTCCCAAATAATTTGTGGCTGATGTAATAGCGAGAATTTCTGCATGTGCAGTAGGGTCATTGAGAGCTTCTACTTGATTATGTGCTTTGGCAATAACGATATTATTTGAAACTATGACCGCACCAACGGGGACTTCGTTTTCTCCTTTAGCTTTTTCTGCTTCATCAAAAGCTTTCTTCATAAAATACTCATCTGATAAAATATTCATCTGCTGTTTTTTTGCAAAAGTAAATACAAATGGGATTTTATTATTTATTTTTCTCGTAAAATTTTTAAATAAAAAACTTCCTTTTATCTTTGCGTATGGAAAAAACAAATAAATTCTCGTCAATAAAGGAGATGCTGACATTTGATGATGTATTGTTAGTGCCCTCCTACTCGGAAGTGCTACCCAGAGAGGTAAACGTTTCTACACAATTTACACGAAACTTGAGTATAAATATACCTATAGTTTCAGCAGCGATGGACACTGTTACGGAATACCAGCTCGCTATTGCCCTGGCAAAAGAAGGTGGTATCGGGATTATTCACAAGAATATGTCGATAGAAGAACAGGCAGCTCAAGTGAGAAAAGTCAAAAGATCTGAAAGCGGAATGATTACCGATCCTGTCACACTTGGACTCGAGGCCAGTATAGGAGATGCACAGAGATTAATGCGACAGCATTCGATTGGAGGAATTCCAATAGTGGATAAAAATGGAAAGTTGGTAGGTATTCTTACTAATAGAGATTTGAGGTTTCAGGAAGATAGTTCTAAGTCTATAGTGGAAATTATGACAAGGGATGGTTTGATTACTGCTCCGATTGGGACTAGTTTGGATGAGGCTAAACAGATTTTACAAAAGTACAGAATCGAAAAATTACCTGTTGTGGATGATCACAATATTCTTATGGGACTGATAACTTATAAGGATATCTTAAAGATAAAAAACTATCCGAATTCTGCGAAAGATAAGTATGGAAGACTATTAGTAGGTGCAGCAGTTGGTATCTCATCAAATACTATGCAGAGAATTGAAGCTTTGGTTAAGGTAGGAGTTGATGTTTTGACTGTAGATACAGCTCATGGGCATTCTGCCGGAGTACTTCAAATGATTAAAGAAATAAAAACTAAATTCCCTCATGTCGATGTAGTTGGAGGTAATGTGGCAACCGGTGCAGGAGCAAAAGCTTTGGTTGATGCCGGTGTTGATGCCGTTAAAATCGGAGTTGGCCCCGGTAGTATATGTACAACTAGAATAGTCGCCGGAGTAGGAGTGCCCCAATTGTCAGCTATAATGGAAGCTGCGAATGCCATCAAGGGTTCGGGAGTTCCGATAATCGCTGATGGGGGGATAAGATTCACAGGAGATATAGCAAAAGCGATTGCCGCCGGAGCAAATACAATTATGGCAGGTTCATTATTCGCAGGTGTAGAGGAGGCTCCCGGAGAGACTGTGATTTTCAAAGGGCGAAAATTCAAAATTTACCGGGGTATGGGCTCAATCGGAGCAATGGAGAAAGGATCAAAAGACAGATATTTTCAAGATACGGAAGATGATGTGAAAAAACTTGTTCCGGAAGGGATAGAGGGGCGGATTGCCTATAAGGGAACATTGTCTGAAGTGATGGTTCAATATATCGGCGGTTTGAGGTCAAGTATGGGCTATACGGGTTCTAAAACCATTGAGGATTTGAAGAAAGCAAAATTTGTGAAAATCACCCATGCAGGAATTATCGAAAGTCATCCACATGATATTTCCATTACAAAAGAATCGCCTAATTACAGTTTAGGTCAATGATGAAAGGAAAAGGACGTCTAAAATTAAACACATGAAAATCGGCACATTCAATGCTAATGGTATTAGAGCAGCGGCAAAAAAGGGTTTTTGGTCTTGGTTTGTAAAGCATGATATTGATATACTCTGTATTCAAGAGACAAAGATACAAGAAAGTCAGATAAACCCTATGGAATACCAATTGATGGGTTATAATAGCTATTGGCATTCAGCCGAAAAAAAAGGGTATAGCAGCGTAGCCACTTTTACTAAACAAAAGCCTGTAAAAGTCGTAAAAGGAATGGGAATCGAAAAATATGATCGAGAAGGAAGAGTGCTTAGAACTGACTTTGACGGTTTCAGTGTAGTCAATGTATATATTCCCTCCGGTTCCAGTGGCGAACACAGGCACGAGTTTAAAATGGAATTCTTAAAGGATTTTAGGGCCTATCTCGATGAATTGAAAAAAAATCAGGAGAATTTGATAGTCTTGGGAGATTATAATATCGTTCATACACGACTGGATATTCACAACCCAGACAGGAAAGATAATCCTTCGGGATACAGACCCGATGAAAGGGCTTGGTTGGATCAATTATTTGCTTCGGGATTCAATGATTCTTTTAGACTTATTTATCCGGATGAAGTTTTGTTTAGTTGGTGGAGTTACAGAGCCGGCTCAAGGCAAAGAAATAAAGGTTGGAGAATTGATTATATCAGTGTTACAGACAAGCTTAAGGATAAAATCAGAGATGTGATATTTTATAAAGATCCTGTGTTTTCAGACCATTGTCCTGTAGTATTGGAAATCGATATTTAATTGATTTTTTATGAAAAATATGAAAATATTAATCACAGATTTTGTTCATGAATTATTGATTGATGGCCTGAAAGCAAATAATTTTGAAGTTACTTATTCGCCTGAAATCAAATTGGAAGAAACCAAAAAAATCATTAAGGATTACTGTGTTGTTGTAATCAATACAAAAACAGTGATGGATAAAGATATGATTGATAAGGCAAAGAATTTGAAATTGATCGTTCGTCTGGGATCTGGTTTGGATATTATCGATTTGAATTACGCAAAGAAAAAGAATATCATAGTTAAAAATACGCCAAAAGGCAATAGAAATGCAGTAGCTGAACACGCATTGGGGCTATTGCTTTCACTTTTTAATAATATCAATCAAAGTAATTTTGAGGTGAAAAATATGATTTGGAACCGGGAAGATAATAGAGGTATTGAGCTTGATGGTAAGACGATTGGGATTATAGGTTTTGGAAATACAGGCAGCCGGTTTGCCAAAAAACTCAGTGGATTTGATGTTGAAATTTTAGCTTTTGATAAATACAAGCAGCGTTTTGCTGAAAACATTCGTTATGTGAGAGAAGTTGGCATGGACTCTATTTTTGAAGAGTGTGACATAGTCAGCTTTCATGTTCCTTTAACGAAAGAAACATACCATTTATTTGACTTAAAGTTTATTGATAAGTTTAAAAAAAGATTTTATTTGATTAATACTTCAAGAGGAAAGGTTGTCAATACAAAAGATCTGATTTTGGGACTTCAAAAAGGCAAGATTTCAGGTGCAGTTTTGGATGTACTGGAAAATGAGAAAATCAATACATATACCGATGGAGAATTGAGTATGTATAAACATCTTTTTGGATTGAAAAACGTGATTGTTACACCACATATTGCAGGTTGGACCAAAGAATCCAAGCTAAAAATAGCTGAGTTGGTATTGGATGAAATCTTGATTAATTGTTAGTTATTGGTTGATTGGCTTTATAACATACTCTTTTGAATAAGGAAATTTTTAATTTGAAATGGTCTATTGAGATATGTAATTACAATTTAATCAATTTTGCAATATCTATTTTAACTTATTAAGACTGTAACTTTTTAGTTTGCTATTATGAAAGAATGGAAAAATTATTTATCATTGTGCGCTTAAATAATTTTGGAAATTTACTATTTAAATATAAAATTGTTGATATGAAGAAAAATTTACTACTGATTTTAGTACTTCTTATGACAGGTATTGCGGGCTTATATGCGCAAGCTAGTTTGGAAGGAATTGTAAAAGACAAGAATGGAGGATCTCCGCTGGATTTTGCATATGTAAAATTGTACAAAGGCGGATCATTAATCACTGGAACTCAAACTGACATTGATGGAAATTACCTTATGTCAAATCTGGATCCCGGCACCTATGATGTTGAAGCGAGCTATATCGGTTATCAAGCAAATAGGATTACCGGTGTTGTAGTGAAAGCAGGAAATATCATGCGTTTGGATTTTGAATTGAGTGCTGCGGGAGTAAAGCTTGATGATGTCGTGATTAAAGCCTATAAAGCTCCATTGATTGACATTGACAATACCACTACGGGTGGTACCGTTACGTCAGATCAGATTGCTAATCTACCTACAAAAAATGTGAATGCGATAGCTGCAACTACAGCCGGTGTATCTTCGCAAGATGGTGGTGGCATGTCATTTAGAGGAGGTAGAACCAACTCCAATGCTTTCTTGGTAGATGGTATTCGTGTATCTGCAAACTCTGTTCCTCAATCTGAAATTGAACAGATGCAGGTCATCACAGGAGGTCTTGCTGCAAAATACGGTGACGCAACCGGAGGTTTGATTTCCATTACTACCAAAGGACCTTCGAGAAAGTTCTCAGGTGGTATTGAGCTGGAGACTTCTCAATATTTGGATCCTTACGGCTATAATCTTGCAAGTGGATATCTTTCAGGACCTATTCTCAAAAAAGGAGATAAGACTTTATTAGGATTTAGGTTATCAGGTCAATACAAATATGTAGTTGACGGTAATCCTTCTGCTATTGGTCAATATGCGGCACCTGAATCTGTAATCAAGGAAATAGAAGAAAACCCGGTAACGAAATTCAAAACTACGCAAATAACAACAGCGAGTTATCTGAGAGAATCAGATTTGGGAGGACCTATGAAGATATCTCCCAATGATGATAATACCGACCTAAATATAAATGCAAAACTCGATGCGAGAATTTCAGACAATATGGATATATCCTTATCAGGAGGTTATGTTGATAATGCCAACAGATTTACACCCGATAATAAGTGGAGGATATTGAATTGGACTCACAATCCCATTTACAATTCACAAAGGATGCGTGGCAACTTTAGATTGAGGCACAAGATAGGTAAGCAAGGTGTTGAGGTAAATAAAGACGAGGGGAAATCAGGCTTTATGATAAGAAACGCAAACTATACAATAAGACTCGGATATGAGAGGACAATTGGAGGTACTCAAGACTATACTCACGGAGACAAATTGTCCAGATATGGATATTACGGTAGTCAAGATGTGAATCTAAGAGAAGTTGTTAGTGTCGTTGATACATCTATATGGCATGGTTGTGGGACAACCTTTATCAATACCAGACCATTTGATTTTGTGGGTTACCTGCAAGTATTTTCACCTTTCAAAGCGAGTACGGATATTAATCCTACTTTGGCAAAATTTAATACTGTCAATGGAGATCTTGATAACAATTATAGTGAAGTTTGGGACGATTTGTATTTCAATGCGGGGAGGATATATAACAGGTTTAGTAAAAGCGATAATGAAAGGTACAATTTCAATGTAGCGGCCGGTTTTGATATTTTTCCTTCAGGAAGTACAAAGGGTAGGCATAGTATTGAGATAGGAGTGGTAGGAGAAATGCGTATCAATAGATACTGGAATGTAAGTCCATTAAGAATGTGGGAGTTGGCTAGGGAACTTCAAAATAGCTGGATTGTCGGTTTGGACACTACAGATGTTATTGGAGAGTTTGACCTTCCTGTTAATGGTGAGGATTATACTTGGAAGAGATACAATACAAAACTCAATAGAGATGAAGATTCCAAATTTTATAAATCGGTTAGAGAGCTCTTAGGAAAAGGTGAGCATGATTATGTATTTGTTGATAGGGATTTGAATCCTGATCAATTGAGTCTTGATATGTTTTCTGCCAAGGAGTTGAATGGGAAAAATATGATGTATTATTATGGCTATGACTATTTGGGCAATAAATTGTCAAATAATGTCAAGTTCAATGATTTTTTCTCGGGAGACGGCAGGAAAGATTTTTGGTCTCCGGCAGCCAATCCCTTGTATGGAGGTATATATCTTCAAGACAAGTTCTCATTTAAAGATATCATAATGAGAGTAGGATTGAGAGTAGATTACTACGATGCAAATACCAAAGTGTTAAAAGATCCATATTCATTATATGAAATCGAGACAGCAAAAGAATTTTATAGTTCACAAGAAGGTTTGGTCAAACCAGAATCTGTAGGTGATGACTACAAGGTATATGTATCTGAACCGGGCTCAAATAAGGTTATAGGATTTAGAAAAGGAGACCAGTGGTATTCAGCAAGTGGTATTGCTACTGATGGTAGTAATATTTTCAGAGGAGGAATTGTGACACCTTATTACAAAGAGAGGGTCGATAGTTTGAGGAATATTCAAGCTAAATTTTTTAATCCGGATATTTCGTTTGAAGACTATACTCCACAAGTTAATTTTATGCCGAGGATAGCCTTTTCATTTCCTATCTCAGAAGACGCAGGATTCTTTGCACACTATGATGTATTGGTACAGAGACCTGCCGACAGAACTACTATGACACCAATGGAGTACTATTATTTTGAACAAAAAAATGATCAAACATATAACAATCCTAATTTGAAGCCTAGTAAGACAATTGACTATGAAGTAGGTTTTCAACAAAAATTGAGTAATAATTCGGCGTTAAAAATCCAAGCTTTCTATAGAGAAATGAGGAATATGATTCGGATTAGACCGTATTTTTTCGTACCGTCAATCTCAAAATATAAAAGTTATGGCAACTTGGATTATGGAACGGTTAAAGGTTTTTCATTTACATATGATTTCAGGAGGAAAGGCAATATTCAGTTTCAAGTGAACTACACATTGCAATTCGCTTTTGGTACAGGCTCCAGTTCCAATGCTGCCAGCGGAACCAGTAACAGAGGTATAATAAGGAATTTATATCCTGCTAGTTTTGATGAAAGACACAATATTTCAGCAATTATCGATTATAGATATTTCCATGGTAAGAAATACAATGGTCCGGAATTGTTCGGATACAAAATATTTGAGGATGCAGGAATAAATTTACAAACACAAGCTTCATCCGGAAGACCTTATACAGTGAGAAGTCAGCCAACGCAATTTGGTGCAACGGGATATAAAGGTGAGATAAATGGAGCAAGAAAACCTTGGTATCTTGAACTGAACCTTAAAGCTGATAAGAATTTCAGGATAACAAATAAATTGAGCGCTAACATATATGTCAGGGTCGAGAATCTACTTAATACCAAGAATGTATTAGGAGTTTACGGTTATACGGGAGATCCTGATGATGATGGGTTTTTAATTTCTCAATATGGAGAATCAAAAATAAAAAATATTAAATCACAAGGAAAGCCAATAGAAGCCTTTTATGATCAGTACAACTGGAGATTAGCAGCACCTGGACATTATTCTAGACCTAGAAGGATTTATATGGGTATAATGTTTAACCTTTAATCAATAATGATAAAAAACAATAATATGAAAAATTTAATATTAATCTTATTAACTGTATTTATTTGGCAAACCGGATTTGCCACAATACATATACCTAAGGATAAAAAGAAAAAAAAGGAAAGAAAGGAAAGAAAGGAAGTCACAACAAATATTTCTTTAAGGGAGAGTTGTGAGCAACCTACAGATAAGTTTTTTCAAAGCATTAACAATGTTAGAGCTGTATTGACTACAGGTGGGGATACTTGGACTGAAAATAGCGTAGGTTCGTATTTTGTACCAAGAAAAGAAAATGCAGAAGAGGAAGCTTCTTCTTTGTATTCAGGTGCTGTTTGGATTGGAGGTAAAGATCCGGGAGGAAACTTAAAGATGATGATTTCCGGTCATAGGAGCTCAGGTGCATTTGACATCACTGCCGGCCCCTTGGATATAGCAACAGGTTCTACGGAAAAAGAAATTTGCGATAGATGGGACATTCACTTTAGAGTTACAGGCAGGGAAATAGACCAACACTTAGCCAGTTATAAGGAAGATCCTGATTTGAATTGCGATTCGATTCCTGAAGGTGTCAAATATTGGCCTGCAAAAGGAAATCCTTATTTTCAAGAGAAATACGGTTTCAAATTGCCTGAAGATCATGATTTAGCTCCATTTTTTGACAGGGATGAGGACGATTATTATGACCCTTGTAATGGTGATTATCCTATCATTCATATAGAAGCTCCCGAAGGAAAAGGGGAATGCCCCCCCGGTGTTTATGCAGATGAAATGTTCTTTTGGGTGTACAATGATGCCGGTAGTACTCATAGTAAATCACATGCGACTCCCATACAAATGGAAGTACAGGTCGAGGCATTTGCTTGGAATACCAATGATGAGATTAACGATATGACTTTCCAAAGATATAAACTTATAAATAGAGCCAATGCAGATATTGGAGATTGTTATTTTGCCTGGTGGGTAGATCCTGATTTAGGTTGTTCGGATGATGATTATGTTGGTTGTGTACCACCACCTGTAAATCTTATGTTTGTCTATAATTCGGATGATATTGATGGAACTGATGGTTGTTCTTGTGATCGTGGTGTAAATACCTATTGTGATAAAATCCCTATGATTGGAGTGGACTATTTTAGAGGTCCATTAGCGCATTTCAAATACGGAGTGGATTCCTTGTTCAAAAAGGATACAATTATAGTTGGAACAGATACTACTATTACAGAAGTATTTGTTAAATTGGATACAATATTATTGCCCATAGCTTTGGATGAACCGGGAGATACGGTTTTAGAGTTAGGAATGACATCATTTATTTATTATGTCAACCCTACTCCAAGAGTTTCTTTTCCGACTCAAATGGAAGATCCTAGGCAACCGGATGAATTTTATAATTATCTTACCGGTTATTGGAAAGATGGTACTCCTATAACAAGCGGAGGCACTAATATCGGATACAATCCGGGAAGTACTGATACTGTAAAATATGTATTTCCCGACGCTCCAAATGATCCTAACGGATGGAGTATGTATAGTAAAAATGCGAGTAAAGCAGATTATAGGACTATCCAATCAACAGGACCTTTCGTGTTAAAACCGGGAGATGTGAACGAATTGATAATAGGTGTGCCTTGGGTACCTAACGTAGTTCATCCGGGTCCCGCATTGGATCAGCTTTTGGCGGCTGACGAGTTAGCGCAATCCTTGTTTGATAACTGTTTTGAGCTTCAAGACGGACCTGATGCGCCCGATATTGATATTGTAGAATTGGATAAACAATTAATCTTGATATTGTCAAATGATAAGGATGAATCCAATAATGCAAATGAAGATTTCCATGAAGTCGGACTTAAAATAGACAAGGATAAGACCGATGATATTGAGTATAAATTTGAAGGTTATCAGGTATATCAATTGTACAATGGAGATGTTTCCGTTCAAGAACTTGATGACTTTGAAAAGGCAAGATTGATATTCCAATGCGATTATAAAAATGGAATCAATACATTGTATAACTGGCACGCGATAACAAATCCAAGTAATAATGGTGCTTCCGAAAAGATATTTGTTCCTACGAAAAAAGTTGTAGGGGCAGATGCGGGACTAAGACATATCATTAATGTAGAAGAAGATCAATTTGTTTCAGAAGGAAGAAATTTGGTCAATCATACACCTTATTATTTTATGGCTATAGCATATGAGACAAATAACTGGGCGGAATTCAAACCAAAGACCGGTGAAGGTCAAAGAGAACCGTATTTTCCAGGTAGAAGAAATGTGAAAATATATAAAGGAGTACCGCGTACTATTGCATATACAAAATTGAATGTTGATCCGCTTGAAACTCCGGAGATTAAAAGAATAGACGGTATTGGTAACAGTAAGTATTTTGTCGAATTAACCGAGGAAACAGAGCAAAAAATACTCGAGAATAATGTTGCTACGGACTTGACATATAAGGAAGGTGCAGGACCTATTAAAGTAGAGGTATTTAGTCCGTTTGAGATTCAAAATAGCGATTATAAATTGGAATTGCTTGATGATAATATGGATGATGACGTATTGGATGAGACTGCATATTGGCAATTGACCAATCTTAGTAATAACAAAGTCTATACAGCTGATACTTCAATCAATGTTAGCAATGAACAAGTGATTTTCGGAGAAGGATTTTCTGTGACGATTCCTCAATCATTGGATAAATTCAACAGAGAAGAAGATGATAATGGTATCATAGGAAGTAAATTGAAGTACAATGATGATAATGGAGTAAGGTGGATGCAAATAATTAAGGATAATTCAGGTTTTAGGCAAAGTGTGTTTGCAGGTAACCAAATTGTTTCCTGGGATATCACACATTACCTTTTGACAGGGGAAGGAGAAAGGTTCCATGCTATAGATCCTAAGGGAGCATTAAATTCCCAAATGGACGAAGCTCCTTTTGTGCCATTTATTCTGACCAAGAGCGAGCCTGCTCCGGTACAGTATTATGTGTCACCAAGCTCCAGAGAATTCAATGGAAAATTGGTTAAATCCAATTATTTGCTTAAGAACGAATGGAAAGACTTGATGAATAATGTTGATATCGTGTTTACATCTGACAAATCCAAATGGAGTAGATGCGTAGTAGTAGAGACTTCTTATGACGGTTTATTCCCTGAGGATTTAAGTGAAATTCCTGAATTGATGAGACCTGAAGGAGATGCAAAACAATTTAGATTAAGAGCTGCTCCTTCTGTAAGTAAAGATGACAATGACGGTGATGGACTTCCTGATCCCGATGGTGATGGTTTCGGTATGGGATGGTTCCCTGGATATGCTATCGATGTTGAGACCGGAGAAAGATTGAATATATTCTTTGGTGAAGCCTCTGTCTATGGTGGAAATGAAGCGATAGACACATTATTTAGACTCAAAAAAGCACCCGGTAGGGATATGATGTTTAACCCCACAAGTGATATACTTGTAAGAATCCCTGGTGAGCTTGGTAAAGATATACCTCCTGTCTATCCGTGGAACTATACATTCGGAGGAATGCATATGGTATATGTTACTCATACAAGATATGATGAGTGTGCAGAATTGAGAAACTATTTTTCAGGTGAAGGAAGTAGTTCTGAAGTGTCAAAAAATATGAGAAAAGGACTCAAGACTATAACTTGGGCAAGTATTATTAATACAAATTTCAGAGATTCTACTGCTGTGATGAAATCTTATAAAGATGGATTGATACCTAATGATGCGAGAATTGAATTGAGATTTGAAAGTAGCTATAAAGTACCGAATGATATCAAAACTGCATCAGGTAAACTTGTAAAGGATATGTCATTTTTGAAAGGGGAAAGAAATGGCTATGGTACATATTTGTTTAGCTTTAACGGTAAAGCTCCGGAGGATGTTGAGGCATTGGATAAAGAAAATGCTCTCGATCAGGTCAATGTTGTACCAAATCCATATTATGCATATTCAGAATATGAGACATCTCAATTCAATAAACAGGTGAAGATCACCAATTTGCCGGGTAGATGCGAGATTACTATTTATTCTATTGACGGTAAATTCATCAAGCAGATTAATAAAGATGAGACTGGGATCGATTATAGGGTGAATGGTTCGGATGTTAGTAATTTGAAGTATAAGCAAGTTCAGTCCAATGTGGTTTGGGATATGAAAAATCACAAAGGAATACCTATAGCTAGTGGAGTTTATTTGATTCATATAGTATCAAAAGATCTCGGTGCTGAAAGAACTATTAAGTGGTTTGGTATCAATAGGGAATTTGATCCTACGGGATTATAAAAAATGCATATTGAAATTGATTTTAATATTCGAAAGGATTAAAAAATAATAAAATATTTGAAAATGAAAAAAATACAATTATATCTGATTTTACTTGCCTTGGTTGGGGCTACAAATGTATTTGCCGGTAACCCTGATAGACAAGGGGAAGCAGGTGCAAATGAATTATTGTTCAATCCATGGGCAAATAGTGCCGGACTACACAGTATGAATACATCATCTATTATGGGTGTAGCTGCGATGAGATTGAATGTTGCCGGTATATCAAGAGGTTATAATAAAGCGATGATAAGCATTGCAAATACCAGACTCTACGAAGGTTCTGAATTGCAGTTCAATGCTTTGGGCTTTGTAGTAAGAATGGGTAAGACAGGTGCTCTTGGAGTATCATTGGCAGCTGTGGATTTTGGTGATATCACTATCACAACAAAAAATTTACCGGATGGAAATGGTGGTACGTACTCGCCGTCGTTTTATCATATGGGAGTAGGATATTCTTATACCTATGCCAATAAAATATCCGTAGGTGCTTTGGTAAGAATAGTGGGAGAATCTACCAGCAATGTTTCTGCACTGGGTGCTGCTGTAGATGCCGGAGTACAATATGTATCAGGAGAAAAAGACAATTTCAAATTAGGAATTTCTCTTAGAAATATTGGTACACCGATGAAATTTGGAGGTACAGGCTTGAATTTCCGTGGCAACAATCCGGGAAATAATACCAATAGCTATCAGATAACATTTCAACACAGAGCTGAAGGATTTGAATTGCCGTCGTTGTTGAGCATGGGATTTTCTTATGATTATTATTTGAGTAATAGTATGTTTGTAAGAGGATTGGCTAACTTTACTTCCAATGCTTTCTCACTGGATCAAATCGGTGGTGGTGTAGAATTTTACTTTAGAGATTTGATCGTGCTTAGAGGAGCTTATCGATATGAGATAGGAGCTACAAGCATTGAAGAAAACAATTTGTATTCCGGATTTGCCGGAGGTTTTTCTGTGAATGTACCAATGTCAAAAAAGAATAAGAACAAATTGGCTTTGGATTATTCTTACAGGACTACTTATAGATTCAGAGGTACTCATAATTTTGGAGTGAGAATTATAATATAAAAGACCATATTTTTTTATTAATTTCTGCTTTCTTGCAGAAAGAAATAATAAATTTTAAAAACTTGACGTTTCTGGGTTTAATGCGCAGAAACGTTAAGTTATTTAAATAGTGTCTGGTCGAAAACAGGCAATTTTTGAAATTTTGATAATTTTTATTTAGATTTTGATTTTTTTACAATGATTTGATGACTTAGTATCAATTACTTGTAAAAAGCTCAAAAGATAACAAAAAGAATCAATTTCAAATTTGATGTGTTTTTGACCAGATACTAAATAACAATATATATTACTAAAAATCAGATAAAATGTCAGGAATCAACTATATGACTCAAGAGGGCTATGATAAACTCAAAGCACAATTGGATGATTTGAAGATAAATGAAAGACGAAAAATTTCAATGGCAATCGCAGAAGCTAGAGAAAAAGGTGATTTGTCTGAAAATGCCGAGTATCACGCTGCCAAAGATGCCCAAGGAATGCTGGAGATGAAAATTAGCGAATTGGATAAAATGCTTGCAAGTGCCAGAGTAATCGATGAAAGTCTAATTGACACTTCAACCGTTTCCGTCTTGACAAGTGTGAAAATCAAGAATGTGAAAAACGGCTTTACCGTTACATACAAATTGGTATCAGAGTCCGAAACAAATATAAAAGAAAAGAAAATTTCTGTCAATTCACCGATTGGGAAAGGCCTTTTGGGTAAGAAAGTCGGTGATATAGCAGAAGTTCAAACTCCTGCAGGTTTGATGGAATTTGAAATTTTAGAAATTAGCATATAATATCATGGCATCAATTTTTACAAAAATAATAAACGGAGAAATCCCCTCTTACAAAGTAGCAGAATCCGAACACTTCTTCGCTTTTCTCGATATATTTCCCCTTAAAAAAGGACATACACTTGTAGTACCTAAAAAGGAAATCGATTATATTTTTGATATCTATGATGATTTATTGAGAGAGTATATCGTTTTTGCAAAAAAAGTAGCTGCTGCAATCAAGAAAACAATTCCTTGTAAAAGGGTTGGTATGAGTGTAATCGGTCTTGAAGTACCTCATGCACATATTCACTTAATCCCTTTGGATGATATTGGAGATATGAATTTTTCCAATCCTAAACTCAAGTTTAGCGAGGAAGAATTTCAGGACATTGCTAAAAGGATAGCTGAGAATATCGGATAATGCAAAAACTAATCGAAGCAATTATTCTTGCAGGAGGAATGGGAACACGTCTGCGGGAAGTTATCAAAGATATCCCAAAACCAATGGCTTTGGTCAATGGCAAACCGTTTTTGTACCATTTGATGGACTATTTACACGGACAAGGGATCGAGCATTTTGTTCTGTCTGTCGGATATAAAAATGAAGTAATCAAAAGGTATTTTGGTTGTAATTTTAAAGGTGCAAAAATATCTTATGCAATAGAAGATACACCTTTGGGAACAGGTGGTGCTATAAAACTTGCAACTAAGTTTGTCGAGGAGGATAAATTCTGGGTTATTAACGGTGATACTTTCGTTGGGCTGAAATTGGATGATTTTTATAATAAAACTACCAATCTCAATATCTCATTGGCATTGGTCGAGATGCATGAATTTGACAGGTATGGGATAGTGGAAACCTGTAGTAACAGGATTTGTGCATTCAAAGAAAAAGAGTACAGAAAGCAAGGATTTATAAATTCGGGTATATATTTGATGTCAAAAAGATTCCTTGAACAAAATGCACCAAAAGAGCAAAGGTTTTCATTAGAAAAAGATGTTTTGGAAGCTAAAGTTGATAAGGCGGATATTGGTTTTTATAAAGCAAAAGCGGTATTTATTGATATCGGAATACCGGAAGATTATTACCGCTCTCAATTTCTATTTTCAAATAACCTAAATATAGATAAACTCTTTTCTCTTGATACTTCATGGACTATCTTCTTGGATAGAGACGGTGTGATTAATAAGCGTTTGCCTGGATCATACGTTAAGACAATTGATGATTTTGAGTTTTTTCCAGGTGCATTGGATGCGATTAGAAGACTGAGTGAGCATTTTAACAGGATAATCGTAGTGACCAACCAACAGGGGCTTGGGAAAGGGCTTATGACGATTGATGAGCTCAAAGAGGTGAATGACTACATGCTCAGAAAAGTATCTGAATCAGGAGGAAAAATAGATGGTGTATATTTTTGCGATAAATTAAAAGCTGAAAAGCCCAATTGCAGGAAGCCTAATCCTGATATGGCTTATATGGCTCAAAAAGATTTTCCTGATATTGATTTTAAGAGAAGTATTATTTTTGGCGATTCGGTTTCAGATATGGAATTTGGTAAAAATCTGGGGATGAAAACCGTTTTGATACCCACAAAAGAGGAAGAAAAGAGCATCTATCCGGCTATTGAAGTGGATTGGAGGATAAAAGGATTAAATGAGCTAAGTAATACATCATATGAAAGTTAATTTGGTATAAAAATCAAAGCACTTTTTCATCGGCAAAACTATAATACTGCTCTCCTGCTATGATTATATGATCGATTAATGAAATATCCAGCATCTCGCTGCCGTCCTTTATTTTTTTTGTTAAGTCGATATCTTGTGGACTTGGGTTCAGGCTTCCCGAGGGATGATTGTGTACCAAAATCATTCCACTGGCCAATAAATCCAAGGCATTCTTGAATATTATTTTGGTATCTACAGTGGTGGATGATACACCGCCCAAACTGATTTGCTTTTTGTTTATAATTACATTTTTGCGGTCGAGATAGACTGCCCAAAACTCTTCGTGTTTGATATCAGACAAGAGTGAGTACATCTCCTGATAAACTTGCCTGCTACTGTTTATTTTAACCTTGTCATTTGTATTGAATTTTTTTCTGCGCACCAATTCCATAGCAGCTACGATACTTACAGCTTTAGCCTGTCCTATTCCTTTGTACCGGGTTAATTCGACCACACTCTTTTGTGAAAGAATACGCAAATCATTGTCCATGTCTTGAAGTATTTGTCTGCTCAAATCTACTGCGGACTGACTTCTGGAGCCCGAACCGATTAGAATTGCCAATAATTCTGCATCGGAAAGTGCTTTTGGTCCATTATTCAATAATTTTTCCCTTGGACGATCATCTTCTGCCCAATTTTTAATCGAATTATATTTTGTAGTTTTTGACATTCTGATTATGAATTAAAATATATTGGCTATAAAATTAATGAAATAGTCTGAAATTAGCTATAATATCAATAGCGTCCTAAACAATTAAAAAAAAGTTAAAAAAAAGGAGAAGTAATTTAATATCTCAAATTATCTTTGAGTTTGAACAAAAAAACAACTTCTCCAATGACAAATGTAAC
>Ga0256832_1001363_pt1 | contig 16426 bp, 15 predicted proteins | sample 134614metaG_FD_190534 | JGI IMG/M metagenome (GOLD analysis project Ga0256832, IMG submission 190534) | Hydrothermal vent microbial communities from Lau Basin, Pacific Ocean - 134-614 | ecosystem: Environmental > Aquatic > Marine > Hydrothermal vents | place: Pacific Ocean: Lau Basin | collected...
CAAAAAAGAGAGGATTAATTGGTTCATAGAAGCTGGGCTGAAGTTTCTTTATCTAAGCTGAAAGAAAATATTCAAAGTTTACACCAGTTTTGTAAAAAAGATATATTTGCAGTTGTTAAGGCTGACGCATACGGGCACGGAGCAGTTCCAGTATCAAAATATCTTGAGCAATTTGATGAAATTCCCTATTTATGTGTTGCAACAGCAGAAGAAGGTCAGGAATTAAGACAAAATGGAATTTCAAAAAACATACTCGTGTTAGGCGGAATTTTAAAAGAGGAAATTTCTATTTTTAATGAAAATCACCTTGTTCCTGTTATCTCAGACTTCTATCAGTTAGAGCAAATCCTAAACCTGAAACAAAAAACAGTCCATTTAAAATTCGACACAGGAATGCACAGATTAGGATTTTATGAAAAAGATATTCCTCAACTTATTTCTTTTATAAAGAAAAACGACATTCAAGTAGAAGGCATAATGTCCCATTTTCCATCAGCTGACATAAATCCAGAACTTACCAAAAGACAGATAAAAGAGTTAAAACATATCATAGACATTTTTGAAGAAAACAAAATTTATCCCACATACAAACATATACAAAATAGTGCAGGGCTTATGTATGAATGTGATTACTGCAATGCTGCACGAATAGGTATAGCAATCTACGGAGAAAAACCAGTTACAGATTTTCCTGTTGATATAAAACCTGTAATGTCCGTAAAGTCAAAAATAATATCGATAAAGGAGATTAAAAAAGGAGATACAGTTTCATACTGCGAAACATTTAAAGCAAAAAATGATATGAAGATAGCAACCATTTCATTTGGTTATGCAGATGGTTTGCCGCGGTGTATTTCAAACCAAGGAAAAGTCATCATAGGGAATAACTTTTACAACATAATCGGTAATGTGACTATGGATATGACGATTATTGACATTTCTAACAGTAATAATATCAATATTGGAGACGAAGTTATTATTGTAGGGGAGAGTGAAAATTTACACATACATTTTTCAGATATTGCAAAAATTTGTAAAACTATATCTTATGAGATTATGTGTGGAATATCCAAAAGGGTATTTAGAAAAATATTGTTAGAGGAAAAAGATAATGCCGTTATCAATATTAGTGGTAGATGATGAAGAAAATATAAGATACCTTTTGCAAGATATTTTAGAAGATGAAGGTTATTATGTAAAAACTGCCGACAGCATCACAACTGCAAAAGATAGACTGAACGAAGAAGATTTTGATATTGTTTTCCTTGACGTCTGGCTTCCTGATGGAGAAGGAATTGATCTTATTCCTTATATTAAAAAATTAAATCCAGTTACGAAAATAATAATGATTTCAGGACACGCCAACATTCCCATTGCAGTAAAAGCCATAAAAGAAGGTGCCTTTGATTTCTTAGAAAAACCAATCTCAACAGAAACTATTTTTGCAGTTATAGAAAAAGCTCAAAAAGAGATTCAGCTCCAAAAAGAGTATATCTACCTGAAAGAAAAAGCCACAGAGGACATCCAGATCATAGGAGAAAGTCCTCAGATACAGGATTTAAAAGAAAAAATAAGAAAAGTGGCAAAAACAAATGCGTGGGTAATGATTTTAGGTGAAAATGGAACTGGAAAAGAGCTTGTTGCAAAATCTATCCATTATCTGAGTGATAGAAAGGATAAGCCTTTCGTTGATATTAACTGTGCAGCAATACCTGATGAACTGTTTGAAGCAGAACTTTTCGGATATGAAAAAGGAGCTTTTACAGGAGCAGAATCAAGAAAATTAGGAAAACTTGAAATAGCAGACGGTGGAACACTGTTTTTAGATGAAGTTGCGGATATGAGCCTATCAGCACAGGCTAAACTTTTAAGGGTGTTAGAAGAAAAGGAATTTACAAGATTAGGTGGAAATAAAAAGATAAAAGTAGATATCAGAGTTCTTTCAGCCACAAACAAAAATATTGAAGAAGAAGTTAAGAAAGGAAATTTCAGACAGGATTTAGCTTACAGATTGGCAGTGGTGCCTCTCCATGTTCCACCTTTAAGGGAAAGAGATGGAGATATCATTTTATTGGCAGAATATTTTTTACAAAAATTTGCCACAGAGAACAAAGTAGAAAAGCCTGAATTATCGGAAGAGGTGAAAGAACTGCTTCTAAAATATAACTGGCCAGGAAACATCAGAGAACTAAAAAATCTTATGGAGAGATTGTGTATTTTTGCTGGAGGAAGAGTTATAACACCAGATGATCTTCCAGATTATATTAAGAATAACCAGAAAAAAACTGTATCAAATATAGAAAATGTGGAGGACTGCCTTCCTATCCAGATAAAACCTTTAAAAGAGTTTAGAGAAGAAGCAGAAAAAAGATTAATAGAAAAGGCTATCCAGCAGTATGATCATAACCTTAAAGAAGTTGCAAAAATTCTGCACGTTGATTTATCATCTTTATACAGAAAAATGAAACAGTATAATTTAGGAGATTAAAATGCCTTATGTTAATGTAAAAGTAGCAGGGAAACTTTCAAAAGAGCAAAAAGAAAAGATTGTAGAAGGTATAACAAAGGTTTTAGAAGAAGTAGCGAATAAGCCGCCTTCTGCCACATACATTGTGATAGATGAGGTAGATAGGGAAAACTGGGCAAAAGGTGGAAAACTTCTTTCTGATTCTTAAAAGTTTTGTTTAATTGAGATAAAATTTCAGTCGAAATTTGGTGATTTTTGCAGAGATTTTTATTGATTCAAATCAAACTTCGATTTCTATCCTAGAAAGACAGTGGTAAAAATAGAAAATATAATCTCATCGAATTGATATTTAACTTTTTGTAGTAAAATGAATAACTTACGGATATAGGGAAAACGCTCTTCAAAAATGAATAAGTAGTATCAATGCTTTACAAATTCGGGTAATCTGTACAGAATAGCGGGGCAATTTTTGAGGTGTAAAAATTGTAAGTTATTGAAAAATAAAGATTTCGTAATTGAGACGGAATTTAGACATTTGATTTGACATTTTCTTTATTTTTTCAGTATATTAAGTTATAGCTTGTACAAAATTTGGAGTATTTGGCAATTGAATATGTTGATTTTCAACGATTTGAAGGGGGTCTCTTGTATTGTCCCGCTTGATTAAGGGCATTGCGACGAATAAAGTAGAACTCATCGTATTTTTCGAAAACTCTTCTTGTATTGTCCCGCTTGATTAAGGGCATTGCGACAATTTATCCATTCTTTCGCCTTTTCCCATTCTTCATCCTTGTATTGTCCCGCTTGATTAAGGGCATTGCGACTTTTTTTCATAGTTCGATTGTCACTTTCTCTGCATCTGCTTGTATTGTCCCGCTTGATTAAGGGCATTGCGACTTCGTTTGACAATTTCGTCAAAAGATAATCTTTTTTGCTTGTATTGTCCCGCTTGATTAAGGGCATTGCGACAGTTGAATCCCCCGTCATGCCAGAATATCCTGACACTTGTATTGTCCCGCTTGATTAAGGGCATTGCGACTCAAACTTTCTAATTTTCTGTAAAGAAAATCTTTAAATTTCTTGTATTGTCCCGCTTGATTAAGGGCATTGCGACGTTTTGACGGTTCAGGTAAAATTTCTGTTAAAATTAGAGCACTTGTATTGTCCCGCTTGATTAAGGGCATTGCGACTCGGGGGGAATGTTTGAAGTAATACCCCCCTGACAACTTGTATTGTCCCGCTTGATTAAGGGCATTGCGACATGTTTCCATCCCAAAGCTTCATTGACCTCTTTTGATGTCTTGTATTGTCCCGCTTGATTAAGGGCATTGCGACTGATCAAAAGGATTATCCTTCATAATCCCTTGAATTTTCTCGAGTTGTCCCGCTTAATTAAGGGCATTGTTTTTTACAAAACTACACACTACTCACTTTTTACTACTAACTTCTTACCACACTTTTCAAACTACTATTTTCAACTTTCACCTATCGTTACAACCACCTTTAAAAGCCATACAACCCTTTCAAAATCCTTTAATTTTTATTTGAAATCTGTCGAATGAGAAATATCATATACATATATGATTGAGTTGTTTTATAATTATGCTAATATTCTAATATTTATTATTTGGAGAAAGAGTTGAAAAGGTTATCAGCGGTTTTACTATCAGTAGCTTTTCTTTTAAGCTATGGATTTGCTTCAGATGAAAATATTTCCTTACTCTTCTCAAAGCCAGTAGAAGCCAAAAAATTATCCGATAGAGAACTCAAAAAAACAAAAGGTAGTTTTATTTCCGTTTTAATAGCCGATCTCTATTACTATACAGAAAATAAAGATGAAGATTTTTCTTACACAAAACTCGGAGAAATTACAGTTCACGAAACATTATATACACTCACCCCAAATAAAGGCTGGAAATATTACAACGGCAGACTTTATTTCTACACTTCTGGAACATACACACCTGTTTTTGAAGTATCTGTAAAATTAACCGAACTTTATGATCCATCTGAATGGCAAAATCTTTTTGAAGTCACAAAAGAAAGTGCAGAATCAAGCGGATCAGATACAGGAGCAACAGACATACAAACCTATTACAGATTTGTTGATCCCGTCGTTATATCCAATGATATAGGAAAAATACTTGATGAATCTAAGAAATTCTTTGAAAGAGCCTTAAAATTTTAACCTCTCAGAAAAAGCAAATTTTTTCCGAAAATTAGTAGATAATATCTATATTAAGAAATTATAATTTAATATTAAAGTCAATTTTCGGGAGAAAATTAGTGAAAAGTAAAATCATTCTTAGTCTTACCATTTTATTTATCTTTATAACCTCAACAATTGCTCAACCTCGAAAATTGGATGATATTCTTATAACCAGTTATAAATGGCAGATGGACACACTCCTGATATACAACAATGTCACTTATCAATTTTTAGATAAAAAAGAATCAGTGGAAGAAAATATCCTTAACTATACAGTTAATCTTAGATATAACCTCTTAAACAGAATCCAGATAATGGGTTTTGCTTCTATAGATACCCGTTCCAAAAAAAGATTTTTAGAAGATGACAATAAAGTAAAAAAGCATACAGAAACAGAGTTTAACGGAGCAGGGATTGGAATTACTTATCATCTTCTCCACGAAGGAACACATCCAGGATTGATATTTTCTGCACTTACAAACATTGTAGATAAACAACCTTATGTTAGTAAAAATGACTATTTCAAAACTTTTTCTTTTTATCTAACCTCTTATTATTCTGTCGATCCTGTGGTTTTCTTTATACAAGGGTTGTATCAACTGAATCTTGACAGGGATATGGATGGGAAAACACTTCAGGTGGGAGATGTTTTTGCAATAACTCCTCAAGTTTATTTCCTTGCAAATCCTTACGTATCATTTAATTTCGGGATTAAATGGCTTTTAAAGGAAGAAGATAAATATGATGATGATATTTTATTTACAAGCTCCAGCTCTTTAGGCTGGTTATTTGGTTTTTCTTATGAAATTGCTGAGAACACGCTTATATCTTTGGATACAGAATTTAGAAATCAGGCTAATTTCGTCCGTTCATCTGCAATATTCAGACTCGTATTTAGATTTTAAAGATGAAGAAAATAGTAGCTATCACATTAACCTTATTAACCTTCGCATATGCACAAAAAGTTCCTGTGATAAACAACTACTTATCTACTGATATAAAAACAAAAAGCTGGTTAGAACTCCGAAATAAAAATGTTGAAATACAGAAGTATGATACATCTTGTGGAGCTGCTGCTCTGGCAACAATTCTAAAATACTTTTATTATAAAGATGTTTCAGAACTTGACATTATAAATTTCTTTCTAAGGAAAAAAGGACTTTTACCTAAAAAGATCAAAGAACTAAGAAAAGAAGATTTTGAATTCAGTTTTAAAGATTTAAAAGAATTTGCAGAACAAAAAGGATTTAATGCAGTTGGCTTGGCTTTACCTGTAGAATCCTTAAAAGCTCTGAAATTCCCAGGGATCATCTATATAAAATACAAAAATTATCAGCATTTTACAGTCTTTAAAGGAATGGATGATAAATTTGTTTATTTAGCAGATCCGATGTTTGGAAATATTGTTATGAAAATAAATAGATTTAAAAAACTTTTTTATATAGGTAAAAATAAAAAACAGGGAAAAATTCTTGTAATTTACCCAAAAAATGTAAAAAATCTGAATCAAATTTTTATTCAAAAAGGAAAAAATAATCTAAAAATAATCTATGAAACAATAATCATAAAATCAGTTAATTTTAATCAGTAAATTTAGAATATTCTGATAAAATATTTTCAATAATAATTAAAAGGAGGTGAAAGTATGGAAAAGTATGATGTGGCAATTATTGGCGGAGGTGCTGCTGGTCTTTCGTGTGCATTAACACTTTCATCAGCAAAAGGAAAATTTCCGTGGGCAGAAAACAGAAAATATTTCGTTTTGGATAATGATTCTTCAGATTTGATAAAAGCTATGTTAAATAATGTCCCTGCAGTTCCAAAAGGAACTTTAGGTAGAGATTTATTAAAACAATTAAAAGAACAGGTTGAAGATTATGGTATCACAGATATTAAACAAGAAAGAGTTATTAAAATAGAAGGTGAAAAAGGAAATTTTGTTATACATACAGAAAATGGAAAACAATACAAAGCTGATTATGTAGTTCTGGCAACTGGTTTCCATGAATTTAATATTGAAGGTTTAGATGTTGAGGTTGTTCCAAATCCAAAAGCTCCAAGACCTGGAAAGATAATGATTAAATCTGACGAGTTTAATAAAGTTAAAGATGGTTTATATGTAGCTGGTTTATTGGCTGGAGTTTATACAATGTTTGCTTCGGCAGCAGGCTCTGGCGTAGAAACTGCCTGTGCAATAATGTCAGAATGGGCAGGTAAAAATGTTGTTATACATGACGTTCCCGATCCAAAATAAAATAAATGCCCTCATTTGAGGGCTGTATTTATCTTTTAAATAATGGCCCTATAGCCAGATCATACGTAGCATGTCCAATTATTTCTGTGAGAGATGGATGGAAATATATAAATTCGTGAAGTTGTTTAGCCGTATATCCTTCTTTGATAGCTATCCCAAGAGGATGTATCATCTCAGAAGCACCTATCCCCACAATAGAAGCTCCAATGAGCTTCTGCGAATCTTTTTCAAATATCAATCTTATAAATCCTTCAGATTCGTGTTCATCAACTGCTTTTTCATTGTATGTAAAAGGATAATACCCTGAAACCGTTTCTATACCTTGTGATTTAGCCTGCTCTTCGGTAAGTCCTATATGCCCTATTTCATAAGCAGTGAATATTGCCCACGGCGTTAAAGAGTAATCTGCCTTTTCTTTTTTTTCGTTAAACATATTATTAACTGCTAATTTTGCTTCATAACTTGCAATATGTGCAAGCATTGGTGAATTTACTATATCGCCACAGGCATAAATATTTTCAAAGTTTGTTTGCATATATTCATTTACTTTTATAAATCCTTTTTCATCTTTTTCTATTCCAATAGTGTCTAAATCCTGAGTGTTAGGTTTTCTTCCTACTGAGAGAAGAATTTTATCAACAGTTAATTCAGTTCCATCAGATAAAACCGCATGGATTTTTCCATTTTTTATTTCATACTCTTTTAAACTTGTTTTAAGGTATGTATTGATCTTTAGTTGTTTAAATCTTCTCTGTAAATATCTTGATATATCAACAGATATAATCGGTGAAGGTAAAAGTCTGTCCATTATCTCTACAATATGAACATTTGTCCCGTATTTATTCATTATGTAACTTAGCTCACATCCTGCCACACCACCACCGACTACTAAAACTTCATCAGGAAGAGTTGTTAATTTATCCATGTAGTCTTCTGTTGTTATAACATATTCACCATCAGGAACAATATTTGCAATTGCTGTTGGAACAGAACCGACACCTAAAAGTATATATTTACCTTCTATTATTTCTTTAGTTCCATCTGATTTTGTAACTTCAACTTTATTTTTATCTATAACTTTTCCAACACCTTTATAAACAGGCGTTTTCTTTGCTTTTAAAAGCTGTTCTAAACTCCTTCTTAAAAAACCAATTGCTTTTTCTTTTCCTTCCCATGCTTTTGTATAATCTAATTGATAATCATCAATCAGTATTCCATATTCATTTACTTTTGGAAGTTTATCTATGAGATGTGCTCCTGTCCTAAAATATTTTGTAGGAATACACGCACGATTTAAACAGTTACCACCTAATTTATCTTTTTCTACTATGGCAATGTTTAGTCCCATCCTCAAAGCAGTTAAAGTGGCTTCATAACCACCTGGGCCCATCCCTACGATAATTAAATCATACATATTTTTTGTTCTCCTTATGGACATTCATCTTCTTGTAGTTGATCATGAACATCTATTGTCAATCCTATTCTTGTTTCAAGATCATTATCATAATTTATTTCATTTAGTTTAAATTTCATAATTACATAATATTCACCGCTTTCTCCTGCAGAATTTATTTCACTCTTCATTTCTTTTGTCATTACTGGAACTTCTAAGCTACCTGTTTCTGAAAATTCATATCCTAAAGTTTGGTAATCTACTCTTGGTGTTAAAGTTCCAGATTTTGGAGTATATATTATTTCAACTTCTTTTACTTTTACTGGGGACATAGGTATGGAATCACTAATAGGATGTGCAAAGAAATTAACAGTCACAGTTTCAGCTGCAGGAATAAGATTAAAAACATCATCATCTGTTCCACACTCATCGTCAGGACCAGGATCATGAAATAATAAATCAACATCTACATAACTTTGTCCTACAGAGGAATCAACAGTAACACTTGTTCCAACATCAGAACCATCACCACTTCCACCACAGCCGTTGAGGAATATTATCGATACAATAAGTAATCCAAACACAGCTTTTTTCATTTTAACTCTCCTTATAACTAAAAATCCAATAGGAATAATACCCATTAAAAGTAAACTATAATCTATATTCTTACTTAAAGAACAGCCGCTACTTCCCCCACCTAAATTTGGAGGAGGATTAGTTGTTCCACTTTCACTACCTACTGATGTAGTTTGAACTGTTCCTATTATTAAAGGATCTTCAATATAACCAATTCTGTTATCTGAATCTATATTCGAATTATCTTTGAGAGTATAACTAATCTTATTTCCATCTATTTTTAATCCTGTAAGTTCTATCCATTCTCCAGTTGAAGAGTTTACTTTGTAATAAGTTGCATTTTTTGGTAACCTGTCAACAACTACTGTTACATCCACTTCCTGATTAGCCGTAGAATAATCTCCTGTATCTATCACAAAAGAGATCACCTTATGTACAATTAATTTTCCTCCTATATCCCTTGGAACATTATTAGGATAAGGGATAACTCCCAGCAATTGGTAATCAGCAACTGTCCCTTTATTTGTGGAAACCTTTACTGGATATCCTATTCCAGTTATAGAAAGCTGATAAACATTATCATTTTCATCTTTTAGTGAAAGTGTAGCTGAATAATTACTAACAGTATTAGGAATAAATTTAACTTTAAATTCTTTTTCTTCATTTGGTTCTAGGATGAATGGTGTCTTTAATCCAACTATATAGAAGTTAATATTATCTGTTATAGATACATTAGTAATATTTATATCTTGAGAACCTTCATTTTTGATTTTGACAATTTGCTCTTTTGACTCACCTATAAATACTTTTCCAAAAATAATTTGCTTTGGGTTAAAGCTTATACTTCCAGGTGTAACTGTTCCAGTTTCTCCCGCCCCAGTTCCTTCTAATCTTATAATTTTTGGATCCACAGAATCATCAAATAAAAGTCCTATACTTGTTGAAAATTTTCCACTTCCCGTAGGTTTAAATGTTATGTCAATATCTAATGTTTCTCCTGGAGCAATTGTTTTTGGAAGACTGATCTGCGAAGATACGCTGAATGGATCAAGTGGATTATCTATTTTCTTTAGCGTAATATCGGTAAGGCTTTCATTTTTTAATCTTATTGTTTTTGTTTTTTCCGCATTTACCTGTACTTCTCCAAAATCAAGAGTTCCTCCAAAGTCTAATGAAGAAGGTTGATAAATAATAATAGAAGGTTTTACTGCTTTACCTTGGAGCCTTACAATTTTATTCCCTGCTGTGTCTGTTTTAATTTCAAAGAAATCAGTGTAAAAGCCTTCCTGTGTAGGGTCAAACTCTACCGATATTGTGTATGAAGTATTTGGTAATACAGTAATAGGTAAAGAACCTGTATACTTAACTTTAAAGATATTTAAAAATGGATTTGTTATTTGATTTATTTTAAATTCAGCATTTCCTTCATTTCTAATTTCTAAATTAATAGTTTTGGTAGTATTTATATATTGGGTCTGAAAATCTATAATTTCATTAGATAAAACTAATAATCCCCCTTTTCCTGATCCTTTCAAGGAAACCGTCTTTGTACCTGCGTTTGTATCTATTTCTATTGTTCCTGTGTATTCTTTAGGCTCTGTTGGGCTAAAATTGATACTTAATGTTTCTTCATCTCCTGCTCCTACTTCATGAGGACAATTTGTATAAGAGAATCCCTCAGGTATACTTCCACAACTATTAACGATTAACTTACCATCACCGTTATTTTTTATTTTAATATTTAGCGTTTTAAATGATCCAAGATTTACAGTTCCAAAATCTAAAGAAGAAGGTTCAACTCCTAATACAGGTGCAACACCTGTACCTTTTAGAGTTAATGTAAATGGTTTCACATCAGGTAAGTTTACAGATATATACATATTTCTTTCATATATACCTCTTGTTTCAGGATGAAAAGATAAATTTATAATTGCTGTGCTATTTGGAGGAATTGTTTCCATAATATCTGAAGGTGGATATACAATAGATGCAATAGAAAATGGATCTGTTGCTCCTGAAATTGAAACTTTAATGTTTCTATCTGTTTTATTAGTTAATGTTACAGATCTTTGTTTTTCTGATCCAACTAATACATCTTTGAAATCTATAATACTATCTCCAACATTCCCATCCCCACTGTCTTCACTGATCTCAATTCCAGAAAGTAAAAGATTTTCCACTCCATTCCCTTGCACAAAAACTGTTCGATTTCCTCCATTACTTTTTACAGTAAATTTACCTGAATAAACTTTTGTATCAACAGGTACAAAAGTTAAAGAAACTTCTATAGATGTTCCTGGATTTAAGCTTAAATAATCATTATCACAAGCTGAAAGTTTTGGAGGTAGTGATTCAAATGAAAATATAGAAGACAATGAAGTTTTATCGATACAATCGATTTTCAGCTCCGAATCACCTGTATTTTTGATTTTAAATGATTTGATTGCCTTTTGATCTTTTATAACTGAGCCAAAATCTATAATAGCTGGTGCTAAATATGAATTATCCATTCTAAGTAATGTTAATTGTGGTTGACCCAAGGTAAATCTTTGTCCATAAATATCAGAACCACAAGGCTCTGATCCTGAACCACAGTCATTTTTAGTTGCATTCCTTGCATCTTTCCATACAGCTAAGTACTGATTAGTTATTGTATTAAATGAAATAACAGGATTTAACTGGTTAAAATCATCTGTATTAATAAAGTAGTTGTTTCCACGTAATGTTCCATCCAAATCAACATATTGACCATATATATCTAAATTCTCGATAGATTCACTACCATTTCTTGCGTCTTGCCATGCAACAAAAAATCTTTGATTTACCGCATCATAAGAAGCATAAGGATCCGTTTGTTTTGAGTTTGCCACTACTGAATCTTGCTTTCCATTTCCATCTAAGTCTTGATAAGAAATAAGAAAGTTTTTATTATATTTTCCAACTCCAGAATAAATTAACTGTCCATATATCTTAGAGTTTCCATCTTTTCCTTCGTTTTCCCAAGTAACTAAAAATCTTTTAGAAATAGGATCAAATGTTAAAGATGGATTTGAAGAAGGATATATATTTATGCTTTCTTCAGCATTAATTGGATCAGAATCTATCCATATTGCTGGATTTCCTCTTAAGCTAATATTATTATAGAAAATCCCATAAATATGTTTACTATTTTCTTCACCTATAGTAAATCCAGTTACATTTAATTTTACAGATATACTTTCCGAAGGGTCACATACATTATTAATTGGACTTGAATCTATACATTCGCAGGTAAATTTTGCTTTATACCTTTCTGCATCAAAAACAAAAATCTGCTCGTTTGATGTTGAATCAATATCAATATCAACATTTCCTATATTTTTAAATATTTCTAATGTATGAGTTTCTATTAAAGATGAAAAAGTTGCTGAAACTTCTCTTCCTCTTATAGCATAGGAATTATTATCATTCCTTATAATATCTACAACAGGAACAGAAAAAGTAGCAGAGTTAATAATTGCATATCCTATATATAAAGGACTTAAATCATCTGAGGTTACTTTTCTTCCAAAACATTGTGTATATGGTAATTTGTCTCTTTTTTCAATCCATGCTACTAAATACCTATCATTCACAGGATCGTATTTTATCTTTGGTTTTTGTCTTGATAAGAGACTATCTCCATCTATTCGTAAATACCCTATAGCATATTCAGTACCTAAAACATATCCTGAACAATTAGAATCTAATGAAGAAATATTAAGTCGTTTTAGAAACACATATCCGCCTAATGCTACTTTCCTACTATCCTGCCATACAACAGCTATATTCTTTCGAACTGGATCATATGCTACAGAAGGAACAGTTTGATTTTGGGTTGATGGAGTATTTATCTGGAATTCTGTCCCACACAATGATCCATCACTTTTTACAAACTGACCATAGATATCAGCATCTCCATTTCTCCAGTCTTCCCAAACTACAAACCATAAATTTTCATCAGGTAGGAATATTGCAGATGGATTTTGTTGATTATATTCTTTATTGACAACAGGGAATGAAGTTCCTACTAAATCCTGTTTTATTATTTTAAAGCTATCTTCAGTGGCTGAAATATTTTCTGAACTTTCATAACAGGAAGTTAAGAAAACACTGAAAATAGCAAAAATTCCAATTAATGTTCTAAAGAAGATTTTCCCTTCCATCATATACCCCTTATCATTCATAAATTATTCTTGGAGATAAGAAAATTAACAGTTCTCTTTTTGTTAAATTCTTAGATTTATTTTTAAATAAGTTTCCTACAACAGGTAAAGCACCTAATCCAGGAACTCGGTTTTCTTGATTAAAATCTTCTTTTTCTAAGATTCCACCGATTACCACAGTTGATCCATCTTTTGCCACAATTTTACTTAAGACAGCCTTAGTTTGAATAGGAACATTTCCTGCAACTGTATTTTTAAAATCTGGTATATCTTGTGTAATTGTTACGCTCATTATAATATTTCCATCTAAGGTTGTTCTTGGTATTACACTTAATTTTAGAACTGCTTGTTTAAATTGAACATTTGTTAAAGCAGCTCCACCTGCAACACCTGTAGTAACATAAGGTATTTCAAACCCTTGAGAAATTTCAGCAGGTTCACCATCAATTGTTATAACTTTAGGTCTTGATAATATCTTTGATTTTCCAATCTGTTCTAAAGCTGATAATCTAAGATCCAAGCTTTTATTTAAAGCACCTAAAACAATACCAATGGCAGAACCTGTTCCTGGTACAACATTTCCTGCAGGAAAATCAAACATAAAGTTGTTTGTTAGTCCATGATTTCCTACAGAATAAAATCCACTATTTCCTATTCCGCCAGTTGCTGTAAATCCCCATTGTATACCTAAATCTTTTTTATAGCTTGACTCTATTTGGACTATTCGTGCTTCTATTAAAACTTGATATGGTCTTTTTAATAAAATGTTTGCATATTCTTTTTTAACTTTTTTAATAACTTCTGGTATATCAGTAATACAAACTTTTGGCAACGAAGTTATTATTCTTTCTTTTTGTTCTGTTTTTTGAGCTTGTGTACTACCTGTTCCTCCGCCTGATTGTAATTTTATAGTTTGGGCAGTTACTTTTTCAGACTCCTTTGCACTTTGATAAATAATAGATCCGTATTTTGTTAAATATTTCTCTTTTATATTTAGCAATAATTCAGAAGGTTCTAAAGCCCTTGCATAAAAACATTTTGTTTCTATCGGAACTTTTCGAGCTTTTGCAATAATTCTACTAATTTTTGGGATATTATCTCTTATATCTATTATTGTTAAAGTATTTGTCTTTTTATCATAAGTATACCTTCCATATGAGGATAAAGATTCAATTAATGTATCTTCTATTTCTTTAAAATCTTTATAAGGTAGTTCTATTTCTTTTTTAATTAATAATGATTCTACTTTTTGTTTTTCTTCTTCTAATTTAGCTAATTTTTCTTTTTGCTTCTTCTCCATTTCAGCAATTTTTTCTGCTTCATCAATGAGAGGCTTTAAAAATGCTTCAACATATTTTCTGATTTTATTTATATTACTTTTAGTATCTCTAACAAAAATTGAATAAGTTGTAATATTTATATCTAATTCGGCATTTGGAGATATATTTCTTCTTACTAATTTTACTAATCCGTCAAAAACATCTTTTCCCAAATATTCTAAAATTTGAGGGGGAGTTGTTATAAAGTACTCATCTGCTATAGATAATTTATAAAATCCATTTTCTCTTACTGCAATTAAGCCATTTTCTTTTAAAACGTGTGCAAAAACTTTTCTAACACTCATTGGATGCTGTATAGATATATATACTTGTTTTTCTCTTAAGCTGACCGCATCTTTGTCCCAAATAACGTTCTGTTTCGAAATTTTTGCCAATGCATCAATTACTGTGCTCAACTTTGCACCATAAAACTCTGCGGTAATTTTAATATCTTGAGCATATGATTTGGTAAATACTATTAAAGATATAAATGCTATTGTAATTATGTAAATACTAAATTTTCTCATCTCGCTCCCTCTTTATTGAAAATTAAGATCTTCTTTTGATATACCTATTTTTCTCTGGATTACTTGTTCAGGATCTTTTTCTGTTTTTACAAGTTTAGCACCTGACTTGGTCTCTATCACAAGATATTTTTCTCCTTTTTGCGTTTTTATAAAACCAACTGTGTTTTCAAGTTCTGAGAACATATCCTTACTTTCTTCAGCAAAGATAGAATTAAATTGAAGCCCTAAAATTACAATTCCAATCAATAAAAGTTTTTTCATAGCTTATTCCTCTGGTAAGTATAATGTGTTCAGTTTTATTTTAGAATTTAATGCATCTTTACCTTTTACTATATGCATTGAATTGACTGATATATATCTTTTCGATTTCGACAATATAACTAAGAAGTCTTTTAAGTTTCTAATATTCCCTTTTAAATCTATATCTATGTCTATTTGTTTCATTCTTATTTTTTGTTGTTTTTGTTTTTTTGTTGTTTTCTTTTTAAGTTTCTTTTGTTTTTTATTATTTTTAGAAGGCTCTTGTATTTTCAACATATCATTGTTCTCATCATAGCTAACAATAACAGTTTTAGCTTTGGATACTTTAAAACTGTCTAAGATCATCTTTGAATTTAAAGAAGCAAGAGAAACATATGATAAAATTTGATTGACATTTGTTCCTTCTGGAATAATCTTTTCAAGTATTTTTAATTCATCTTTTAATTGGTTTATTTCACTTTGAATTTTAACAATATCTTTATCTAAATTTCTTAGATTTTCAGGGGTGGCATACTTTTTTAAACGGTTTACTTCTGTTTCAAGAATATTTACTTCTTTACTTAATTTATTTACACTTTCTTGTTTAGGTTGTATAAACATAAAGAATATTCCATATAATATAAAAAATCCTGCTGCAGCCAAGATTACGAGCTTTTGCCATTCAGGAATATCTATCCATTGTTGTTTGAGGTCTTCTACAGACACTATGAATCCCCCTTTTCTTCCTTATTTTTTTTCCATTTAACTGCTTTTATTTTGAAGTTATAGTATTCAAGATCCGATTTAGTTTTTATCCGCTGAGTATTATCTAAAGAAACTTGTGTAAAATACTTATTAAGATTTTCATAAAATTTAGAAATATACAGTGGATTAAAAGAAAATCCTTGAATCGCACTATTTTCTCTGGATAATTTAATATCTTTCAACCATATACCATCGACTAGAGAGTCTCCTAATCCAATTAACATAGGAACAAAATCACTTTTTTGTTCAGATAATTTTACAAATATTTTTTTTCTAATTTCTAATTCACGTTTTAATCTTTTTTGTATCGCGATAGCTTTTTTCTTCTCATTTATTTTTTGCTCAATAATCTTTAATCGTTCTTTTTCTGCAGTTAAATACTGTTTGTTAGCTAAAAGATCATTTTGTTTAATGTTTAAAATAATAAAATATGCAAATTCTGCTATAACCAGAACTAAGAAAATAATAATAATAATGAATGTTTTGTTAATA
>Ga0256832_1001364_pt1 | contig 16421 bp, 11 predicted proteins | sample 134614metaG_FD_190534 | JGI IMG/M metagenome (GOLD analysis project Ga0256832, IMG submission 190534) | Hydrothermal vent microbial communities from Lau Basin, Pacific Ocean - 134-614 | ecosystem: Environmental > Aquatic > Marine > Hydrothermal vents | place: Pacific Ocean: Lau Basin | collected...
CGATTCTCATGGAGGGCCTGCGACGGGTTGACGAATGGCGGCTCATCGAGGAGCAGGTGAGCTCCTTCGATCTCGTGCCAACCGTCGACGCCTTGGCGCTCGCGGACGTCGATCGGAGTCGCCTGAGCGCCGAGGAGCGGGCGGTCCTCGAAGCGATCGACGGTCGCCGTACAGTTCGCGAGATCGTCGACGCCACGAGGCTGGCTCGCTTCGATGCCTGCAAGGTTCTCTACCAATTCCTCTCGAGCCGCGTCGTGCGCGTCTGACACCCTGCACCGGTTGGTGATCGCGCCTGGCCGACGCAGCAGGGTGCGGCGCGGCAGAGTGCGACGCGGCAGAGTGCGGCGCGGCAGAGTGCGACGCGGCAGAGCGGCAGAGCACGAGGGCGTAGGGGCGCGTTCCCGGGCGCGAGGCGCTTGACCGGGCCGCTGAGGCGAATTCCGAGCTCAGGCTCCGCCGATGAGGCCCGAGTGTTGACGCAGGTGCATGGCTGCCTCCGAGGTCCAGAAAGCGAGCAGGTCAGCGATCGCCTCGCTCTCGTGGACGAGCGTCGCCCCGCTGAGCGCGCTGAGTTCCCGCTCCGTGCGGCGCAAGACCTCCACGCACGCGGCGAGATCGTCGGAGAGCAGCGCCGCCACCCGGGTAGCGGTCCGACGCGCGGCGCGCGCCCAGCGATCGAGGTCGACGCGACCCGCCTCGACATAGCGGGCGGCGGTCTCCTCGAGGGCCTTGCGCTGTTTGCGCGAGAGCGCCTTGTGCAGCTGCTTGGCCTGTGCGTCGAGGACTTCCTCGCTCGTGAGGCCGGTGCCGTGGCGAGGGTCCACACTCCGGGCTGCGGAGCTCAGCAGTACTTCGAGCTCCCGCGGGGTGAGCTTGTCGACGGCGGAGAAGCCACGCGCGATCTGCACGAGCGGTCGCGCGAGCAAGAAGACCTGCTGAGCCAAGGGAAGCTCCGCGACGGCCGCTGGGACGACGATCATCACCGGGTTGCCGAGCTCGGTGCCCATGCCTCGCGCCCGCGTGCGATGCACGAAGAGCTCGTAGTTGGGCACATCGAGGATGGCCGCGAGCTTGTCCGTGAGCGCCCGCAGCGGGTGGCCGGTCCGGGTCGTCAGCTTGTCGCGCGTCGAAAGCCCGTAGCTCTCCAGGTCCGGGGGATAGAGTTTCGGCAGCGCGCTCTCGATGCACCGCAGCAGAGCACCTGCCGCCTGCTGTGCGGGGCGGGGCGTACCAAGTTGCTCGAGGACCGGGCCCAGCGAGCCGGGGCGGGCAGCAGCGGGTCGCGGCGGGCTCGCGGCGCGCAGCGTCCGGTCCGTCTCGCTGGCCGTGTCCAACACGAGCAGAGGATCGGTGGCGAGGCGCGCCTCCACGGGGCGTTCGGTGGCGGCGTAGGTGCGCGCAAGCTCGCGCCACACGTCCGAGCGCGTGGGGTCCTCGGCGGCGAGCGCCTGCAGAACCGCGACCGCCTCGGACGCCCTGCCGGCGATGCGCAGGCGGCTGGCGAGCTCACGGCGGAGTCCCGGGTCGTCGGTGAGCTCGGCCCCGCGTTGCAGCAGGTCCAGCGCCGCCGCCGGCCGCTCCAGGAGGTCCGAGAGCACCCGACCCATCTCGACGAAGGTCGGCCCGGCGTCGGCCTCCGGCAGCGACTGGAGGTGCCGTTGCAGCGCGCTCAGATACTGTTCCCACCGTTCGGGGGAGTCGCACAGCGCCTTGTACTCAATGGCCGACTCCGACCCTGGTCCCTCGATGGCGACGGCCTCCTGGAGTGCGCTGGCCGCCGCGTCGTGGTCATGGCGTGCGCGCTCGAGCCGCGCGACACGCAAGAGCGCGTCGGCGCGACCTCTGGCTTCGGTGGCGACCGCCGCGAGGCGACGCGCGGCTGCGAGCGCGTCGTCGGTTCGGCGTTCGCGTTCGTGAAGGTCGGCGAGGCGGGTCAGCGCTCGGACGTTGTCGGGGTCGACCTGGAGCACGGCCTGGAGGCTCACGAGGGCTCGGGCGCGGTCGCCGAGCCGCGCGCTCCACAGCTCGGCCAGCTCGAGGTGTGCGGCCTGGAGCGTGTCGTCGTCGGGCGCGAGCTGAACGATTCGCGACAGCGTTTGTGCCGCTTCGCTCCACTCGCTCTCGCGTATGAGGTAGTCCGCGAGGGCGCGCAGAGCCGGCACATGGTTGGGGGAGGCCTGCAGAACTCGGCGTAGCGAGGCGATCGCTTGCGACGGATGGCCGAGGGCCTCGCCCTCCAGGCGCGCTGCATCGAGCCAGAGCTCGGCTGCTCGCGGGGCGTCGGCCTGGGCTGCAGCCCGCTTGAGCAACTCGACGAGGCGTCGCTTCTGCTCGGGGGTCGCCGAGAGGCGGAGCAGCCCCTGAGCGGCCTCCGGAGAGTTCGGGTCGTGTTCAAGGGCCTGCTCGAGGTCCGCCAGAGCCCCCTCGGTGTCCCCGAGCCGGTCGATCCGTACGACGGCGCTCTGGACGAGGAGCTCGGCTTTCTCGGCCGGCGCCGGAGCCATCGCTGCGAGCCGCCGTGCGCTCTCGGCGAGGAGGGATGGATCGTCGGCCCGGGCGGCTGCCCGAGCGAACCCGTGCGCGGCGGCGAGAGACTCCGGGTCGTCCTCCAGAGCGCGGCGGAAGGCGTCGAGCGCCTCGTCGCGGCCGAGAGCCTCCAGGCTTTCGCCGAGGCGCGTCCAGTGGCTGGCGCGCAGCGTCGGATCCTCGAGCAGCTCGGCCCAGCGCCGGTCGACGTCGGCGAGCAGCGCGGGGTCCCCCGTGGTGAGCGCGATGGCTTCAAGCCCTCGAAGCGCGTCCGGGTGAGTGGGGGCCAGCGCCAGCACGGAGCGCCAGGCCTCGGCGACCTCCGACGGCTCACCCAGCTTGCGCGCTTCGAGGAGCCTGGCTCGTGCTTCGAGCGCCGCGATGCGAGCGGCCCGGTCCGTGAACGTCCGGCCTTGCGACGCATGGAGGTCGGCGAGCTGTGGCCATGCGCCCACGCGCCGATAGAGGTTCTCGAGCGCAAGCACGGCCCCAAGGTGCTCCGGCTCGTCGGCGAGGACTGCTTCGAAGCACGCGATGGCTTTGCGCGGCTCGTTGAGCTCGCCGGCTTGGAGCTCGCCGCGGCGAACGAGGGCGTCGACGCGCAGGCGCCGATCCTCGGCGTTCTCTGCCTCCGCCTGGAGGTCCTCGGCGAGAGCACCCCAGTCCTTCTGGTGCACCCGCAGCCGCGCCACCGCGTCCCGTGCGGGCCGATGGTCCGGCACATGGGCGAGGGCCTCCCGGTACGCAGCCAGGGCCTGGTTGGGTTGGTTCAGGCGCTCCTCGTAGAGGAGCCCGATCGCGCAGGCGGTCTGTGCCCGCTCTGTCGGATCGTCCAGAGTTTCGGCTCGAGCTCGGAGCACCTCCAACAATGCAGGCCAGTCTCCCCGCGCTCTCAGGTGTTGCGTCAGCGCGCGTATCGCCGGGCCATGTCCCGGGTCGATCGCCAGCGCGCGGCGAGACAGCTCCACGGCCTCGTCTTCTCGGCCAATGCGCTCACGGCAGAGGTCGGCCATCTCGTCGAGGAGCGCGAGGGCCTGCGGTTCATCCTCCAGGAGCTCGAGCTCTTGCCGATACACGGCCAGCAGGTCGTCCCATCGACCGAGCTCCTGATAAATCTGACCCAGGCTGCGCAGGGCGGGTCGGTAGCGATCGCAAACCTCGAGCACGCGGCGGAAGAGGGCGAGCGCTTCGTCCGTCTCGCCCAGCTGCCGGTGCCGCACAAGGCCGGCGCGGTGAAGGAGGCCGACCAAGCGGTCTTCGCTCTCTCGCTCTCCGGCCAGCGCGGCTTCCGTTTCGAGCGCCTCAGCGAGCTCGCGGTAGCGTCCCGCCCGTTCCGCGGCCCGCTGCAGCGCCTGGATTGCCTGGAGGTGGTCGTGTTGGATCTTGAGCAGGCGTTGATAGGCGTGAACGGCTTGCGCGGGTTCGTCGAGCAGCTCCTCCTGGATGGTCCCGATGGTGAGCAGGTGCGCCACCGATTCAGCATCCGTCGACGACGTCTCGAGCGCTCGCTCGTGAAGCTGGACGAGCTCACGGTGGCGCTGTGTCCGCGAGAGGAGGCGAGCGAGCCCCCGGAACGCGGCAGGGTAGGTCGGTTCGATCGCCAGGGCCTTACGGTAGTGTTCGATCGCCGCATCGGTCTGCTGAAGCTTCTCCTCGTGCAGCTCGGCTACCCGAACCCGCGCTGCGGCCCGTCGGCGCCGGTCACGGGCGTGCTCGGCTTCGCCCAGGTGCAGGCGGATGAGCTCGGACCAGCGTTCCTCAGCGGCGTAGAGGGGAGCGAGCGCCTGCACCGTCGGCGCGTGGGCCGGATCGATGGCGAGGGCAGCTTCGTACCAATGGAGCGCCGCCGCGGCGTGCTGAAGCCTCTGTTCGTAGAGCGCACCGATGCGGTGCAAGAGCGGCAGACGCTCCCGGGGTTCCCGGATCCGCTGCGAGAGTGCCTGGAGCACGTCCGCGAGCGCGTCCCAACGCCCGGCCAGCTCGTAGAGTCGTGCGAGCTCCGTGAGCACGAGGGGGTCGTCCCCAACGGTCGAACGCGCTTCTTCGAGGGCGGCGATCGCTTCGCTCCGGTTGCCGAGGCGCTCGGCCTGCAGTTGCGCTACGCGCAGGAGCGCCGCACGGCGGGCGGCAGGCGCTTCGGCGAGCTCGGCTTCGAGGCGGAGCACTCCGATGAGGTCACGCCAGCGGCTCTGGGCGTGGTGCAGTCGTTTCAAAGCGCCGAGAGCCCCGGGCGCGCGCGGGTCCAGGCGCAGCGCCGTCGCGTAGAGCTCCGCAGCGCGCTCTTCGTCACCGAGGTGGGCCTCGACGAGCTGCGCCCGCTCGGCGATCAGCGCTGCGCGGTGCCGCGGGTCGTCGGCGAGGGCGTTGGCGGCTTCTTCCAGCAGGCGCTCGGCGTCTGCGTATCGTTCGTCTTCGAGGGCCCGAGCGATGAGCGAACGGAGGATGACGGGGCTGCCGCGGTCGAGCTCGAGGGCGCTGGTGTAGGCTTGGCGGGCCTCGTCCTTGCGCCCCAGCACGTCCTCGAGCAGCCGCCCGCGCGCGTGCAGTAGCGCAGCCTTGGCGCGCGGATCCGGGGTGAGCCGCGCCTCCGCTTCGAAGAGCGGCAGCGCGGCCTGGTAGCTGCGCCGTGCGAGCAGGGCGCGGCGAGCGCCGCGCACGCTTGGCAGGTGGTCGGGCTGTCGCTTCAGGCTCTCCTGGTAGTGCATCGCGGCGCGACGCGGATCGCTCAGGGGCGACTCGAAAAGGCGCGCCATCTCGTAGTGGAGGCGGCCTGCGCGGCGCTCGTCGGGGTGGGTGCGCAGCTCGGCCTCGCATGCGGCGATGAGCTCTTCGGCGGCGCGGACCGCCCGCGTGGTCGCCGCCTCGCATGGTTCTACCGCGTCGAGAGCTTCGACCTCGAGCGCGTCGACCTCCAGTGCGTCCACGTCGAGCTCCTCGGTGATCGGTTCGGACGCTTCTCTGGCCTGGTGAGCCGCCCTGGGGGGTGGCGGGGGAATGGAGGGACCGGCAGAGCGCTTGCCGCGGGCGCCCGGCGCGCCGGGTGCCGCTGGGCGGTCGACTTCGTCCTCGAGTTCTTCGAGGAGCACATCCATGGTCGAATCGGCGCGCTTCTCCTCTGCCATCGTCGCTCATGATGCCGCCTGCGAATGCGGAACCCCAGCGATTTTCGGCAGCGACCGCGTCCCCCCGAGAGGACTTGTCCGCGCGCTAGGCGACCGCTTCGCGTAGCCGACTTCGGAGCTTCTGTTTCGCGCGCGCTTCGAGTTGCCGCGCGCGCTCGCGGCTTACCCCGAGCTCGCGACCCAAGGCTGCGAGGGTCATTTCGTCTTCGCGGTCGCGCAGCAGCCTGTTCTCCACGATGTAGCGTTCCCGGTTGTCGAGCACCTCGAGCGCGCCGCGAAGCTCGCTGGCGAGGCGCTCTTGCCGCTCGCGGCGCTCGTAGACTTCGTCCTGCCCGGGGCTGTCCCCCACGAGGGTGTCGACGAGGCTGACGCCTTCGCCGTCGAACACCTGGACGTCAAGGGAGATGTCTTTGGCTTCGAGGCGTCGAAGCAGCACCTCCATCTTCTCCGGTGTCGTGTCGAAGCGCTCCGCCATCAGCTCGATTCGTCGGCGCGGGTCGGGCTCGATCGACGCGACGCGCGCGCGTTCGCGCCGGAGGCGAAAGAAGATCTTGCTCCGGAAGGGACCGCTGCCGGCGCCCACGAGGCTCGTCGAGCGCACCACAGCCTCCAGGACGAAGGCGCGGATCCAGTAGCCGGCGTAGGTCACGAAGCGTGTGCCGCGGTGCGGGTCGAACTTCTTGACGGCGGTCACCAGCCCGATGTTCCCCTCGGCGATGAGGTCGGTCAGCGGGATGCCGTAGCGGCGGTACTGGAGGGCGACGGCCACGACGTAACGCAGGTTGGCTTCGACGAGTCGGTTCGCAGCCTCCTGGTCGCCACGCTGCACGCGAAGCGCCAGCTCGTGCTCCTCCTCGCGCGAGAGGAGCGCGATGGCGCGTACCCGCTCGATGTACCGCTCGAGCTCCGGGTCCTTTGAGTAGGCCACGACGAAGTCCTTGGTTCTTACCTTACGTAACGTTATGCTTGGGGTCAAGCCGTGCTCGCAGCCCCGTCGTCTGCTCTGACGTCGGGGTCCTCCGCACGTTACGTCCAGGGTCTTCCCTCGAAGCTGGACCCGCAGCCGCAGGTCGATTTCGCCTGAGGCCGAGGTTCAGGCGCTGAAGCTGGACCCGCAGCCGCAGGTCGATTTCGCCTGAGGCTGAGGTTCAGGCGCTGAAGCTGGAGCCGCCGCAGGTCGATTTCGCCTGAGGCTGAGGTTCAGGCGCTGAAGCTGGAGCCGCCGCAGGTCGATTTCGCCTGAGGCTGAGGTTCAGGCGCTGAAGCTGGACCCGCAGCCGCAGGTCGATTTCGCCTGAGGGTTGAGGAACTTGAAGCCCGCCCCATAGAGCCCCTCGACGTAGTCGATCTCGGTGTCTTCCAGGTATTGGTAAGACATGTAGTCGACGTAGATCGGGATCCCGTGGCTCTCGAAGCGCTGGTCGCGGTCCGTCGTCTCGTCCTCGAAATAAAGGTCGTAACTGAAGCCCGAACAGCCCCCACCGATGACGCGCACGCGGAGGCCCTGGTCTCCGAGCTTCTCCGCCTCGCGGATCTCTTTCACTTTCTCGGCAGCTTTGGTCGTGAGCGCGATCATGATCCCTCTTCGATCTGACGTTGCGTAATCTAAGGTGTCTCGCCGAGGACCGCCAGCACTTCGAGAGGCCGCCCGCCGATTTCCAGGCCACCGGTCTCCAGGGCCTTGCGTTTGACGAGCGCCAGGCCACGTTCACCGGCCCGGCTGGTCACCCGCCCCACGCTTCGGCCGCCGGCGCAGATCTCGGTCTCGGTCGTCTGTGGGAGCCGCACAGCGACCAGTCGCTTGGGCGGCTTGCCTCGGTCGCGCAGCATCACGACCGGCTCCTGCCCGACGTAGCAGCCCTTGTCGAAGCTGACGGCGTGAAGGAGGCCGGCTTCCTGCGGCAGGGTGTCCAATCCGAAGTCGACCCCCAAGCGCGGGATACGGGCCTCGACGCGGGCCCGCTCCCAGTGGGCCGTGTCGAGTTCTTCCCAGCCGGCGCTCGCGTCGGCCAAGGCGCGCGGCGAGCCGACCAAGTCCCACCCCGGCTCGCCGAGGCGGCGGGTAGGCCATGCCGGGCCCGCCGGCGGGGGCTCGGGGCCCAATACATGGAGGACGGCCGCGTCCGACATCTCCAAGGTGACGTCCTCCATGACGAGGTATCGCTCCAGTCGCTCCTGGGCGGACGCCGCCGCCTCGGCGGGGAGCAGTACCCGCAGCTCTCCCTCGGCTTCCAGGATCCAGGCGTCGCTCACGATCTTTCCGCCGGGGGTCAGGATCAGGGCGTAGACCGGACCGTCCGCGATCCGCCCCAGGTCGGCGGTGATCTGACCCTGGAGCCAGCTGTGGGCGTCGGGCCCGGCCACCCGCAACACGCGCGCGTCCAGCCGGTGATAGGTTCGTCGGTCCACAGCAGCGTTCTGGGTCGCCCGACGGAGCGTGGCAAGGCGGCGCACACGCCACGTGAACACAAGTTCTCACGAAGCCTCAAAACCGCTGGGCCGCCTTGGGGGGCGGTTTCGGCCGCCTGGCGTATGCTTTGCTAGGCTGTTTCCCGGAGGCACCGCATGCGAACTCTCTCCCTCACCCTCTCCTTCGGCCTCGTCGCCGTCCTCGCCCGAGCCCAAGCTCCAGCGGTCGACGCTGACGGCGAGGCGGCCATGCTCGAGCGTATCAACGCGCTGCGGACCGAGAACGGGGTCGCGCCGCTGGTTCGACACCCCGGCCTCGACGCGGCGGCGCGGGCGCACAGCGTCGACATGGCGGCTCACCGGGAGCTCGTGCACGTCTCTGCCCGCACGGGAGACCCAGCCCGGCGCGTCCAAGAAGCGGGCGTGCGTACCACGCGTGTCGCCGAGAACATCGCTCGTCATGGCAACACGCTCGGCGCGCACGACGCGATCTTGGGGAGCGACGCGCACCGCAGCCAGCTCCTCGATCCAACCTTCACCCACATTGGCCTGGCGGCCGTCAGCGGCTCCGATGGCATGTACATAACCCAGGTCCTGGCGACGCTCGCGGCTCCTCCGGCTGCGGAGCTTCCACCACCTTCGGTGGCCGAGGTGGAGGACGCCTCCTCGCAGCCGGAGCCGGTCCAGGCGCCCTCGGACGCGGCCCGGCCGGCGACGCCCTCCACGCCCACTTCGGAGGCCGCTGCTCCTGCGAGGTCCGCGTCGGGGGACGCGGCGAATCAGGCCGCGGCGAATCAGGCCGCGGCGAACCAGGCCGCGGCGAACCAGGCCGGGCGAGCTCCTACGATGCGCATGCCTCGCGCGCATCGACGGGTCGCGGGCTACTGGATTCAGCAGGGGGGACGCTGGTGGTACTTCCCGGTTCCGCCCGGCGCGCGTCCGGGACAGGTGCTCTCGCCCGATCCGTCCGTTCAAGGTCCGCCCCCGGGTTACCGGCCCCAGTCGGCGCGGCGTCCCTTGGTGCGGCCGACCCAGCCCCCGCCCCCGGTCCGTTACCGGACGCGGCCGGCGTCGCCGCGGACCACCATCTACTGGTACTGAGCCCCGCTCAATCGGAAGGGGCGAGCCGCAGGATCCCGGCACGTAGGCGGCGTGGACCGTCGCGGGCGGTCAGGACGAGTGCCCCACTCGGGTCGAGCCCGACCAGCCTTCCCGTCACTCCGTCACAGCTCACCACGGCGCCTCGCCACAGCAGCCGCTGGTCGACTTGCCGAACGACCGCGGGGACGCCGTCCTCCCGCAGCGCTCCGAGGCTCTCCTCGAGCTCGCCGAGCAGCGCTGCGAGCACGTCTTCGCGCCGCGCCGTGGCCCCGTGCTCGTGCAGCGAGGTCGCTTCGATCCCCTCGGGCCAGCGCTCGTAGCCCACGTTGACGCCGAGACCCATCACGACGTCTCGGGGGCGGCCGGTGGAGCGCGCCTCCACGAGGATGCCGGCGGCCTTCCGCGCCGGGGTTCCCAGCCAGACGTCGTTCGGCCACTTGATCTTGGCTGGCGCGCGGACGAAGCGTTCGAGGGTCCGAGCGACGGCGAGCCCCGCTGCGAGGGTCAGGCCTTCGACGCCGACATCGCGGAGCACGACCGAGAAGGTGAGGTGACGCCCTGGGGCGGCGCACCACCGTCGCCCGCGGCGTCCCCGCCCTTGGGTCTGCGCGTCGGCGATCACCAGGTGCCCGTGGGGCGCTCCCCGAGCCAAAGCGTCGTGCGCGGCGTCCATGGTGGACGGGAGCTGTTGGTGGACCGCCAGGTCACGGCCCAAAGCCTCGGCAGCGAGCTGCTGCCGGAAGCGGCTTGCATCAAAGGAGCTCACGAGAGCCAGTCGAGGCCCAGATCCGCCGCCGGGGCCGAGTGGGTGAGGGCCCCGGCGCTGATGACGTCGACGCCTGCCTCGGCCAGCACGCGCACCCGCTCCGGTGTGATGTTGCCGGAGGCTTCGACCAGGGCGCGCCCGGCGACCTGGCGCACCGCTCGTCGGACGGCCTCGTCGTCGAAGTTGTCGAGCATGACGACCTCGGCGCCGGCGGCGAGGGCTTCGTCGAGCTGGGCGAGGGTGTCGACCTCGCACTCGATGCGGCTCGTGTGCGGTGCATGGGCCCGCGCCGCCTCGATCGCGGCCCGCACGCCGCCGGCGGCCGCGATGTGGTTGTCCTTGATGAGCACCGCCGACGAGAGGTCCTCCCGATGGTTGTGGGCGCCGCCACAGCGGACGGCGTAGCGTTCCAGAGCGCGCAGCCCCGGCGTGGTCTTCCGGGTGTCGGTGACGCGGCAACGGGATCCTTCGGGGAGGGCGTCGACGTAGGCGCGGGTCAGGGTTGCGATGCCGCACATGCGTTGCGCGAAGTTGAGGGCCACGCGCTCGCCGAGCAGCATGGAGCGGGCAGGGCCGACCAATTCGGCCGCGACCTCACCGGCCCCGAGGAGGTCTCCGTCGGAGGCGCGGGGCACCACCTGGACGCTCGGGTCGATCCGCCGAAAGACCGCCTCGATGACCGGGAGCCCGCTGAGGACGAGGGGGCGGCGTGCTCGGAAGGCGGCGCGCCCGTGCGCGTCTGGGGCGACCGTGGACTCCGTGGTCACGTCGCCGCGGGCGATGTCCTCTTCGAGGGCGACGCGGACGATCCGATCGAGCACGAGCGAGGTCGGAGGTTGGAGGGCCATGGCGGCCAGATATCATCGCCAGCGGGCGACTGGCCACCCCCGTCGGAGCGCGCACCAGCGCAGCCGGAAGTCCGGGTTGACGACCCGCGGCTGCCCGACCCGCTCGAGCATCGGCAGATCGCTCACGCTGTCGGTGTAGAAGACGCTACGGGCCAGGTCCACGCCGTGGCGGTGCGCCCATCGCTCCGCGGCGGCCACCTTCCCCGGGCCGTAGCACAGCCGAAGGCAGCGGCCGGTGAAGCGCCCGTGTTCCACCTCGAGCTCGCTGCACAGCACGTGCTGGATGCCGAGGTCGCGAGCGAGGGAGGCGGTGGCGTACCGTGTCGACGCGGTCAGGATCACGAGAACGAAGCCTTCCCGTCGGCAAGCCTGGACTGCGGCTCGCGCGTCTTTGCTGACATGCCCGCGCAGCTCCGCCGCCCACCACCGCTCCATCTCCCGCGCGAAGACCGACTCCTGGACGCCCGCGAGGGTCGCGACAGCGCCCCGGCTGATCTCTTCGGGGTCGATCACTCCGAGTGCGTACTGCGCGACCCAGCGCGCGACGCGCAGGAGGTCGCGGACACTCGCCTCGCCTCGTTGGTATTGCCAACGGGCGTAGCGGGGCGCCGTGTTCACGCGTAGCAGCGTCCGGTCCATGTCGAAGAACGCCGCTCGCTTCATCGCAGCCACCCCGTTACGAGGATCTCCGAGTAGATGTTGCTCAACGCGTGCAGCGCGATGGGCGCGCCGATTCCTCCGCGCCAGGCACGCAACCAGCCGAAGAGCAACCCCGGAAAGAAGACCGCGAGGCGCGCAGGGTTGGCGTCCACGACGAAGTGGATGAGGGCGAAGAGGGCAGCCTGCCCCAGCCAGGCAGCCGGGTGGAGTTGCACTCCGAGCCACCGGCGGCGTGCCGGGCCGAAGTGATCGCTCAGCCGCGTCTGCACGTAGCCTCGGTAGAAGGCCTCTTCGGGGAGGCCGACGACCAGCACCTGCGCGGCGGCGAAGGACAGGAAGTCGTCCGGGAGCCGGAGCACGAAGGGGTGGGAAGGTCCGTGCCAGAGGGCGAAGCCAAGAGCGAACGGTGGGAAGACGAGCGCCGCCAAACCGACGGCGACGCCGAGCTCCCGGAGCGCCGAGGGGAGGCCCCGGCGAACGGTGCGCGCCAGGTCCCACAGCCCGAGGGGACCCGGCGTTTCGTCTTCGCGGGCTGGAAGCAGCAGACCTCCGACCGCGATGCCAAAGCGTTCGACTCCGTGGGGTTCGCGCTGAGCGAGGCGAAGCGCCGCGAACAGGAAGATCGCTCCGACGGCAAGGTGAACGAGCTCGTCGAAGGGAGGGATCGCTCGCAGCCGAGTCACGGCGAAGGTCGCGGAGATGACCGCGGCGTTGACCAGGAGGACCTCACGGAGGGGCGAGCCGGCCGCCATCGGGGACCCATAGCAAAGAAGGGCGCCCCTCGCTTGCGGCCCGACGGCGGCCGGCCAATGCTGCGAGGTCCATGGTCGGACGCTCGACGAGGGAGGAGAGCCGGTGATCTCGGAGGCGGTCCTCGCCGAGATCCGTGAGCGGGTCGACATCGTCGCGCTCATCGGCGAGTTCGTCCGCCTGAAGAAGTCGGGGGTGAGCTTCAAGGGGTTGTGCCCGTTCCACAACGAGAAGACGCCCTCGTTCTACGTCCATCCTCGCCGGCGCTTCTTCCACTGCTTCGGGTGCCAGGCGTCCGGCGACGTTTTCAGTTTCTTGATGCGGGCGGAGGGGATCTCGTTCCCGGAGGCCGCCCGCCTCCTCGCCGCCCGAGCCGGCGTCGAGATCCCCGTCGAAGACCCCGAACGCGACGCGGCACAGCGCCGCGAGCGCCAGCGAGAGGAGCGTTACGCAGCGATTACGGAGGCGGCAGCGGGCTACTTTATCTCGCAACTCGACGAGCACCCGCTCGGTGCGACGGCCGTCGAGGCCTGGCGCGCCCGCGAGATCCGTGATGAGACGGCGCGCGCCTTTCGACTGGGTTACGCGCCGGCCGCCTGGGACGGTCTCGTGGGATTCTTGCGACAGCAAGGTTGGTCTCCATCGGATGTCGAGGCCGTCGGGCTCATCGTCCCACGGCGGGGGGGGAGCGGTTACTACGACCGCTTCCGCCATCGCCTGATGTTCCCGATCACCGATCATCAGGGCCGCATCGTGGCGTTCAGTGGGCGCCTCCTCGACCTGCCGCCTGGAGCGAAAGCACCGACCGAGTCGGGCGCCAAGTACATCAACAGCCCCGAGGGGCCGCTCTACAGCAAAGGCAGGGTGCTCTTCGGTCTCTACGAGGGGCGCGTGTCGATCCGGCGGGAAGGCTGGGTGCTCCTCTGTGAGGGAAACTTCGACCTCTTGGCGCTGCACCAGGCCGGCTTCAGCAACGCCGTGGCGCCGATGGGAACGGCTCTGACTTTGGACCAGGGCAAGCTTCTCAAGCGCTTTGCCGAACGAGCGGTGCTCCTCTTCGATGGCGACGCCGCCGGACGACGGGCGGTCCGCGCGGCGTTCGATGTGCTTGCGCGGGTCGGGATGCCGGCCCAGGTCGTGACCCTGCCCGCGGGCGCGGACCCCGACCTCTTCCTCCGCCAGGAAGGAGCCGGCGCTCTGCGTGCGCGCATCGACGCCGCCAAGGGCATCGTGGAGCACCTCATCGACGAGGCCGCCGCGTCGGCCCGGAGCGCGAGCGACAAGGCGCGGGCGATCGCGCGGTTGGGGGCTGTCCTGGTCAAGGTGGACAACCCCGTCGAGGCGCGTCTCTACGTCGAGCGCATCGCGCAGAAATTTGGCGTCGGCGATGTGGAGGCGGTGCGGCGCCAGCTCCGGAAGGGGGCTCGCGGCCGCCGGGAAGAAGTCGTCGCCGAGACGCCCCCGGGCGGGCGGTCAAGCCCCGAGCGGCCGCTTCCGCCCCTCGAACGGGACCTGGTCGGCGTTTTGCTTGACCTGCCAGGCCTCATCGAGAGCCCCGAGGCAAGGAAAATCGGCGAGCTTTTGACGAGTCCCGAACTTCGCGCCATCTTTCAAGCCATCTCGGTCCTCGTGGAGGAGCGGGGTGGGGTGGAGACACAGGCGCTGCTGGCTGAAGCAGAAGGAAACCCGGCACTGGGATGGGTGAGAGGGCGGCTGGCGAGACCAGAGCACGAGGACGAGCGAGGGGGGCTGGAGCAGCTCCGCGCGGCCTTGCCTGTGCTCGAGCGCAAGTGGCTCCGGCACCGCCTGGCGGTGCTCAAGCGGGAGATCCTGGCAGCGCAGGCAGCTGGGGACGACGCTCTGGCCGCGCGGCTCAGGGCGGAACATGTGGCGCTTTTGCACAGCGCGCGTAAGAAGAAGGGCTCGAGAGGTAAAGATGGCGACGAAAGCTCGCGTTTCGAAGACCACGGCGCGTAAGACGACGAAGAAGTCGAGCCCCAAGGCAAAAGCCACGCGGAAGAGTCCGACCAAGGCGAAGGCGAGCAAGCCTCGCGCTGCGCGGAAGGCGAGCGCGCGGGCGAACGGGGCGCGAGCCCGCGCCGTTTCCTCACCTCCCGTCGAGTCCGCGCCGGTGGAGGCAGTGGCGGCGGACCCAGGCAAGCGTTCGCGCTCTCGGCGTTCGCGCAAGCCCAAGGACCGAAAAGAGGTTCAGCTGCTGCTCGAGCGCGGGCGCGTCAAGGGGTTCCTCACCTACGACGAGATCAACGAGGCGCTCCCGCCGGACGTCGTGTCGTCCGATCAGATCGACGAGCTGATGATGCGCGTGCGGAGCGAGGAGATCGACATCGTCGATTCGGCCTCCCAGGCTCGCCGACGGGAGGGGCTGTTCAAGGCGGCGCGTAGCAGCTCCAAGAAGCGCGACTCGATTATGCCGCCCGCCAGCGATCCCTACACGAACAAGTCCAACGACCCCGTGCGCATGTATCTGCGCAAGATGGGTTCCGTCTCGCTCTTGACCCGCGAGGGCGAGGTCGAGATCGCCAAGCGCATCGAGGAAGGGGAGAACAAGGTCTTCGAGGTCATCCTTGATTCGCGGGTAGGCGTTGCAGAGATCATCGAGATCGGCGAGGCGCTCAAGAAGGGCAAGCTGCGCACCAAGGACGTCATCAAGGACATCCCCGAGGGCGAAACGGACGAGGAGACCCGTGCTCGCGTCGGTCGCTACATCGACAAGGTCAAGCGCTTCGAGTCGCAGAACATCAAGCTTCTCGAGGAGCTCGATGGCTCCAAGCGGCTCGGTGAGCGCACCCGCAGGAGCCACCGCGAGAGCCTCGAGAAGACGCGCCAGGAGCGGATCGCCGTTCTGCGGGCGATCGGTCTCCACAAAAAGCAGATCGACAAGGTCGTCTCGCGCATCAAGGGTTATATCCGCCGCGTGGAGCGGGCGGAGCGCGCCATCCTCGACGCCCAGGAGCGTTGCGGCGGTCTCGACCTCAAGGACATTCGCAAGAAGATCCGCGACCTCGAGAACGATCCGGCCGCCGCGAAGCGCTTCCTGAAGAAGACGGGGGCGTCGATCGAAGTGCTGCGGATGGCGGAGGAGTCGATCAAGGAGGCCCAAAAGGCGGTGCGCAAGGTGGAGGAGGACATGGGTCAGCCCATCGACGTCCTCTACGCGACCTACCGCGAGCTGAGTCAGGGGGAGCGTCAGGCAGAGCGCGCGAAGGCGGAGCTCGTCGAGGCCAACCTTCGCCTCGTGGTGAGCATCGCGAAGAAGTACACGAACCGCGGGCTCCAGTTCCTCGACCTGATTCAGGAAGGGAACATCGGGCTCATGAAGGCGGTCGACAAGTTCGAGTACCGTCGCGGATACAAGTTCTCGACGTACGCGACCTGGTGGATTCGGCAGGCCATCACGCGCGCGATCGCCGATCAGGCGCGGACGATCCGGATCCCCGTGCACATGATCGAGACGATCAACAAGTTGCACCGCACGACTCGCTACCTCGTGCAGGAGCTCGGCCGCGAGCCGACCCCGGAGGAGATCTCCGAGCGTATGGAGATGCCGCTGGAGAAGGTTCGCAAGGTGCTGAAAATCGCCAAGGAGCCCATCAGCCTCGAGACGCCCATCGGCGAGGAGGAAGACTCGCACCTTGGAGACTTCATCGAGGACAAGTCCGTGGTGTCGCCTGTGGAGGCGGTCATCAACGGCAACATCGAGGAGCACACCCGCCGCGTGCTCAAGACCCTGACGCCCCGCGAGGAGAAGGTTCTCCGGATGCGTTTCGGGATTGGGGAGAAGAGCGACCACACTCTCGAGGAGGTCGGGCAGGACTTCGAGGTGACCCGAGAGCGGATTCGGCAGATCGAGGCCAAGGCGCTGCGCAAGCTGCGCCATCCCAGCCGCAGCAAGCAGCTCCGATCCTTCATGGAGAGCTGAGAGCGCACCGTTTCCGTTTGTGCGCTGCCGCGATCGGTTCCAAGCTCGACTCGTTCATGTGGGCCCATAGCTCAATGGTTAGAGCCGCCGGCTCATAACCGGCTCGTTCCTGGTTCGAGTCCAGGTGGGCCTACCGGGCGCGGGCGGGGACGACCCGTCCGCGCCGTTCCATTCCCGGGGTCGTCGGCATCGGGCACGCGTCCTTGCGACGAGCCCGTGCCCGCAAGCTTGCGCGCCCGTCGAAGGCACGGTAAAGCGCCGCTGTCTGCGTGACGTTCTTGGAGGTAGATAGCGTGCGA
>Ga0256832_1001365_pt1 | contig 16419 bp, 18 predicted proteins | sample 134614metaG_FD_190534 | JGI IMG/M metagenome (GOLD analysis project Ga0256832, IMG submission 190534) | Hydrothermal vent microbial communities from Lau Basin, Pacific Ocean - 134-614 | ecosystem: Environmental > Aquatic > Marine > Hydrothermal vents | place: Pacific Ocean: Lau Basin | collected...
TTCTATAATCCCTTTTAGACCTTTGTATCAGGATGTAATATCTAATGCAATAGCAGCAGCAACTAAAGATCCTCGATTTGTTCCAGTCTCTTTACAGGAATTACCTGATCTTAAAGTAAAAGTCTCAGTTTTATCTTTCCCAGAACCGCTTCCATATAGCTCTCCTGAGGATTTATTAAACAAAATTGAACCTTTTAAAGATGGACTGATTTTAAAATATGGAAATAATCAAGGAACTTTCCTTCCTGATGTATGGGAAGAGATTCCTGATAAAATGCAATTTATGTCTCATTTATGCTTAAAGGCAGGTTTGCCTCAGGACTGCTGGTATAAATATCCTGTAGAAATCTATAGATATAGAACAAGAGTTTTCTCAGATTAACCCTCCAAAAACAGGACAATATTTGTCCTGTTTTTATCAAATTTTCACTAAAATTTCTTTCTTTTGAAATATCTTGTAAAAAACTATAATATTAAATTAAATTCGATTAAAGGAGGCTAAATGCAAGTAAAAGAAGAATTAACTCCAAAACAGATAGTAGAAGAACTTGACAAGTATATAGTAGGACAAAAAGATGCAAAAAAAGCTGTAGCCATTGCATTGAGAAATAGATGGAGAAGACAAAAACTCCCTGACGATCTTAGAGATGAAGTTATCCCTAAAAATATCCTGATGATAGGGCCAACAGGTGTTGGTAAAACAGAAATTGCAAGAAGATTAGCTTCACTTGTCAAAGCACCATTTTTAAAAGTAGAAGCCACAAAATTTACTGAAGTTGGATATGTAGGTAGAGATGTGGAATCCATAGTAAGAGAACTTGCAGAAGCATCTTTTAAAATGGTAAAAGCAGAAAAGATGGAAGAAGTTAAAGAAAAGGCAAAAAAAATAGCAGAAGAAAGAATACTTGACTATCTTGTTCCAAGAAAAGTGAGAAAGTACGGTTCCCTTGGAGAATTTGAAGAAACAGAAGAATCACCTGCACGGGAAAAGTTTAGAGAAATGCTTAGAAACGGCGAATTAGATGACAAACAAATAGAAATAGAAGTTGAAGAAAAACCATCTGTAGTTGGTGGTGTAATCGCACCTGGTATGGAAGATATAGAAAATCAGTTAAAAGATCTATTCTCAAATCTAGCTCCATCTAAAAAGAAAAGAAGAAAAATGACAGTGAAAGAAGCACTAAAATATATAGAAAATGAAGAAGCAGAAAAGTTAATTGATATGGACGAAGTTGCTATGGAAGCAGTAAACAAAGCAGAGAATCATGGAATTGTTTTTATTGATGAGATTGATAAAGTTGCAGGGCATTCGTCTTCATCAGGCCCAGATGTTTCAAGGGAAGGAGTCCAAAGGGATTTACTTCCGATTGTAGAAGGGACTACGGTTTCTACAAAATATGGGCCTGTTAAAACAGACCACGTCCTTTTCATCGCAGCAGGAGCTTTTCACGTTTCAAAACCTTCTGATCTTATCCCAGAACTGCAAGGTAGATTTCCTATCAGAGTTGAGCTTCAGGCTTTAACGGTTGATGATTTTATAAAGATATTAACGCAGCCCAAAAACGCATTAATCAAACAGTATAAAGCACTTATGGAAACAGAAGGCGTAGAAATAGAATTTACAGAAGATGCTATACAAGAAATTGCAAAAATAGCTGAAGAAGTTAATGAAAAAACAGAAAATATAGGTGCAAGAAGACTTCACACAATTTTAGAAAGAATCATGGAAGATTACTCTTTTGAAGCTCCAGATTTAAAAGGTCAGCATATTATCATTGACGCAAAAGTTGTAAGAGCTAAATTAGAAAATGTGATACAAAGCGAAGATTTAACAAGATATATCCTATAAGGAGGGCTTTAGATATGCCGAAAGAAAAAACTGAGAACATTGAAGAACTAAAAAAAGAGATAGAAGAATTGAAAAAACAGATTCAAATGCTCCAACAACAGACAAAAGCAGAATGTGAAGAGAAGATGGTAAATAAGGAAAAAGTTGTTGAAATTTTAGATGAAACAGAAAATGTAATAAAAAAGACATTTTCTCTTATTGAAGGTGCTATAATAGGTGCTATTGAAGGTGCTAAGAAAAATATAAAATAAAGAGGTAATATAAATGGAAGAAAAACTTTCAGACACACCTATTCCTTTTTCTGAACTTTTAAAAGAAATAGATGTAAAACCAAAAGTAAGTGCATATGTTTTAATTGAAGCGGATCCTGCACTTATTCCTACCATAATAGAAGAACTATCAAGGATTGAAAATGTAAGATCTGCAGATGTTGTAACTGGAGTTTATGACATTATTACTTTTATAGAAGCGGAAGATCCGAATGAAATAGGTAGGGTAGTAATAAGACAGATAAATCCTATTAAAGGTGTTAATAAAGCAACAACCTGTATGGTAGTAAAAATATAAAATTAAAAGGGATGTTCTCATCCCTTTTTTAAACTTTTAGATTATTCAATTTATTCAAAATTTTTGTTAAAATTTCCTAAAAACAGGAAATTAATTGAAATATCCATTTCTCTTTTTATTTATTTTTTTAGTTTCAGGAATTTTGTTTTCTGATGCATTTTCTATCTCTACTCCTATCTATATTCCACTGGTTTTGTTTTTAACAGCCTTACTGTTTAATAATTACCTGAGAATAGTTTTGTTTGGTCTTTCCGTTTTTGTTTTAGGTGTTTTTATCAATCAAAAAGAAAGTTTAACAGATCAGATCAAAAATCCTGTATTTATCCAATGCAAAGTAATAACATTTCCCAAAATCTACAACTCTTATGAAAAGTTTAAATGCAAAGTTGAAAACTCAGATAATAAAAATTTGATCAAAAAAACTGTGCTTGTGTATAACTATGAAAAAAATGATGAAATTCAATTTTTCTCGGATATCTATTTCATAGGGAATGTTAAAGGTTCCGTTATTGTCCCAACGGAACATTTTTTAAAGGTGGATAACTCTTTCAATGTTTTTCATCCAATTTTTAAACTAAAATCTTTCCTGATGTCTTCTTATAAGGAAAATAGTTTATCACTAGAAGCATTTTCATTAGGTTCTGCTCTTATTTTTGGAGAAAAAGGTTATATTTCAACTTCACTAAGAGAAAAATTTTCAAGAACAGGACTCAGCCATTTACTTGCAATATCTGGACTTCATGTGGGAATACTGGTTAGTTCAATATTTTTGTTTCTGTTCTTTTTAAAAGACAGAATTAAACACTTTATCGTGCTGATACTATTACCCTTTTATACGATTTTTACGGGACTTCAGATTCCAGTTCTTCGAGCATCTCTAATGGGGGAGCTGTATTTTTTCAGTAAAATAAAATATCTGAAAGTAAATTCTTTAAATATATTATTTTTTGTTGCTTTTATTGTTCTTTTATTTTCGCCAGAATCGATAAAACATATAAGTTTTTTACTATCATTTACGGCTACTCTTGGAATTCTTCTGGGACTTGATTTTATTAATGTTTCAATTCATTTTAAAAACGAGTATCTGTCTAAAGTAATATCTATAGTTATCCAGATCATTTTATTATCCTTTGTTGCAACTCTTTTCACAGTTCCAATAATTCTTTATTTCTTTGGAAGTTTTTCTCCTATCACAATTCTTGCTACACCAATAGGCATACTACTACTTTATCCTTATATTTTTCTATCTGTACTCAATCTTCTAACATTGATGCATATTCCTGTTTTAGTAAAAGGAATGGATCTTTTAGGACTGATTTTTATAAATTTCGTAGAGTTTGTTAACAGTTTTGGACTTTATTTTAAAGGATTTAACCCTTCTATTATTTCTATTTTTATATTTATTCTGATGGTTTCATCTTTATTACTTCTGAAAATAAATTTTTTCAAAAAATTAACTTTATTGATTTTAAGTCTGCTAATTTTCCTTTTGATATCCAAAACAGATTCAGATAAATACAAGATTTATGCCTTCAGATCTAAAACTTATCCTTCTGTATTAATTATCACACCAGAAAGAGAAAGTTTTTTGTTTTCAGACTATCCTTCGTACAAATTTAAGTCTGTTTTAAACAAAGAAAATCCAACTTTTAATACCTTACTTACTTCAAATCCAAAGGCTTACATATTTTCATCTCAACTAAATATAGAATTTGACAGAATCTATAAATTTAAAAATTTCTTTAAAAATGATATCTTTTTGCTTAAAAGAAAAAATGATCAGATATTGATCTTCATTAAAAATCATAAAATAAAAATAAAAAACGAAAACAGATATATAGAATTTGATGGATAAAACATAATTACAGCATTATATTTAACAAATAAACACATTAAAGGAAATAGAATGAGCGAAAAGCTACCTTTATCTGTTTCGATTATAACTTTTAATGAAGAAGAAAATCTGCCACGGGCTTTAGAAAGCATAAAAGATATAGCTTCTGAAATAATAGTAGTTGATTCCCATTCAACTGACAGAACCAGAGAGATAGCAAAAGAATATGGAGCAAAAGTTTTTGAAGAAGACTGGAAAGGTCATATGGCACAAAAAAACTCAGCTTTACAAAAGTGTACACAACCGTGGATACTTTCTTTAGATGCAGACGAAGAGGTTTCACCTGAACTAAAAGAAGAAATTATAAAGCGTATCAAAAACCCAGATGCAGATGGATATTATGTGAACAGAAAAACTTACCATTTAGGGAAATTTTTAAATCATGTATGGCAACCTGATTGGAAACTTAGACTTGTAAAAAGAAGTGCAAATCCACACTGGGGAGGATATGATCCCCACGACAAACTTATAATAGATGGAAAAACAAAGAAAATAAAACGGGGATATCTTTATCATTATTCTTATAAAGATCTTTACGACCAGTTCTCAAGGCTTGTTAAATACGCAAAAGTCGGTGCAGAGTCTTACCACAGATTTGGTAAAAATTTCAGCCTGTGGCATTTAGTGGTAAATCCAACGTATGCGTTTGTAAAAGAATTTTTTATAAAAAGAGGTTTTTTAGACGGTTTGGTTGGCTTTGAGGTATCTGTAACCCATGCGTTCTATGTTTTTATGAAGTATATGTTCTTATGGGAAATAGAGAAAAATGAAAAGAAAAAAGCTGAGGTATCAAATAGAGATACCTCAGCAAAATGAGTAAAAGTAGGTTTTACAGCAGCGGAATAATTTATTTCTAATCAAAAAATATGCCAATATTTTTTGATTGATTTTAAATCACTTTACCAAAACAGATCTATTCAACTGTTCCGAATTGGACATAATTTTGTTCTTTTTGGAACTATAAAACAGTGTTTGATTTTATTGCAAATATGAAGATATTAGCTTATACTATATTAAATTTTTCATAGGAGGTAAACCGATGAAGTTAAAAGTAATGGTTGATGAGGATCTCTGCACAGCTTGTGCATTATGCTACGATGATGTTCCAGAAGTTTATGAAGATAAAGGTGACGGTATTGCTAAAGTTAAAGATGAGTTAGGCGGTGACGGAGCAATTTTAGACTGTGAAGAATTAGGTCAGGACTTATGTGAAAGAGTTCTCGAAGTTACTGAAGAATGTCCATCTGGTTCATTAATTACTGAAGTTATAGAAGAATAATCTTTACTAAAATTTGAGGAGGTAAATCCATGAAATTAAAAGTAATGGTTGATGAAGATCTCTGTACAGCTTGTGCATTATGCTACGATGATGTTCCAGAAGTTTACGTAGATAAAGGTGACGGTATTGCTGAAGTCAAAGAAGACTTAGGTGGTGACGGAGCAATTTTAGACTGTGAAGAATTAGGTCAGGACTTATGTGAAAGAGTTCTCGAAGTTACTGAAGAATGTCCATCTGGTTCATTAATTACTGAAGTTATAGAAGAATAATCTTTACATCTCATATATAAATGGGGCTTTATAGCCCCATTTTTTTATTTAATGGTCTTTTACGAGATTTTCAGGAATAGATACCCTTACAACCCCTCTAAAATCACCTAACTTATAACCTGTTGCCTTGTCTTCGGGATAACGTTCCTTTATTATTTTCAATAACTTTTGATCCATTTTGTCTGGTTCTCCGTGACAGGTAAGACATAAAGTTCCTACTTTTAAAGGTTTATAATACCTGTAATATTTTTTACCATTTTCATTTAGTTCCTGAATTAGATAAGGCGGTAATTTTCCTTTCTTTTTTAATACCTGTTCAAAATAAATCAAAGCCTTTTTTTCATACTCATCAGGAGCATTTTTTGGATTTCTATATTTTAAAGAAGTTCTTTTTATTTTTATTCCATGGTCTATTTTTCTCTCCACCTGTTTTGTTAAAGGAATCGCTTTTTTAGAACAAAATTTGACAGCATCATAAACAGTTCCTTCAGACATGGCTTTCATTAAAGAGGATTTTAATGTTTTTAACAGTTCTTTGGCACTACTTTCTCCAATTTGAACAACTTTGTTTTCTAAATCAGGTTCAACAGCATTTGTTGATATAACCATAAAAACAGACAATGCGGTTCCTATAAATAATTTCTTAACCATTTTGAGCTCCTTCATAATACAGTCCTTCTTTTTTTGCCATCTCTAAATATTTAAACATTTCTTCATCGGAAAGTTGATGAAAATCCTCATAATAAGCACCAACAGCAAAAAATGGCGTATCAACAAGTTCATAACATACAACGTTTTGATAGACTTTATAAGCTCTCTGGAGAGAATCTCTCGGACATACGGGAACCGCTAATATTAACTTTTTTGCACCTAAATTCCTTGCATAAAGACCAGCAACAAGTGCAGTATATCCTGTTGCTAATCCATCATCTATAATAATTACATTCTTACCGTTTATGTCTGGAATTTTTCCATTTAGATATTTTTGTATCCTTTTATTTATTTCTTCTAAGGCTTTTTGTTTCATTTCTTCAAGCAACATCCCTTCTGAAACTGCAGGAAAAAATGCAGGATCAACAACATACGTCCCATCAGGTGCAATTGCTCCAACTGCTGCCTCAGGATCATAAGGTAGTGTAAGTTTTTTTACCACAACTAAAGAAAATGGAATTTTAGTTTCTTTTGAAACCTGATATGCCACAGGCACACCACCCCTTGGAATAGCAAGTATCACTGAATCTTCAGGGAGAAGATTTAATTCCTTAACCTTTTCAGCTAAAAGTTTCCCTGCCTCTTCTCTATTTTTAAATTTCATCTGGTACCTCTTAAAAATTTTCTAATTCTTCAAGTGGGTCTTTTATATCTTGTTTTTCAAGTATTTTAGACCATTCATCTACCACGTGAAGATCAATTCCTTCCACTTTTTCTTCTGCTTTATCAATTTTTACTAAAAGAGGTATTTTAGTCATATTTCCTATTATTATTCCTTCTCCTGGATTTAAACTAGGTAAATAATCCATCAACTCCTGAGATAACGATTCACTTGCCCTTTGAACATGCTTTTGATCTTCAGGTTCGACAAGTTTCAGTATAATCATATTGTTCATTTGGGATAGAATTTCTTTATCAAGTCCTTTTGGTCTCTGAGTCACTACGGTTATACCTAATCCAAACTTTCTTCCTTCCCTTGCTATTCTTGCTATCCAGTATTTTGATTCTGTGTTTCTTTTATCTCCTGCCAAAATATGAGCTTCTTCTATAACAATGAGTAAAGGGTACTGAAGTAAAGAATTTCCTTTTCTTACAGCTTTTTTTCTCTCTTCTAAAGACCATCTCAAAATATTTGCAGCAATTGCATCTGCAACATCTTCATCAAGCTCTGAAAAGTCAAAAACATTGACCATGCCAGGTTTTATCTCTTCTATCAAAGGTGGAACGCCTAACTTTATGATATGACCTAATTCCTGTTCCAAATCCTCAAGTTTGTTAAGGACTTCGTAAAGGGATTCATCTCTTACTTTTCCTTTTATTCTTTTTTTCTCGTTACCGTCTTCAGAGTTATCACCTAGGTTTTCAACCTCTTCTTTAAGCCTTGATAAAAACTCTGATGTATCAATGTAATGCTGCCAGTCTTCCCCTTTTTCTTCCTGTAATGTTTCAATAAGATTTTCAAAAGCAATTCTAAAATAACGGAACTGTACATAGGCTTGTTGTTTTATTCCTATTAATGAAGCAAATTCTTTCGGCTTTAACAATGCAGGATTTATAAGAGGTTGTACCACGTTTACAGCATTTTTACCATTTCGTGTTAGCTTACTTTTCAGATATTCACCGTGAAAATCAAAAACAACAATAGTTCCACCCAACTCAACCATTTTTTTCAAAAGAACTGAAATGGTGTTAGATTTGCCGGCACCTGTAACAGCTAAAACGGCTAAATGTCTTAAAACGATCTGTTCGATGTTTATATATACAGGAACTTCTTCTTTTTCAGCCAATAATGTTCCTATTCTTACAAAATTTTTACTTTTTGCCCCGAAAACTTTTTTAAGAAGTTCGGGATCTGCTTCAAATATCTCAGCAGCAGGAACAGGAGGAGTTCTTGGAATTTGGAGAAAAACTTCATCTCCTACATCAATGATCTGACCTAAGATATTGATTTCTCCTTTTATAGATGTTTCAGCTTTTGACCACTGTTTCATCTCTTCTGCCTGTTCAGAGGTTCTTATACCATCATTCAGATAAGGATTTTCCCTCTCTATCTTTTGAATCATCCCAAGTAGAAGTTTATCCTCTCCTTCATCTTCATAAGATAAGCAAACAAACTGACCAAGCCTTAGAGGTTGGTTTGAAATAAAATTTACCTTGTTTGGTTTTGTAACTCCAATACAGATTCCAACTTTTTTCATAGTTTCTCCCTGAAAACTTTTTTAATTATTATAATTGTTAACAATTCAAATTATTACTTTTTTACAATAAATCAAAGAGTTATTGGTATAATAGTTATTCAAAATTATAATTGAAATTTCGGAGGAGTTATGGCAAAAAAACCCCACGTACCTATAGAAGAAGATGTGGATATTGAATTCGAGTATAAACTCATTTTATTCTGGGAAAAATGGATAAAGCCGTATCTAAAACTCTATATAGCAGGAATTATTATAATCGTTGTTGCAATTGGTGGATATATATATAAGGTATCTGAAGACAAAAAAGTTTTAAATCAGGCATCAGCAATTGTATATGATATAGGGAAACTTTTTGCAGAAGAAAAATACGACGATGCACAAAAATTAATCCAGCAGTTTAAAGATAGATATTCCGATACTGATTTTATCAAAGTTGTTCTGGCATATGAGAACCTTATTAACAAAGAAAAAAATAGCCTTAATGAAACTGTTCCAACAGAGCTGAAAAATAAGTTAGATACTGATCAGTTAAGGTCAGATACAACTGAATTTATCGGATATGTTAAATATGAAAAAGAGAAGTATACAGACGCAGAAAATATCCTTAATCAAATAACACAGGATAAGTTTAACTACATATCTGCACAACTTTTAAAAGGCTTTGTTCTCAGACATTTAGGCAAAGAACAGGAAGCTAAAAATATATTTGCACAGATTAATGAAAACTCTAAATATAGATACTTTAAAATAATCGCAGAACAAAACATGTAAGGATAAAAAATGGAAAAGAGAGAAAAACTTTACGAAGGAAAAGCAAAAATCATTTATGCTACAGATGAGCCTGATAAAGTAATTGCTTATTACAAAGATGAAGCGACTGCTTTTAATGCACAAAAGAGAGAACTGTATCAGGGAAAAGGAGTATTAAATAACAAGATTGCATCTTTGTTTTTTGAACTGCTGAAAAAACATAACATTCCTACACACTATATAAAACAGCTATCCGATAGAGAAATGCTCGTTTATAAAGTGGAAATAATACCTGTTGAAGTGGTGGTTAGAAATCTTGCCACAGGTAGTATTGTAAAAAGATTGGGTATTCCTGAAAAAACGGAATTTAAACCACCTTTAATAGAGTTTTATCTTAAAAATGATGAATTAGGTGATCCTATCATATGCTACGAACATATACTTGCCATGAACCTTGCAAAACCAGAAGAAATTGAAACAATTAAAAAACTTGCACTAAAAATAAATGAGATATTATCGGAATTTTTAAAGGAAAAAGGGATACTATTAGTTGATTTTAAGTTGGAATTTGGAAGACTTCCTGATGGAACAATCGTTCTTGCAGACGAAATTTCTCCTGATACCTGTAGATTCTGGGATCTAAAAACAGGAGAAAGGATGGATAAAGATAGATTCAGATTAGATTTAGGAGACTTAACAAAATATTACGAAGAAGTTTTGAAACGGTTAGAAGGGAGGTAGACATTGAAAAAGATAAGAAAAGCAGTTATTCCTGTTGCAGGATTTGGAACAAGATTTTTACCAGCTACAAAGGCCTCTCCAAAAGAGATGATGCCTATCGTAGATAAGCCTATTATTCAGTATATTGTTGAGGAAGCAGTAGCATCAGGAATAGAAGATATAATTTTTGTTACAGGAAGACATAAAAGAGCTATTACTGATCATTTTGATTATGCACCAGAATTAGAATATGCTTTAAAAAAATCTGGAAAAGAAGAGTATGTGAACCTAATAAGAGAAATAAGTGATATGGCCAACTTTGTTTATATAAGACAAAAAGAACAGTTAGGCTTAGGCCACGCAATTCTTATGGCAGAACATGTGGTAGGAGATGAACCTTTTGCAGTTCTTTTAGGAGATGAGCTTATTTATAACGAGACTAATCCAGGTATTGGTCAGCTGATGGAAGTTTATGCAAAATACGGAAAAACTGTCTTAGGAACGACAGAAGTTCCTAAAGAAGAAACATATAAATATGGAATAGTTGAAGGCAAACCTATCGAAGAGGGAATAAGACTGATTAACTCCCTTGTGGAAAAACCAGAGCCAGAAGAAGCACCTTCTACATCTGCAATTATCGGAAGATATGTTCTAACACCAAAAATATTCAAAATCTTAAAAAGAACACCTCTTGGAAAAGGTGGAGAGCTTCAATTAACAGATGCATTAGCTTTGCTAAGAGAAGAGGAAGTTATTTACTCAAAAGATATTGAAGGTATCAGACACGACACAGGAAATAAAATTGGCTACATAAAAGCCATTATAGATTTTGCATTACTTAGAGAAGATACAAAAGATGATGTTTCTAAGATAATATTAGAGAAAGCTAAAGAAATTGGACAATAATCAAAAATTCAAAACCAAGAAAAGATTCGGACAACACCTTCTGATATCAGAAGGTGTTATTCAAAAAATAGTTGACGAAATTGAGATAATAGATAACGATGTAATTGTTGAAATCGGTGTCGGAACAGGTCAGCTAACTGAAGAAATATTAAAAAGAAACCCGAAATTAGTTTATGGAATAGAGTTAGATAAAACAGCCTATCCGATAATAGAAGAACGATTTAAAAATTATAAGAATTTTCATCTCATAAAAGAAGATTACTTTAATGTAAATCTTTATGATCTTGCAAAAGGGGAACCAATAAAATTAGTTGGAAATCTTCCTTACAATGTCTCTTCTCTTATTTTAGTGGATACGGCTTTTAAAATAGATATAATCCAGCTTATGGTTTTTATGATCCAAAAAGAAGTGGCATTAAAACTGATAGCAAAACCAAAATCTAAAGAATATACATTTTTGTCGGTTTTTATCCAGACATTTTTTGAGATCAAATATATTATGAGTGTTCCTGCCAGATTTTTCAGTCCACCTCCTAAAGTAACTTCTGCAGTTGTAAAACTAATTCCTAAAAAAGACATTCCTGTAAAAGATATAAAAGAGTATAAAAATTTTGTATCAAAACTTTTTTCACAAAGAAGAAAAATGCTGAGAACAAAGATAGATGAAAATATACTGTTAGAAGCAGGAATAAAACCAACAGCAAGGACAGAAGAACTGTCTGTTTCCGAGTTTATTAAATTATTTAATATTTATAAAAATTCACATTCTTAATTTTAAGCAAACCTTATAACCAGTTTAACCAACTTTAGAAGTCTAATTTTAGCAAACTAAAATCTTAGTAAATTTTTATCAAAAAATTTAATAAAAAGATTGAAAATTCCAAAAAGAGGGTGTATTTTATATATAGTAATTAAAAAAATAAAAAAGGAGGTGCCAACCTATGGAAGAAGTAAGAAATGAAGTTAGAGTTCCAAGTTTAGGTGACAGATTCCCAGAAATGGAAGTTAAAACAACACACGGGGTTATAAAACTGCCAGATGCTTTTAAAGGAAAATGGTTTGTTCTTTTCAGTCACCCTGCAGATTTTACACCTGTATGTACAACCGAATTTATAGCTTTTCAAAATAGAAAAAAAGAGTTTGAAGAGTTAAACTGTGAACTTATAGGTTTATCTGTTGATCAGGTTTTCTCTCATATCAAATGGGTAGAATGGATTAAGGAAAACAGAGGTGTTGAAATCACATTCCCAATAATTGCAGATGATATGGGACAGATTGCACAACAGTTAGGAATGATACATCCTAAAAAAGGAACAAACACAGTAAGAGCTGTATTTATAGTTGATGACAAAGGTATTATAAGACTTGTTCTATATTATCCTCAAGAAGTTGGAAGAAATATTGATGAAATTATTAGAGCAGTTCATGCATTACAAACAACAGATAAATACGGTGTTGCTACACCTGCTAACTGGCCTAACAATGAAATCGTTAAAGATCATGTAATTATTCCACCAGCAGATAGTGAAGAAGCTGCAAAAGAAAGACTTGAAAAAGCTAAATCTGGTGAAATTGAATGTTTTGACTGGTGGTTCTGTCACAAACCATTATCATAAAATAAAAAGAGGGGAGTAATCCCCCTTTTAATTCATTTCCTCTAAAATTTCCTTTCCTCTACATTTTTGATCTAATTTAAAATCCTTTCTAAAAAAACAGTTAATTTTAAATTTATATACTATATAAAATTCATATATGAATTTGCAATATAAGGATGATTATATTGCAAAGTAAAATTTGAGGGAAGTTTAGGGTAACTTGAATTGAATAAAAAAGTAAATTTGATGATGAAGATTTTCAGAAATGTTTATTGAAATGTATCTAAACTGGCAAAATAGTTAGTGAAAACTTACCTTTTTATTCTCTTTCGTGTATAATATTCAATTATTCAAATAATTGAATCGGAGGTAAAGGTGAATAACCTCAGTTTTTATCAAAAGCATAAATTTAAAATATGGAGAAATTTTTCATACATATTTTTCCTATTGATATTTATCTTTTTTCCATTGTTCCATGTGGTTAAGTTGGATATAGCACACGGTGTTTCTTATCTGTTTGGACAGGAAATGCCTGCAACGAATGCTTTCCGATGGCTAATTTTAATAATAGGTGGAATATCCATCCTTATAATTTTTACAAATCTTATATTAGGTAGGGTATTCTGTGGCTGGATATGCCCAGGTGGATTTTTTGCCCAGATTCAGGAATTTTTCAGAAAGAAAAGTTTAAACCCTAAAACCAAAAAATTTTCTAAGATTAAATACTACTTGATAACAGGATTAGTTACCACAATATTTACATTTCTAATATTTAACTGGATTACAGATTTAAGAGCATTTTTTTATATAACAAATCCAGCATTTAAACCTTTATGGATAGCATTTGCCATATCTTTTATCATTTTTTATTTTGAAATGTTTGTTGCTGATAAATGGTGTAGAGTTTATTGTCCAACAGGAATTTACCATAAGATAACTCCTTATTTCCATTTTGTGAAACCTGTCCTTGTCAACAAACAGGAATGTTCTGACTGCAAAGAATGTATAAAAGCGTGTCCTATGGGTTTAGATCCGAGAAAAATGGCATATATTAATGATTTTGATAGGGGCATTCAGGCGTGTATTGAGTGTGGAGAGTGTGTTGATGCATGTGTTCAATCTCAGATTCCAAAAGGAAAAGAGCCTGTTTTAAAATTTGTAAAAGATATACATAACCTCTAATCCAGCCTACTATTTCTACCTCCTGGAATATCTAAAAGTCCCCTTTTAAACAAAGGGGGCTTTTAGGAAATTATCACTTTATCTAAAGGTGTTTTTGTTAAAACTTCAACTCCTTCTTTCCTTGCAACAACTACATTTTCAAGTCTAACTCCACCTTTTCCTGGAAGATAAATTCCAGGTTCAATTGTAAAAACAGTATTTTCTTTTAGAGGATCATCAATATTTTTGTATATTCTCGGTGGTTCGTGGATTTCTACACCGATACCGTGTCCTGTTGAATGGGTGAAATAATCCCCATACCCATATTTTTCGATAATTTCTCTTGCTTTTAGATCTATCTCTTTAATTGGCACTCCAGCCTTTACAACACTTGCCGCTTCTAAATGTGCTTCCTTAACAATTTCATATATTTTTTCAAGCTCTGGATCGACTTTGCCTAATATCAGTGTTCTCGTAAAATCTGAACAGTATCCTTTATAAATAAGCCCCATATCTATTAGCAGTAGATTGTTCCATTTTATCGGTGAATCTGATGTTTCCCAGTGGGGTATTGCAGAATGTTCTCCAGAAGCGACAATTGTGGTAAAACTTTCTCCTGTTCCACCTTCTTCAAAAATAAAATCAATAATTTTTCTTCTTACCTCTAACTCTGTTTTACAATTTTTAATCTCATTTTTTATTTTTGAGAATACATTGTCTATTTTGTGAACTGCTTCTCTCATTATATCTATTTCTTCTTCTGTTTTTGTCATTCTGATTTCATCTAAAAATCCATCATATCCTACTAATCGTTCTTTTAGCTGATATTCGTCTGTAATTTTTTCATAAAATGAAATTGTGGTTTTATCTTTTTCAAATCCTATCTTTTTACCACCATACTCATTTAAAAACTGCTTTAGTTGTTCTATTCCTTTTTCTAAAAGCAGAACATCCCAGTCTTTCAGCTTTTCCTTTGCTCCTTCGTAATATCTGGAATCTGTTATAAAAATTTTCTGTGAAGATGTAAGGATTATGTATGCGTGCGATGAATGAAAATACGTCATATAAAAGATATTAGGCTGGCTTGTAAAAAAGAAAGAATCTAAATTTTCATTTTTTATTTTATTGTGGATCTGGTCAAGTTTGGGCATGGTTTTACTCCTTTTCACTCTGGAAAGTTATACTGTTTTTTTATCTGAATTTTTATTAGCTTTTTTATCAAATCTTTATCAGGTTTATTAAATTCTATCTTTGCTTTTCTTAAAACTTTTGAATAAATCTCTTTTTTCCGTTCTTCTGGCATTTTTTTCCATAGATATGCAACTGCAAATTTTTCCAGTGCAAGAACTTTTTCATCATAACTTAAATCTTTTATCTTTTTAAAGATTTCAAGAGAGATATTGTTCTTTTTATAAAAGTTAAACCAGTCATTTAAAGATTGTTCTACTATAGGTTCTGATTGAGGTTGTGGTACTGGACTTGCTTTTAGGACTTTTGGCTTGGATTTTTTGAGTTCTTTTAGTTTCTTATCAACAATAAAAAGATTAAATCTTTTTCTTCTTTGTGGCGAGTATTTTGTGAGTTCTTGTTTTATTAACTTTTTAATCAATTGAACTGGTATGTTATTTTTATACCAGTTCTGTATGATTTCTGTTTCTTTCGGGGATATATTTAATGATGTTTTTTTCAGTTTTAGATAATAGTTTTGAATTTCTTCAAAATAGTTATCTTTCATTTAAGCAGTTTTAAACTCTTGTTTCGGAGCGTCTGACCATAACCACTCAAGGTCATAATACTCTCTAAGTTCAGGCAAAAATATGTTTACCAATACATCTCCATAATCTAATCCGATCCATCTTCCTTCATTATATCCTTCAACATGAATAGGCATTTCACCTTTTTCTTTTGTTCTTTTTATTATTTCATCACATATAGCCTGTGTATGAACAGGGACATCCCCTGATATTATTATCATATAATCTGCTATCGGTGAAACTTTACCTATCTCTAAAGCAACAATATCTTCACCTTTCTTTTCCTGTGCCGCTTCTACTATTTCATTAACCAACTCTTTTGTTTCTATGGTTATTAACCTCCTTATATTTTTTTAAAAGTTTTAAAATTTTAGTTCTATATTTTGATTTTGGATACATTTTATATGCATTTTCTAAAATGGCAATACCCCTTTCTTTTCCTTCTTTAATTCTGTCTTTTAATACTTTTAGATGATTTTCTAAAACTTTTTTTCTGTTTTCATAAACTTTTTTCTTGTTTAGATCTTTTGAACCTGCTATTTTCTCTTCAAGTTCTCTTATTCCTTTTTCATATTCCTCTATCTCTTTTTCGTACTGTTTACCAACATTCAAAAGGTTATATGCAAGTTTGTACTCAATATAATCTCTTTTTATATAATCTGTAAACTCATCATAAACATAGTTATAATAAACTGCTGCTGAATAATATTTTCTTAAATGTTCATACAGATCAGCCACTTTTATAAAATGCTTGGCTTCTTTTGTT
>Ga0256832_1001366_pt1 | contig 16417 bp, 18 predicted proteins | sample 134614metaG_FD_190534 | JGI IMG/M metagenome (GOLD analysis project Ga0256832, IMG submission 190534) | Hydrothermal vent microbial communities from Lau Basin, Pacific Ocean - 134-614 | ecosystem: Environmental > Aquatic > Marine > Hydrothermal vents | place: Pacific Ocean: Lau Basin | collected...
GCCCATCGTGGACACGTCCCGTCTCCCGCCGGAATCCAGGCCGTTCTCGCCGGATCTCTTCGACGGCAAACGGCTCGCCGCATTCGTGTCCACCACCTGTGGCGCATGCGACCGGGCCATGCCCCGATTCCTCGCCCTCATGGAAGGAGGAGTGAAGGGCATCGACTTCTACGTGGTGGACACGTCGGACGACGACGTCATCCGCGCCTGGGCGCGGCGGCACGGGATCCCCGTGGAGGCCGTCCGGTCCCGCAGGATCACCCTGAACCATGGACGGTCCCTGTTCGCCCGGCTGGGCGGCACCGCAGTGCCCGCCTTATTCGTGCGCGACGGCGACGCTTTCACGCCCGTCCCGGCACTCGACCCGCCCCTCGTCCGGGAGGATCGCCGATGAGGACGGCGGCCCTCGTCGGAACGATCGGGTTCGCCCTCGCGGTTTCCGCGACGGGCGCCGCGCAGGCCGCACGCCCGCTGCCCATACCGCCGGCGTACCGGATCGTCGCGGAGGAGTATGGCGTGCCCCCGTCCATCCTCTATGCCGTCGCGCTCGCGGAGTCCGTGCGTACCCTGGAGAACGGTGCCGCGCCCTGGCCATGGACCCTCAACGTACGGGGGCGCGGACTCCGCTTCGACACGCGGGAGTCCGCACGGAAGGCGCTCGAGGAGCTGCTGGAGGCGGGAGAACGACCGGACGTGGGGCTGATGCAGGTCAGCTGGCGCTGGCACGACCGGCTGCTGCGCGACCCGCAACTCGCGCTGGACCCCTGGTACAACCTCCGTGCCGGCGCCGCCGTGCTCGCCGCCGAGCATGCGGCGACCGGCGACTGGTGGCGGGCGGTCGGTCGTTACCACTCGCGCGATCCGGAACAGGCGGCCCGGTACCGCGCCCGGGTCCGGGCATGGCACGAGAGGATCGGGCGATGAGACGCGGCGCGTGCGCAGCGATGGCGCTCGCGGTCGCGCTGGCGAGCACGACCCCGGCGCACGCCGCCGGCCCGCCCGGCAGGCCGGTGGTGATCCACGACGCTGGCGGCACCCGCCCCCTGGCGCCCCTCGCCGCCGAGTCCGGGCTGGCGCCCTGGTCGGAAGAGGAGGGCGCGGCATCGTCCGCCGAACCTGCCTCGCCTCCCAGCGCCGCGCTTTTCCCGGTGAGGAGCAGGACCCTCACGCCCGGGCGTGAGCCCACGCGTCCCCTCGAACGGGCGGTGCCCCCGGTCTGCCTGGTCGGCGACGACCTGCGCTCGCTCTCCTGGCTGCGGCGCAACCGCGAACGCCTGATCCGGCTCGGCGCGAGCTGCCTCGCCGTCTCCGTCGAATCGGAGACGGGATGGCGACGCATCAGGGAGGCCGCCGCGGGCCTGCCGGTGGCGCCCGCCCCCGGCGATGCCGTCGCCGAGGCGCTCGGCATCCGGCATTACCCGGTACTCATCGGACCGGAGGAGATCGGACCGTGAAGCATCCCGTCGAGGCCTTGCTGCGTCCTCCCGTCGAACTCTGGTCCGCCGCCTCCGCGGCGGCTTGCGCGAGCGTGTGCCTCGCAGCGCCGTCGGCCCTCTTCATGACCCCGGGCGTAGCCTGGAGCGCCGCGGCCATCTTCGCCGCGCTCGCCTGGACCCGCGCGCGGCAAGGCGTCCGCGTCCTGCGCTACCAGCGCAGGCTGCGTTTCCTCCCGAGATACCGGCTCGCCGCCGACCGGATACCCTGGAGTCCGACGAGGCTGTTCCTGGGGCGGGGCTTCCGGTGGACCCAGATCCACGCCCAGCGCCTCCGGGACACGTTGCGCCCCGCCGCGCGCAGGTATCTGGAGCCCTCCCGGCTAGAGGCCTGGGCGCGCCGGCACGAACCCGCATGGGAACGTGGTTCGGCGACACGCTGGATCGCCCGGCTGACCCGCGCCGACGCCTGGTGGAATCCCCTCCGGCCCCCACCGCCGGTCGGCGGACTCTCGCAGATCCACGGCGTCGAGACCGACGAGCAGGACGTCTGGCTCCCGCTCGAAGAGCGCAACGGCCACACCCTCGTCCTCGGCACCACCCGCGTCGGCAAGACGCGGCTGGCGGAGATCCTCGTCACGCAGGACATCCGCCGCGGCGACGTCGTCATCGTCTTCGACCCGAAGGGCGACGCCGACCTCATGCTCCGCGTCCATGCCGAGGCGAAGCGGGCGGACCGTCCCTGCTACCTGTTCCATCTCGGCTACCCCGAGATCTCCGCCCGGTACAACGCGATCGGCAACTTCGAGCGGGTCACCGAGGTGGCCACCCGCATCGCCAACCAGCTCCCGAGCGAGGGCAACTCGGCCGCCTTCAAGGAGTTCGCCTGGCGGTTCGTGAACATCATCGCCCGCGCCCTGGTCGATCTCGGGCGGCGACCGGACTATCACCAGATACGACGGCACATCAACGACATCGAGCCGCTGTTCGTCGAGTACGCGCGCCACGCGCTCGGTCGGCTCGCCGCCGCCGGCGAGATCGGCGGCGACTGGGCCGCGCGCGTCGCGGCCATCCAGGACGCCATCAACGATCGAAGCCTGCCCCACAACTTCAAGGGCCGCGGTCGCGAGGCGATCGCGCTGTTCAACTTCATCCAGGAGGCGGGCGCCTACGACCCCGTCCTCGAGGGCCTCGCGGGCGCTTTCAAGTACGACCGGACCTACTACGACAAGATCGTCAGCTCCGTCGGGCCGCTCATGGAGAAGCTCACCACCGGCAGGATCGCGGAGCTGATCTCCCCCGACTACCTGGACGCCACCGATCCCCGCCCGATCATCGACTGGCGCGCCATCATCCGCATGCGCGCCGTGGTCTACGTGGGCCTGGACGCCCTCACCGACGCCACCGTCGCCGCGGCCGTCGGCAACAGCATGTTCGCGGACCTGGTTTCCGTCGCCGGCCACATCTACAAGCACGGTGTCGCCTCCGGACTGCCGGACGTGGGCGCGGACGACGGCCCCGTGCGCATCTGCCTGCACGCCGACGAGTTCAACGAGCTCATCGGCGACGAATTCATCCCGCTGGTCAACAAGGCGGGCGGCGCCGGCTTCCAGGTCACCGCCTACACCCAGACCTGGTCCGACGTCGAGGCGCGCGTGGGCTCGCGCGCCAAGGCCGGCCAGATCGCCGGCAACTTCAACACGCTGATCATGCTCCGGGTGAGGGAGCTCGCAACCGCCGAGATGCTGACGAGCCAGCTTCCCGAGGTGGAGATCCAGACGCTCATGCAGGTCTCCGGGGCCACCGACTCCTCGACGCCGGGCTCCGGCGTGGACTTCACGTCCCGCAACGAGGACCGCATTTCCGTGACCCGCGCGCCGCTGCTGACCCCGAACGAGATCATGTCCTTGCCCAAGGGGCAGGCGTTCGCGCTGGTCGAGGGCGGTCGCCTGTGGAAGCTGCGCATGCCGCTGCCCGAGGCCTCGGACGACCCGCACATGCCCGAGGACGTCGCCGCGATGGCGTCCGAGATGCGCAAGGCCTACCGCACCGGCGAGGACTGGTGGCGGGACGATGCGGGCGACGCGCTGCTCGCCCGGGGAGGCAGGGCAAAATGAGCGTGCAACGGACCGCCATCCGACAGGCGCCCACCCCGGCCGCCGCCACCACCGAGAAACGAGGCCTCCTGCGCGGCACCCTCAAGCTGCTCGGCTGGGTCGCCGCCTCGCTCGCGATCTCCATCCTCATCGAGTGGATCGGGATGACGTGGTGGTGGGCGGAACAGGGCGCGGGTCACGCCCGCAGGATGCTCGAGACGGAGCTCGGCTACCTCGACGCGATCGGTCGGGGAAGCGTCATGACCGAGGATCCCGAGGCGTACGCGCGCGCCTTCGCCGAGACAGGCTACGACTGGCTCTGGCGCAGGACCGGCCTCGAATGGGCGGCCTCCGCCGCGGCGCGAGCGCCCGGACCGGAGTCCGGCGCGTTGCGCCGCGCCCTGCACCGTGCCTGGAAGGCCGTCGGCGAATACGTCCAGGCGGCCGTCTACGTCACCGAGCTCTTCTTCGCGCGCCTCGCCGTGCTTTCGCTCTCCATGCCCGCGTTCTTGCTCGCGGTGTCGATGGGGCTGCTCGACGGCGCGGTCCAGCGCGACCTGCGCCGGTGGGGCGGCGGCCGCGAGTCGAGCTTCGTCTACCACCACGCCCGGCGGCTGATCTGGCCTGCCTTCGTCGCGGCCTGGGTGATCTACCTCTCGCTGCCGGTGAGCGTGCACCCGGCGTTCGTGGTGACCCCCTTCGCGGCCGCCACCGGGCTGGTCGTCGCGGTCACGGTGGCGAGCTTCAAGAAATATCTGTGAGGAGGCAGTCATGGAACTCGCGAAACACACGCCCTGGACACGATCGGCGCTCGCCGCCCTCGCCGCGCTTCTCGCGATCGCCGCACCTGCCTTCGCGGCGGACGACGGCGAGCGCGAGGCGCTGGCGCGGCTGGCGCACGAGATCGAGCTGCTGGAACCCCTGATCGCGGAGGCCGAGATGCGGGCCGATCCCGCCGCCCGCGTCCGCTTCCGCTACGACTGGCTGCGCCAGGACCTGGCGCGCGTGCGCCGGGGCATTCTGGACCACGTGGAGGCGCCGCGGGCCGAGCCGCGCCGGGTCGCCCCGCTGCGGGGGGATTACCGACGGTGACTCCTGACCAGCAGGCGGCCTTCCAAGGCGCGACCGGCCACGCAGCGTCGACGGTCGGCGGCATCGTCTCGTCCATCCTGACGGTGCTGCTGTTCACTTGGGCCGCCTGGCTCGTGGTGCAGGTCCTCGGCTCCCTGCGCAAAGGCGCCGCGCGCGACCTGGACCTGCTCTTCGTCGCGTTGCGCGCCTCGGCGCTGATCTGGATCGCGCTGTACCTGGTGCGTTACTAGCGCGCCGGGGCGGCGGACCGGCCCCGCGGCCGGCATTCCGCGGGAAATGGAAAGACGCTGTCAGCAAGGAGGAAACGAACCATGAAGACGTTCAAGCGCATGAAATCCAGGATCGTGGCTGTCTGGACCTCGGTCGGCGCGGCGGCGGCGGTAGCGATGAGCGCACCGGCGCTCGCGGCCGTGCCCACCCCGCCGACGCCCTCCACCTCGCCGAGCAACTCCGACGCCATCAAGTGGGTGGAAGGCGTGTTCGAGGACGCCTCGGAGGTCGGCATCCTGGCCCTCGGCGTCATCCTGTTCGTGCTCGGCGCGGCCGGAATGATCTGGGCCGTCTCCCAGATCCTCACCGGCAAGGAGACCATCGCGGGCGTGGGCAAGATCGGCATCGCGAGCGCCGCCGGCATCGCCTTCGGCACCTACGCCCTCACCCAGGCCTCCGGGATCATTTGATGGAGGAGGAGACGCTCCGGGTCCAGGGGGTGCTCGCCGACCGCGTGGACGGCGAGCCCCCCGTCGTCCTCGGGCTCTCCGCCACGGAGATCCTGATCGTCTCCGTGGTCGTGGGGCTGGTCTGCCTGCCCGCGGTGCTGCTGCTCGGCGCCCTGTTCGGCGCCCTCGACGTCGCGCTCGGGCTGACCGGGTTCCTGTTCCTGGTCGGGGTCTACGGCGGTTCCGTCATCTTCCGCCGCCTCAAGCGCGGCCGCCCGCTCGGCTACTACCAGGTGCGGCTCGCCATCCTGGGACAACGCCTGTTCGGCGGGAACCGCTTCATCCTGCGGTCGGGCGTCTGGGACGTGGGGCGCACCGCGCGGCCCACGCCAAGACCACGCATCGGGAGATAGAGGATGTTCTCTCGCTACCGACACGAGATCGACAACGCGCGCGCCCACGTCGCCAGCCTGTGGGCGGTGATCGCGCTCCTCGCGGCGCTGCTCGCCTGGGCGCTGCATGGCTGGAGCCGGGCGCCCGAGCGGCTCACCCTGCACATTCCCCCCGACCTCTCGCGCGGCGCCGTCCTGCGCGCGGGAGAGATCCCGAAGCCCAACGTCTACGCGTTCGCCTTCTACATGTGGCAGCAGATCAACCGCTGGCCGGACGACGGACAGCGGGACTACCCGAAGAATCTCTACGCCTTCCAGGCCTACCTGACGCCCCGGTTCCGCGCGGAACTGCTGCGCCAGATGAAGGAGCGGGGCCGGCACGGCGAACTCTCCGGTCGCGTCCGTGCGCTGCACGCGCTGTCCGGCGCTTATGAGGAGACGCTCGTCGAGAGGACGGGGCCGGACACCTGGACGGTGCGCGTCGACGCCCTCATCGAGGAGACCGTCGCCGGCCTCGAGGTCAAGCGCACGCCCATCCGCTACTGGTTGCGTGTGATCCGTTACGAGGTGGATCCCGAAGCCAACCCTTGGGGCCTCGCGCTGGACGGGTTCGCGCGGGATCCCGTCCGCATCCGGAACGAATCGGATCCGACCGAGCAGGGAGGAAGGAAATGATCGCCATCCCCGCACGATGCCTCATCGGGGCGATCCTCGCCCTTTCGCTTTCCCTCCTCGCCACGGCCCATGCCGGGACGGAGACCCCACCCGAGCGCGTGGCCTGGCGGGGGACGCCCATCGAGGTCGCGCTCGTGCCCGGCGAGGAACGGGCCGTCCGCGTGCCGGGTGCGCGCAGCCTGCGAGCCGGCCTCATCGGCGGACCGATCCCCGGCCTGCGGGTCCAGCCGCTCGGGGATCGTGTGTTCCTGACCGCCGCCGAATCCTTCCGGTCCACGCGCATGCTGCTGCGCACCGAGCGCGGCGAGACGCTGATGCTCGACCTGCGCGCGGCGGAGAAGGGCGCTGCGCCGCCGCCCCCGCTCGAGATCCTCATGCCGCGGGCGGCGAACCCGGATGAGCGCGGCGCCAAGGCCGCCGGGTCGGCACCGACCGACCGGACCGCCGACGACGCCCCGCGGACGGTCGGCTACCAGCGCCTGGTCCGCCATGCCGCTCGCGCGCTCTACGCGCCCCCGAGGCTGATTCCCGAGGATCCCGGCATCGTTCGGGTGCCGCTGCGCGGCGCGCCGCCGACGGAGGCCCTGCTCCGTGGCGGCTGCTGCCTCGCCGAGCCCGTCGCCTCATGGCGCGCCGAGGGTCCCCGGGGGCCGCTGTGGATCACGGCCGTGCGGATCGAGAACCGGATCGGCCACGCCGTCGAGATCGATCCCCGCACGGACCTCCGCGGACGCTGGCTGGCCGTCTCGGCCCAGTGGTGGCGGATGGGGCCGGTCGGCACCGACACCGACGTCACGACCCTCTATCTCATCTCGGACGTCCCCTTCCGGACCGCCGCAGGTCCCGTCGTCGTGGCCCAGGAGAATGAGCCATGAACGTCGGCATGAACCGTCTCATCCCGATCGTCGGCTTGGTCACCATCGCCATCGCGACCGCGGTCGGCCTGCGCGCATGTTCCAGGAAGGAACCGCCTCCGCCTCCCGACCCCATGACCGCCCTGCCCGAGGCGCCCGCGCCCGACGCCGACACGCCGGCCGATACGGTGCGAACGCTCTCCGCGCGTGTCGCCGATCTGCTGGAGTCCACCGAGAAGCTCACGGAGGAGAACCGCACGCTGCGCGAGGAGGCCGCGGCGCTGATCGAGCGGCAGCGCCGCATCGACGAACGCATCCGCGCACGCGTGAACGAGGCCCTCGCCGCGAACCGTACCGACGCCGACAAGCGGATCGCATCCCTCACCGAGCGGATTGATCGGCTGGCGACGCGCGTCGGGAACCTGTCGGCCACCGCGCAGCCTCCGGCGGAAGGAACCAGCGATCTCCCGGTGGGCTTCGGCGGCTCGGGCGCCACGCCGATCCATTGGGTGGAACCCCTCGACGGGCCGGCGCCCAAGGACACGCTGTCCGGTTTCCGCCCGCCCGGCCTCGGGGCCGTGCTCCCGAACGACGCCGGGAAGACAGGCGACGACCTCGCCGCGCTCGCCCGCGAGCGCGCGGCTTCCCTGGGCGAGGACGCGCTCGCCGAACCCGAGCCGGTCTACACCATCCCGGCCAACGCCACGCTGTTCGGCGCGACCGCGCTCACGGCCATGATCGGCCGGATTCCGATCGGCGGGCAGGTGCAGGATCCCGTGCCTTTCAAGGCGCTGGTCGGTGCCGACAACCTGGCCGCCAACGGCCACGAGATCCCGGGACTGCTCGGCATGGTCGTCTCGGGATATGCCGTCGGCGACTGGACGCTCTCCTGCGTCTCCGGTCGCGTCACCTCCGCCACTTTCGTCTTCGAGGACGGCCGGATCGTCACCTTCGGGGCGCCGACCGTCGAGCCGGGATCGGTGGGACAGGGCGGCAACCGGAACCGGAAGAACCGCACGGAACTGGGGTGGATCTCGGACCGTTTCGGCACGCCGTGCGTCTCGGGCAAGCGGGTGACCAACGCGCCCCAGTACCTGGCCCAGCGCGTGGGGCTCGCCACCCTGGAGGCCGCCGCCGAGGCCGCGGCCGCGGCGCAGACGACCTCGGTCTACTCGCCGACCGGCGGCACCGCGACCTCCGTCACCGGCGACCAGAACCGCTACGTCCTCGGGCGCGCGGCCGCCGACGGCGTCGGCGAGGTCGGACGCTGGCTCAAGGAGCGCCAGGCGCAATCGTGGGACGCGGTCTACGTCCCCCCCGGCGCGTCCGTGGCGATCCATCTCGACGTGAACCTGCCCATCGACCGCGATCCCGCCGGCCGGATGGTGGACCATCGTCTGGCCGCGAAGTCAGGAGGACGAAGCCATGGCCATCTCGACTGAACTCCGTCGCCTCGCGGCGGCCGCGACCGCTTCCCTGCTGCTGGCCGGCTGCGCGTCCACGCAGAAGGATGTCATTCCCCAGGACGGACCGGACATGCTGGAGATCTACCGCTCGCACATGCGGCGTGCGGGCGGCGCGTCCGGGGACGCCCCACGCGCAGCCGCGGCGAGGCGTCCGCTCGCCGACGAGCCCGACGCCCGCTTCGCCCGCGAGGCCGCCGCCGAGATCGAGAACCGCTTCCCGCTGCTGCCCAACCCCATGCTGGTGCTCTACGTCTATCCGCACCTCGCCGAGGATGGCGCGCCGGTGCCCGGCTACGCGACCGCGTTCCGGATGTACGAGCGCGACGAGTTCGCGCTGCCGGGGGAGGTGACGCCGCCATGAGCCGGACGCGCGTCCCGAGGCGCGAGGTGGCCGCGCTCTACCGGCGGCCCCCGTCGTTCACCGACCTGCTGCCGTGGATGGAATACCTTCCGGAGGAGAAGGCGTTCCTCCTTGAGGACGGTCGCTCCGTCGGCCTGGTCATGGAGCTGCGACCGGTCGGCTGCGAGGCGCGACCGCCCGCCTTCCTCTCCGCCCTGCACGAGGGCCTGGTCGGCGCCCTCGGCGCCGTGGCCGAGCTCGACCCCGATCCCTGGATCCTCCAGTTCTACGTCCAGGACGACCCGGTGCCCGACGATTTCCTCGAGATCCTGCGCGCCTACCCCGTCGAGGACGCGGCGGGCAGCCGGTTCACCGAAAGATGGCTCGGGATCATGGAGCGGCACGTCCGCGACGTCTGCCGTCCGGACGGCATATTCGACGACCAGGTCGTCTCCGGCACGCGCTGGGGCGGCAGGACGCGGCGCACGCGTCTCGTGCTCTACCGCCGGCTCCGCAAGGAGACTCAGCCCCTGGAGGACACGGTCGAGCAGCTGCTCGACCAGGCCGCGCGCCTCCAGGCCGCGCTGACGTCCGTGGGGGTGCACGCGGAGATCGCCGACGGTCGTCACGTGCACGACTGGTTGATCCGCTGGTTCAATCCGGCGCCCGAGTCGTGCGGCGGCGATCCCGCGAACCTGCCTCCCTATCCAGGCGACGAGGACCTGCCCTTCGGTCGCGACTTCGCGGAGATGCTCACCCTTTCCATGCCCGTCTCCGACGCCGAGGCGGGCGTGTGGCGCCTCGACGGCCTGCCGCACACGCTCGTCCCCATGCAGGCGCTGCGCCGGGCCCCGGAAATCGGCCTGTTCACGGCGGAGCGGCGCTCGGGCGAACAGGTCTACAGCCTGTTCGACCGCATGCCCCCCGGCACGGTGATGGCGCTGACCCTGACGTTCCGGCCCCAGGACGTCCTCCGCCAGCACGTGGCCTCCATCAAGCGCGCCTCGGTGGGCGACGCCGCCGAGGCCGTGCTGGCCCGAGAGAACGCCGAGGCCGTGGAAACCGCCATGGCCCAGGGCGACCGGCTGCTGCCCACCGTGCTCTCGTTCTACCTCCGCGCGAGCGACGATCAGGAGCTGCGCAGGAGGCGCAACGAGCTGGCCAGCCTCCTGCTCCATGCCGGCGTCCAGACCGTGGAACGGGAATCCGACCTCCTGCCCGTCGACGCCTGGATCCGCAACCTCCCCATGAACCACGATCCCGCGCTCGACCGGGCGAACCGCCGCTCGCGCCTGGTGTTCGCCTCCCATGCCGCCGCCATGCTGCCCCTCTACGGCCGCAGCCGGGGCACCGGCAACCCCGGCTTCGTGTTCTGGAACCGCGGCGGCGAACCGCTGACGTTCGATCCCCTCAACAAGGCCGACCGCGCGAAGAACGGCCACATGCTCATCCTGGGCCCCACCGGCGCCGGCAAGTCCGCCACCATCTGCTACCTGGTCCTCCAGGCGGTCGCCATGTGGCGTCCCAGGATCTTCATCATCGAGGCCGGCAACTCCTTCGGCCTGCTCTGCGACTATCTGGCCTCGCTCGGGCTCACCGTGCACGAGGTGGCCATGACGCCCGCGGCCGACGTCAGCCTGCCGCCGTTCGCCGGCGCGCTCGACCTCCTCGAGTCGCGCGACGCCGAGGACCTCGGCGACGACGATGACGAGGACGAGGATCTCGAAGAGAAGTCCCGGGACCTGCTCGGCGAGATGGAGCTCGCCGCCCGCATCATGATCACGGGCGGCGACGAACGCGAGGACGCCCGCATGACGCGCGCCGACCGGACCGTCATCCGGCGCGCCATCCTGGACGCGGCCCGCCGCGTGCGCGACGCCGGTCGCGACCAGGTCCTCACGGAGGACGTGGCCGAGGCGCTGCGCGCCCTGGGCCGCGACCCGGAGCTCGACGACCGGCGCAGGCGCCGCGCCGTGGACATGGCCGACGCCATGAGCCTCTTCTGCACGGGTCTCGCGGGCAAGTTCTTCAACCGGCCGGGCGTCCGCTGGCCGGACGTGGACGTCACGCACCTGGAGATGGGCATCCTCCAGCGCGAGGGCTACGAGGACCAGCTCACCGTCGCCTACACCGCCCTCATGAACCACATCAACAGCGTGGTCGAGGCGCGGCAGCACGAACGTCGCCCGACCGTCGTCATCACCGACGAGGGCCACATCATCACGACGAATCCGCTGCTGGCCCCCTACGTGGTGAAGATCACCAAGATGTGGCGCAAGTACGGCGCCTGGTACTGGATCGCCACCCAGAACCTCGAAGACTTCCCCGACGCCAGCCGACGCATGCTCAACATGCTCGAGTGGTGGTTGTGCCTCGTCATGCCGAAGGAGGAGGTCGACCAGATCGCCCGCTTCCGCCAGCTCACCGAGGAGCAGCGGCAGCTGCTGCTCTCGGCCCGCAAGGAGCCCGGCAAGTACACCGAGGGCGTGGTGCTCACCGACTCGATGGCCGCGCTGTTCCGCAACGTGCCGCCCGCCGTCGCGCTCGCGCTCGCCCAGACCGAGCAGCACGAGAAGGCGGCCCGAGCGGAACTCATGCGCGAGCACGGCTGCACCGAGGTGGAGGCCGCGCTCATGATCGCGGAGGAGATCGAACGCAGACGGAGGGAACACGCATGAGGGACGACTTCCCGTTGCGCGCCCGCGTGCGCGAGAACCCGCCCCGCTGGGCGGACGAGACCATCCGCCCCTGGGACGAGGCCCTGTTCTCGCGCCTCGAGCCTTTCAGGACGAGGGTCTACTGGACGGACCAGGGATCGGTCAACGTCTTCCGGGTCGTCGGCACCCAGCATCCGGACTACGCCGGTCGCACCTGGTCCTGGTTCCTCGAGGGCGGCAAGCGCATGGAGGCGAACCTGGCGCTGCTCGAACGCAACCCCGCCTACTACGATGACACCGAGCCGAAGCGACCGTCGATGTACTACGTCTCCATGGACGGCACCGACTGGTACGTGGGATCCGACGGCAACCACCGCACCTGCATCGCCCGTTTCCTGTTCGCCGAGACCGGCCGGACCATGCTCCACGGCGTGCATCTCGCCGACTACCGCTTCGACCACGAGCTGCACCGGCTCTATCTGCGCCTCACCGAACTGGCGCGCCGGGCGGATCCCGCGATCCTGGTGGAACCGGTCAACCGCGCCGTCGGTCGCGACGACACGCCGGGATGGAAGCTCGACTACTTCGAGCCGCGCATCCGCTTCGTCGATCCGGCGGAGGGCCTCGACGAGCGGCTCGACGCCGACGGCGCCAGGCGGATCATCGGCTGGCTTCGCGAGGAACGCGGGCGGCGCGGCTGGTTCCGCCTGCGGAGGCGCGCGTCATGACGCGCGCGCTGCCTCCCCACGCCGCCGAGGGCCTCGGCGCCGCGACCGCCGCGCTCGCCGCGACCGCCAAGGCGACCCTCCTGCTGCTCGCCGCGATCGCGGCGGACGAGGCCCGCGCCCTCGAGGCCGGCACCGTGATCGAGGTCTTCACCACGTCAGACCTGCCCGCTACGAATGTCCCCGAGCTCGACGGCGTCGAGATCCGGATCTGGCGGATCGACGGCATCGTGCGGGCCCAGGACGCGCTGTCCGAGGGCCTGCCCGCGGACGAGCGCGAGGCCGCCCGGATCGCGGGCGAACGCTTCCGGCGCATGCGCCCGCGGCTGGAACCCATGATGATGGAGGCCGCCCGCGGACTCGCCCACGCATTGCTCGACGACGGCATCGACCGCTATCCCGCCGTCGTCTTCCACGCGCCCGGACGGCCGACCGAGGTCGTCTACGGCATGACCGACGTGGCCAGGGCGATCGCCATCCGCGAGCGCGCGGGAACGGGAGGCCGCGCGCGATGAGAAGGCTCCGGGCTTTTCTCGCCGCTGCCGGCCTGACGATCGCGGCGGGCGGCGCCGCGGCCGCCACGGTCACCACGGCGGACATCGTCGCCAAGACGATCCTCGCGCTGCCCGCCTGCCTGGACTGGCGCATCGACGGCGTCTGCCTGTGGCTGAAGTGCTCCTGGTTCAAGTGCAAGGTCCGCACCACGCTGCGGGTGCGCAACTACACCCCGGACGCCGTGGTGACGGTGCGCAACGATCTCGCCGTCCACCCATGGGTCGAGGCCTCGCCGGTCCTCGCCGCTTCCAGCACGGCGCTCTCGGCGATCGTCGGCGGCCTCGCCGACGGCGGGGGATACATCCGGCAGACAGGCGACGGCAGGCGTCACCAGACCTACCGCGAGGCGGACGTGCTCGGCCATCCCCTCGGCGTGGCCCAGTTCCTCGGGGCCCTGTCCTGGCTGACCGGCATCGTCTGCCCCCCGAGGACCTGGCCGCTCTTCCCGTATTTCAATTCGGGCCTCGACGCGCTCGTATGGCGCGCCATCGTCCCGGTCGAGAACCTGTACCCCGCCGCCTGGATCCCGGGGCTGCGCGAGATCGGCAGCTTCCCGTTCAACACCTGGGGTCCGGTCTATCCCCGCACCGGTCGCGTGACCCAGCAGGACGCGCCCAAGGCCAACGCCGTCATCGCCCAGCGCGCCGGCGACATCGTCACCCGGTGGGGACAGCCGCACGTCTACGTCCCCCTCGGCGCGAGCCTCCCCGGATTCGGCTTCCGCTGGTTCGGGAACCCGCCGCCGCTGAGGGAGAAGGACCCCTCCACCGGCAAATGGCAGATGCTCGCGCCGAGAACGGACGGCACCTGCTACGCCTTCGGACTGAACGACTCGCTGCTGCCGCTGGGATGGTCGGACGGCTTCCCGACCGGTCGGACGGACATCGGCGGCGACCACGTCTACAACCTCTGGCGTCCCTACAGCTGCTGCAAGCGTAGGGGATGGTTCATCGGTTCCGTGCCTTGAAGGAGCTACGGATGAAGGCGAAAGCGATGAAGACGCAAGCCCGGCGCGTCGCGAGGGCCGCGGCGCTGGCGGCGGCCGTCGTTTCCTCCGCGGCCCTCGGCCTCGACGCGTCCCCGCCCACGGGGTCCCAGTCCTGGTACTACGAGATCGGCGGCGCCGCGCCCGTCTCGGCGCCCGTCAACCCCGCCGCGACCAGCGTCACCCTCGGCGTCGGCGGCACCCTGGCGCTCAAGTACAGCTGCGGCCGCTTCAACCTCAAGGCCTCCGTCTCCAACATGTTCTCCAACGTCGCCAGCAGCCTCCAGAACACGCTCCAATCGGCCGTCACCGGCGTGCTCGGCTCCCTGCCGCTCTACATCATGCAGCGCGCCCTGCCGGGCCTCTACGAGCTCTTCCAGACCTACACCTTCGACTTCAAGCGCACCTTCAACATCGCGCTCAAGAGCTGCGAGGACTACGAACGGGACATCCTCGCCGGCAAGGATCCCTACGCGGGCTGGTTCTCGCTGGCCAAGGCGGAAGCCTGGAAGAGCGAGCAGGCCGCCGGCAACGACGCGGTCACCGCCAAGAAGAACGTCGAGAACGCCGGCGGCGACAAGGGGCTGACCTGGATCGGCGGCACCAAGGCCGCCGGCGCGGGCCAGGTGCCGATCCAGGTCATCCGGGACACGACGCGGGCGGGATACAACATCGAACTCAATCGTCCGGCGACCGCGACCGCACCGCCGCCTTCCGGGGCGGGGGCGCCGCGACTCGTGGAGCTCTTCCCGAGTCCCGGCGATGCCGAGGACTTCGCCGTGCGCGTGCTCGGCGACGAGATCATCCGCACCTGCAACGGCTGCACGAGCCAGTCCACGCCCGGTCACGGCCTGGCCATCGAGATCGAGCGGGAACGCGGCAGCGTGGCCACCCGGCTGGGCAACCTGATCTCCGGCACGTCGACGCCCACCTACACCGAACTCCAGCAGATCTCCGCCCCGGGCGTGGCCATGTCCGCCCGGGTGGTGGAGACCCTGCGGGAGCTGCCCGACCAGGAACGCGCCATCCTCGCGGGCCGCCTGGCCAGCGAGGTGGCCACCGCGCGCATCGTCGAGAAGGCCCTCGCCATCCGTCGCCTGCTGCTCACCGCCCGGCGCGAGCCCCACGTCCAGGGCAACAAGGAGGCGCAGGAGCGGCTGGACAAGGCGATCGCCGAGATCGAGCACGAGGTGGACAACCTGCTCTACGAGACGAGGGTGCGACGGGAGATCTCGGCGAGCACGGCGAGCCTGCTGATCGCGCGCGACGAACGGATGCGCGCCGAGGGCCTCGCCACGCCGTCCCACGGGCGGGACGACCCCGTCCAGCTGCGCGAGGGAGGGCGGTTCCAGTGAGCCCCAGGAAGCGGCTGCTGCTCACGGCCGCAGCCTTGTTCGGGGGATGCGCGCTCGCCGTCTCCGGCTTCCTGCTCCTGGCCGTGCACGCGGTCGGACTCGAGGCCGTCGCCGCGGGCTGGCACGCCGCGAGACCGACCGTCCAGGCGTTCAAGTGGGCCGCCATGATCATGGTCGTCTGGCGCTGGCCGGCCCTGGCGGACTGGATCTCGGACCGCTTCGGGCTGGACGCCGACGACCGGACGCGTCTCCGGGGCGCCCGCTGGCGGGTCGCCGCCGGCCTGGCCGCCCTGGAGATCGTCCTGGGACAGAACCTGATCGCGCGGGCGCTCGACTGACGGAGGAGGGGAGATGACCGTCGATTCCTACCTCGAGATCTTCACCACGCTCCTCGGCTGGCGTTTCTACGAGATCGTCTGGGACGTGCTGGCCGCCACGGGGCTCGTCTACGTCCCGTTCATCGCCATCCTGGTCTCGCACTGGAAAGCCGCCGCAGGCACCGGCGACTACCGCAGCGCGTGGAGCATCGCGCTGCGCAACGTCGAGCTCGACTTCTACCTGGCGCTCTTCGTCGCGATGATCTCCGGCCCGCCGGCCCTCACGCTGTCGGCCTCGACGCTCTCCTACACGCCGAGGCCTACGCTCATCGACCCCAGCCCCGCCACCGCCACCGTGGCGAGTCCCCAGTCCTCCTACGGCGGCCCCGGCGCCTTCCAGCCGCCCGGCGGCAGCGTCCGGATCCCCCTCTGGTGGTACGCCGTCCTCGCCCTCTCCAAGGGACTCAACCACGCCATCCTCGCCGGCTTCCCCGCCGAGCGAGGCCTGCGGGAAGTCCGGCAGCAGGCCCGGCTCGCCACCATCCCCGACGCCCGACTGCGCGAGGAGGCCGGCCGGTTCCTCGACGAGTGCTTCGTCACCGCACGCGCGAAGTACCTGCGCGAGAAGCCGGACACCCCCACCGTCCAGAACCTGCTCTCCACCTACGGCAGCGACGACGTGGAATGGATGGGCTCGCACGTCTTCCGCACCCTCTACTACCCCAGGATGCGGGCGCGCCGGCCCGTGCGGGGCTGGCCCTACGATCCCTCGCGCGACGTCGACTACGACCCCGCCGGGATCCACGCCTGGGGCCA